>ERZ890510.1957-NODE-1957-length-12399-cov-7.538885_pt1 | contig 12399 bp, 10 predicted proteins | sample MGYA00521265_ERZ890510 | MGnify/ENA primary metagenome ERZ890510 (study PRJEB32303, sample SAMEA104408624) | aquatic metagenome | biome: Brackish water; feature: Chemocline; material: water | place: Baltic Sea | collected 2014-10-26T21:54:00 | depth 110 m ...
GAATCTCGTACAGGCGACTTTCTCGCGGCCCTACATTGCCCATGCGTCGCTGGCACCGTCCTGTGCCTTGGCCGAGTTCCGCGATGGCCATCTCACGGTCCGCTCGCATGGCCAGGGCATGCATCCGCTGCGCAAGAACCTGGCAGAGGCGCTCGGCCTGCCGCTCGATGCGATCACCGCGCGACACCTGCACGGCGCCGGGTGCTATGGCCACAACGGCGCCGACGATGCAGCGCTCGACGCAGCGCTGATCGCCATGCGCCTGCCCGGCAAGTGCATCCGCCTGCAGTGGCGCCGAGAGGAAGAGTTCGGTTTCGAACCGGTTGGGCCTGCGATGCTGGTGACGCTGCGTGTCGATCTCGACGCGCGTGGCCGTCCGGCCGACTGGACAACGGAGGTGTGGAGCGGCACCCATGTCCAGCGCCCGGGCAACGGCACCGGTTTCCTGCTGGCGACCGAGGCGTTGGCGAATCCACCGCCCGAGGTGGCACCGTTCGATCCGCCCGAGTCGCGCGGCGGCGGCGGCACGCGCAACGCGTTGCCGATCTACGACGTGCCCGCGCACCGCATTGTCCATCATCTGGTGCTGCGCCCACCGGTCCGTACCTCGGCCCTGCGCGGTCTTGGTGCGTTACCGAACGTCTTTGCCATCGAATCGCTGATCGACGATCTGGCGGCACGCCTAGGCGAAGACCCCGTTGCCTACCGCCTGTCGATCCTGTCGGAACCGCGCGCCCGTCGACTGGTCGAACTGGTGGCCGAGCGGGCCGGCTGGCCGTCGCGTGGACCAGGCGGCACGGGCAAGGGACTCGGTATCGGCTTCGCCCGATACAAGAATCGCGCCGCCTATGCTGCCGTGGTCGCTGCCGTCACCGTAAAAGAGACCGTCAAGGTCGATCGCATCTGGTGCGTCGCAGATGCCGGCCTGGTCGTGAGCCCCGATGGTGCGCGCAATCAGCTCGAAGGCGGCATCGTCCAGGCTGTAAGCTGGACGCTGAAGGAGCAGGTCCGGCTGGACGAAGAGGGCATCGCCTCGCGCGACTGGGACAGCTACCCGATCTTGCGCTTCAGCGAGATCCCCGACATGCAGGTCGAGTTCGTCGAGGCCGCCGGCAATCCCGCGCTGGGTGTCGGCGAATGTACTGTGGGCCCCACTGCGGCGGCGATCGGCAATGCTGTCGCCCATGCACTCGGTGTGCGGATCCATGACATGCCCTTGACGCGCGAACGCATCATGGCGGCACTGCTCAAGACCTAGCGTCTACGCGGCCTGTGCCGCTGTGGGGCCGTCGCCGGCCAGCGTGGTCCGGCGCATGTCGCGCGGCTCGTGCGCCGGGAAGGGGCGGGCACGGTGCATGGTCTGGCGATTGTCCCACATCAACAGGTCATCGATCCGCCACTTGTGGGTATAGACGAATTCGCGCTGGGTGGCGTGTTCGATCAGGTCGCGCAGGAAGGCGCGCGCCTCGGGCATCGGCCAGCCGACGATGCCGCCGGCGTGGGATGCGAGATAGAGCGACTTGCGGCCGGTCACCGGGTGGGTACGGACCATGCATTGGCGGACCGGCCTGAAGCGCTCGCGCTCCTCGTCGGTGAAGTCGGTAAAGCCGATGAGCTGGCGCGAGAACATCTGCGAATGTTCGCAGACAATACCCTCGACCTCCGACTTGGTTTCTTCGTCCAGTGCATCGTAGGCCGCCCGCATGTCGGCGAACTGCGTGTTGCCGCCCTTCGACGGAATGCTGACCGCGTGCAGCAGGGAATACTTTGCCGGTGTGACCTTGAACGAACTGTCGGAATGCCACAGGCGGTTGCCGATGGCGAACAGCCGGCGGCGGTCGTCGCGGGCGTACGGAGCATTGTTCTTGTCGAGATTCGAGACGTCGGCAAAGGTCGTGGGCAGGCGTTGCTCATTGGCAGCGCGCAGGCTGGTGCCGATGGCGTGCTCGATCTCGCCCAGGCTACGGGTAAAGGCGAGTTGCTGGGCATCGTCGATTTTCTGGTCGTGGAACACCAGCACGGCATACTTGTCCATGCCGGCATGGATCGCCGCCACTTCGTCCGGCGTCAGCGGCCGGCGCATGTCGACGCCGTCGACCTCACCTGCGAAGCAGGGTCCGACCTGGCGAATCGTGACCGTCATCGGTGATCCTCCCTCTGCCTAATCGGCGGCTGCAGCCCGTGCCGTCTTGAAAGCCGGCATCACTTCCTTGGCGAAACGGTCCAGCTGCTCCAGCGCCACGGCGAGTGGGGTGCCGAGTGCCATGCCGCAGCTGACGCGTTCGAGGCCGGGGTAGCGTTTCTCCACGGCCTTGAGCGCCTCGATGATGTCGGCGGGCGTGCCCGCAAGAAAGCCGCCGGCCTTTACGGCATCCTCGATCGTCGGCAGCTTGGTGGAGGCGGCGAGGCGCGGATCGCGCATCGCGGCGATCTGTTCGTCGCTGAGCGCCCGCACCAGGCGCAGCTCGCCGAACATTTTCATGTTCTCCTCATAGTATTTTGCCGCCGCGCGCATGGCCGCTTCGCGGCTTTCGCCGATGAAGTACTGATAGCCGAGCGAAAGGCGCTCGCCGAGTGCGAGCTTGATGCCGCGGCGCGCGTAGGCGGCCTGGAAGGCTGTCATATGTCGTTCCACCGCGCCGCCTTCGGCCGACCCGCCGCCGATCACGCCGGAAATGCCATGCTTGGCCATGAAATCGAAGGCGCGCTCGGAGCCGCTCTGGATCGGCTGCCAGCATTCCACCGGCCGGCGCAGCGGGCGCGGCACCAGCGTGATGTCCTTCAGCGTATAGCCGCGATAGGGCACCGCCGGCGGGATGGTGTAGTAGGTGCCCTTGTGAGAGAATCGTTCCTCGTTGAAGGCCTTGAAGACGACATCGACGCCTTCCTCGAACATTTCCCGGTTCGCCGCCTGGTCGGTCAGCGGTGCGCCGAAGCTCTCGACCTCGCGCGTATGATAGCCGCGCGCGACACCGAAGATGACGCGACCGCCGCTCAGGACATCGGCCATCGCATAATCTTCCGCCAGGCGCAGCGGATGCCACATCGGTACGACATTGAAGCCGCAGCCGATCCGAAGATTTTTCGTCACGCCGGTCAGATGCAGCGCCATCATCAGGAGGTTGGGGATGCATTCCGTGCCTTCGGGCTGGAAGTGGTGCTCGGCCATCCAGAAGGAGTCATAGCCCAATGCGTCCATCTTCTTGGCGTAGGCCACTGCCTTGTGCAGGACGCCGGCCAGGTCCTCGTTCGAGTAGCGGCGATCGTTGATCGGCGTGCCGCTGTAGCCGGCGTTCTCGAGGTCGACCGAGCCGACATAGGAACTGTCGAATTTGGTGATCATGATGGGATCCCTTCGCGGCGGAGCAGGCGACGGCGTGGTGACGATATGATCGGCCAGTTCGGCGTTTTTTGCAAAAGTCGCCGTTCCATAGGTGGCTGCGCCGGCCATGGGCAACGTCCAGATCGTTCTGCTAAGCAAACCGGGACTGGGCTGGAAATTCGATAAGAAGGCGATTACCGCGTTCCGGGCCTGACCTGCCGGCCGGAGTTTGTCTTTCGCGGAGCTGAAGCTAAACTCGTCTCCTCGACGTGCATTGCATCTACGATGTGCCGTAGGCGCTTGGAGCCGCGGCGCCCGGTCCAAGGATGGCGTGTGATGGCGACTACAACCCAGGGACGGGCCGGCTCAAACTGGACGTGTTCGGCTACGTTGCCGAAGACGCAGCAGTCGTTCGCTGGTGTCGGCTATCAGGAAATGGTTGGCCGAGCGCGGGCACTTTTGCCAGTGCTTGCCGCCCGGTCGGCGGATTGCGAGCTATTGGGCCGTTTGCCCGAAGAGACCGAGCGCGACCTGCACGCGGCCGGTCTGTTTCGTGTGGTCCAGCCGATGAGGGTCGGCGGTGCCGATCTCGACATCGGCATCCTCGTCGATGTCTGCGCCGAAATCGCAAGAGTGTGCCCATCGACGTCGTGGAACCTCGGCAATCTTGCCAGTCATCACTGGATGTTGGGCTACTTCGCGCCCGAGGCGCAGGATGAATTGTGGAGCCGGTCGCCCGACGTCCTGATCGCCACCTCACTGGCGTTTCCGGCGGGACGCGGCCGTAAGGTCGAAGGCGGCTACGAAATCTCCGGTCGCTGGCCGCTTTCTTCCGGTGTCGATAATTCGGACTGGAACATGCTGGCGGTCACGGTGCGGGATACCGACGAGGGTCCGCCGGTCGACCAGCGTTTCGCTCTGGTTCATCGCTCCGAGTACGATATCCTGGATACTTGGCATGCGATGGGCCTCGCTGGGACCGGTTCGAAGGATGTCGCGACCAAGAACCTGTTCGTGCCGGAGTATCGAACTCTTACGGCGTGGGCGCTAAATGGCAAACCGCACCCCGGTTCGGTGGTCAACACCTCGCCGCTGTTTCGCCTGCCACTCCTGGCGCTTGGCGCCTATGTGCTTTCCGGTGTCATGCTGGGGTGTGCTCGCGGCGCCTACGAGATCACCGTGGAAGCAGCACGCAAGCGCAGCGGCACGACGACCGGAAGTCCTGTTGGCGCGGCCCAGACCGTCCAGATCAAGGTCGCAGAAGCGGGTGCCCGCATCGATGCTGCCGAGCTTGTCATGCGCCGTAGCTGCGAGCATGCCATGAAAGTAGCGCAATCAGGTGCCGAGCCCGCGCTTGCGGACAAGCTGCGCTATCGGCGCGACGCCGCTTTTTCCGTCAGGCTCTGCCTGGAAGCCGTCGATATCATGATGGGGGTAGCCGGTTCGAGCGGCCTTTACCTGAGTGGCCGTATGCAGCGGCTGTTCCGGGATGCCCATGCCGCCAACGCCCATGTGATGTTCTCGCCCGACATGCAGGGCGCGCTCTTTGGCCAGCACGAGTTGGGTGTCGCCGGGCCTCCGCCGTTGTTGTGATCTAAGCGATCTCGGCGCAGAGTGTCGGCTAAGGCGGAAAACCGCCACGCATAAGGGGGGATAGCTGGCGGCATGGACGTCTCGCTCGATCTTCTGGTCAACGCCATCGTTTCCGGACTGCTCCTTGGAGGCTTCTATGCCGCAGTCTCGATCGGCGTGGCGATCTCCTTTGGAATGCTCGACATTGTGAACATCGCCCATCCGGCATTTATCCTGCTGGGCTCTTACGTCGCCTATTTTGCCAATTCCGTGCTGGGGATGGACCCGATCCTGGCAGCCGCGATCGCTCTGCCGGCCTTCTATCTGCTCGGCATGGCGGTCTATCAGGTCTACTACGTGGCGTTCGAGCGGCGGAACGATCAGTCGTTGCGCAGCCTGGCGTTCTTTTTCGGGCTGCTGTTCATCACCGAAGTGGGCCTGGTCCTGGCCTTCGGCGTCGATTACCGGCTTGTCGAGGCCCGTTATATCGGCCCGAGCCTGCATTTCGGCATAATTGATCTGCCGCTGCGCTTGCTGGTGCCCTTCCTTGTGGCGGCTGCGATGGTCGTTGGTCTGCAGGTCTTTTTGTCGCGCAGTTTTCTTGGACGCGCCATCCAGGCCGTGGCGCAGGATCAGCTTGCGCTGCGCCTGATGGCTGCCGACCCGATCCGGATCAAGCGCATTGCCTTCGGCTTGTCCTTCGCGACGGCCGCAGTGGCGGGTGCGATCCTGATCATCGTCCAACCGGTAGAGCCTTCGATCGGACGGGAATACATCGGTCGGGTCTTCGCTATCTGTGTCCTAGGCGGCCTCGGCAGTTTCACCGGCATGGCGATCGCCGCCATCATCCTGGGAATAGTCGAAAGCCTGACCTCGACCTTCTTCGGGCCGTCGTGGGCACCGGCGGTGGCGTTCGGTGTATTGCTGGTGACGCTGGCAGTGCGTCCCAGCGGCCTTATGGGCCGTTAGTCGAGGCGCGCCGACACATGCGGGCAACCCCCTTCATCCTGGTGCTGATCGCCGTCGCCGCCGCGATCTTTGGCATCGCGCGCTGGCTGGACAACAGCTACGCCTTCTTCGCCGGGTATGTCGTCGTTCAGTACATCGTGCTGGGAACCGCGTGGAACATCCTCGGTGGTTACACTGGGTACGTGAACTTCGGCATCACGGCCTTCTTTGCCCTCGGTGCCTACAGCTCGGTGGTGCTGCACAAGCTTGTGCCGACATTGCCGTTGCCGATCATGATCGTGGTCGGCGGCGCGATCGCCGGCCTCGTCGGCCTGGGGACGGGATACCTGACGCTGCGCCTGCGCGGTGTGTTCTTTTCCATTGCCACCCTGGCGCTGGCGGTCGTGGTGCAGACGCTCATCACCAACTGGGATTTCGTCGGGGGCGCGCGTGGTGCCTATGTTCTGCGTCCGCGTACGGCGCCGCTGATCGGCGGCGACTATATGCAGTACCTGTTTCTCATCATGCTAGGCCTTGGTGTTATCGTTCTGGCCACGGCGCGTGCGATCGAAAGATCCTCATTGGGTGTCGGTTTCGCCGCCATCCGCGACGACGAGGCGGCAGCCGAGGCTTCCGGCGTACCGACCCTGAAGCTGAAGCTCGTGGCGACCACCCTATCTGGTGGATTCATGGGCATGGCCGGCGCACCGTTGCCCTTCTACGTGACATATCTCGATCCTGCCTCGGGGTTCAGCCTGAACTACGCGGTGAACGCCATCGCCATGCCGTTGATCGGCGGTACTTCGAGTTGGCTCGGCCCGGTGATCGGGGCAGTGCTGGTCGGTGGGCTGCAAGAATACCTTCGGGTGACGATCTCGTCGGCCGTCAACGTCCTTGTCGCAGGTGTGCTAATGGTGGTGTTCGTGATCGTGGCGCCGCACGGCATCGTCGGTCTGTTCCAGAGGAAACGATGAGCGCGTTGCTACATGTCGAGGGTCTCAGCAAGCGCTTCGGTGGATTTGTCGCGCTGGACGGCATCGAGCTGGAAGTGCAGGACGGTGAACGCTTGGGTTTGATCGGGCCGAACGGTTCGGGGAAGTCGACGCTGGTCAACTGCATCTGCGGCACGCTGCAGAACGAGACGGGCAGCGTGCGCTTTGCCGGCAAAGCGCTGGACGGTCTGTCCTCCCACCAACGCACACGGCGCGGGTTGGCGCGCAGCTTCCAGTTGCCGCGGCCCTTCGCCAGCCTGTCGCTGGCGGAGAACCTGCGCGTTCCCATCCTCTATACCGTCAATGCGCGCGGCGCCGGCGCGCTTGCTGGCGCTGCAGTGGACGCGCGTTGCCGCGACCTTCTGGGCGAAGTCGGATTGGCCGAGAAGGCGGATCGATTGCCGCGCGACCTGACACAGATAGAAATGCGGAAGCTCGAACTCGCCCGTGCGATGGCAGCCGAGCCGAAGCTGCTGATCGCCGACGAGGCGATGGCGGGACTGTCGCATGCCGAGGTGGACGAGATCGTCGCGCTGCTCATCCGGCTGAACGGACAAGGTGTGACCGTGATCATGATCGAGCACATCATGCGTGCGGTAATGGAGTTCTCGCAGCGACTGGCGGTCCTGGTGGCAGGACGGAAGATCGCCGACGGTGCGCCGAAGGACGTGGTGCGGGACGCGGAAGTCGTGAGGGCGTATCTTGGCGAATAGCAGCCTGACTGTCGCCAACATAGACGCCGGTTATGGCGCCGTGCGCGTGCTGGAAGACGTGTCGCTGAGCGTCGGCGCCGGCGAGACGGTGGCTCTGCTTGGCACCAACGGCAATGGCAAATCGACCTTGATGAAATCCATCATGGGCATCGTTTGTCCTTCCTCAGGCAGTATATCGGCCGTGATCGACGGCACGACGCACGAGCTTGTCGGACGTTCGACGGAAGAGATCGTCGACCTCGGCATCGCCTTCGTGCCGGAAGGCCGGCGATTGTTTCCCAAGCAGACCGTGATCGAGAACCTTCTGCTTGGCGCTTTTCGTCCGGCCGCGCGCTCGGCTATCCGACGCAATCTTGATTTCTGCCTGGAGACTTTTCCACGGCTGAAGGAGCGCTCCCGCCAGGTCGCCGGCAGTCTCAGCGGTGGTGAGCAGCAGATGCTGGCACTGGCGCGCGCCCTGATGTCGGCGCCGCGCATCCTGCTGATCGATGAGCCGTCGGTTGGCCTCGCACCACTGCTGGTCAGCCGCACGATCGACAAGATCAAGGAATTGAAAGAGGGCTTCAATCTGACGGTTCTGATGGCGGAGCAGAATTTCACCCAGGCCATTCGTATTGCCGACCGGGGATACGTGATCGTGCATGGTCGCATCGCCTTCGCCGGAGAGTCGGCGGAGGCGCTGAACAACAACGACCTGATCCGGGAATTCTACCTCGGCGCGTAGCCTAATTTTTAGTCGGAGCGTAGGGGTAGATGATCTTCCCGGTCCGGTATTTGTCCGGCCAAAGGATCACTTCTGTCTTGGGATCCCGGAACTGGTCCACACCATTGCCGGTGATGCCCTGGAACTGGACCGCCATGACTTGGGCTTGCGCCCATTCGCCCTGGTCGTTGAAGCGGATATCGCCGACCACGGTTTTGAAGGCGTTCTTGCGCGCATACTCGGCCAGCTTCTCGTCATTGGTGCCGCCGGTGGCCTTCACCGCCTGCTCCACGACCTGCATGAGCGCGTAGGCGAACGGAGGAATATAATAGCCGAGCAGGTCGACGCCGGCAGCGGCAGCCTTGGCCTGATAGGTCTTGAGAAGCGCCCGGCCGTCATCGGTCGCGAAACCGGCCCAAGGCAGCCAGAAGTCGTAGACCACGATCCCGTTCAGCAGTGGTCCAAGCTGCGTCTTGAGCGCCGTTGCCTGCAAACCGACCATGCCACCGCCGAACATTTTCGGCTTGAAGCCAATTTCACTTGAAGCACGGATGAGGCCGACGGAATCCGGTGGATAGGACGCAGCGAAGAAAATATCCGGGTTGGTGGCCGCTACAGCGCGAACGATCGGCGTGTAGTCGGGGGTGCCGGGCGGATAGGTCTTGTCGTAAACAATCTTCAGGCCAGCTCGCTTTGCCACCGCGCGCACGCCGTCCAGTGCATTGCGCGGGAACTCCGCGTCGGCGCCTGTGATGGCGAGGGTCTTGGGCTTGGGAGTCTGCTCCATCGCCACGGCGAAGAAGCCTTCGGCGAACGACTCCTTGGGGCGCGGTCCGCCGGAAGGTACCATCGAGAAATAGCGCTTGTAGTGGAACTCTGAGTTCACCGCCAAACCGAACAGCGAAAAGAAGGTACGATCGTGCTGCATCACGATCGGCATTGCCGGCGCGATCATGTTGGTGGCATAGCCGCTGACGACGATGTCGACCTTGTCGACATCGAGGAGCTTCGTGTAGAGGCCGGGAATGTTGGAAGGGTTGGACGCGTCGTCGTAGTAGACCAGCTTTACCGGCCGACCGAGCAGGCCGCCCTTGGCGTTGGTCTCCTGCTCCCAGATCTGCATCGCCAACAGTGCGGACTTGCCGTTGGGCGCGAGCCCGCCGGTGAGTGCCATGCCGAAGCCGATCGTGATTGGTTTGGCTTGGGCGCTGGCCGGTCCGGCGAGACCAGCCGTGGCGCTGGCGGCAACTGCCAGCTTGCCGAAGGTGCGGCGCAAAATGGGCATGACGTCATCCCTCCCACATCGTTTTTACGATCCTTCTTGTCTTGCATAATGCAGCGCTTTGGCGACTTTGTCACTAAGAGGCCGATTCCGCGTGTTCCGGCCGGCCAGATCTCGCATTAAGCTGGTCGACGGGAACTGGGGTTGCGGCGGAGTTCTGGATGCAATTCGGGCTGTTCGGTGGGGCGCGGACGAAGCGGGGTGACGGCGCGGCCGACAGTCACGCTTACGACGATTTCATCGCGTATGTCGTCGAGGCCGAGCGGCTCGCCTTCCGCAGCGTCTTTCTCGTTGAGCATCATTTCACCGGTGCCGGCCAGATCTCGGCATCGTTGACACTGCTTGCCTATCTTGCCGCCCGCACACGGACCATTCGCCTTGGGACCGCTGTGATCGTTCTGCCGTGGCACAACCCCGTCCTGCTGGCCGAGCAAGCGGCCACGGTCGACCTCCTGTCGGGCGGCCGTCTCGATCTCGGCGTCGGCAAGGGATATCGCGCAAGCGAATTCGCAGGCTTCCATGTTCCCATGAACGAAGCCACGGACCGGTTCGACGAGTCGATCGCCGTCATCCGCAAGGCTTGGACGAGCCCGGACCGCTTTTCTCATCACGGTGAGCGCTGGCATTTCGACGATATCGTCGTCGAGCCGCAACCGCTGCAGGTGCCGCATCCGCCGCTTTGGCTTGCCGCCGGCAGCCCGGACTCCATTCGCCGCGCCGCGCGCGAGGGCTACAACTTGCTGCTCGATCAACTGGGTTCTATCGACCTCACGATTGAGCGCGCCGCGCTCTTTCGCGACGAATGCCAGCGGATTGGCCGCCCCTACAGGCCGACGATGATCGGCGCGACCCGGGCGCTGCAGATCGTGCGCGATGAGGCAGGGCGCCAGGCCGCGTACGAAACCCGCGCCCGCGTCGTGCGTACAATCGGCGACCTCGCGCGGGGTGGTGGGCCGCTCCTTCCGCCCGAGCGCGATGATGCGCCCTTGCTCGGCACGCCCGCGGAGATTGTGTTGCGGCTGCGTCGGCTGCAGGCGGGTGGCATCGAAAATATCCTCCTGGTCGATCCGGCGGCCAGCATTGCGTCGCTGCAGATCTTCGCCAGTGAGATCATGCCGGCCTTGAGTGGCGTCTACGCAGAGGCGAGTCAGGCCTAGATCCCGGAAAGCAGGCAGTGCCGCGATGCGGGCCTAATGATGAGCAAGCGGTACCCGGTTGTTTGACCTTGCAGGAGGCGGCGCGGATACTTTGACCAAGTGGACACGCCGTGGGCTTACGCAGAATGAAAGCTCGCTCACGATCCGCGGATCGACAAGCGCCGAACCTGGGTAGCCAACCGGGCCGGGATGTAGCCGTCAGGCGCACATTGCGATGGCGCCCCGTCGTCGCGAATTTGCAAAATGCGTTCGGGGGTTGCCCAGGGCTTGGGAACGAGGAGGAAGCCTTATGGATGTCGGCATGATGATGGTGTTCGCCAGCTACGGCTGGGAGAATTGCTCCGATGGTCGCGTGTGGGACGAGGAGATCCAACTGGCTGGGCTTGCTGCCGGGGCAGGCTTCGATTGCCTGTGGTCGGCCGAGCATCACTTCAACGATTACTCGTTCGTCCCCGACAATCTCCACCTCATGACCTACCTGACGGCCCGCCACCCCGACATCGACGTCGGCACCGCGGCGGTCATTCTGCCATGGCACGATCCGCTCCGCGTTGCCGAAAACGCCGCCGTCCTCGACATGCTGAGTAAGGGCAGGCTTCGCCTCGGCATGGGGCGCGGGCTGGCGCGGCGCGAATTCAATGCCTTCCGCCTCAGCATGGACGAATCGCGCGGGCGCTTCGACGAGGCGGCGCCGATGATCATCAATGCCCTCAAGACCGGCTACATGGAAGGCGACGGCAAATACTACAAGCAGCCGCGCGTCGAAATCCGTCCCCGGCCTCAGAACTCCTTCGACGGACGCATCTACGCCGTGGCGTCGAGCGAGGATTCCGTGGATTCGGCGGCGAAACTCGGTGCCCATACGGTGATGTTCGCCGACCGGCCCTGGGAGATGCGGGCGCCGGTGATCGAACACGGGCGGACACTTCATCGCAAGTACCACGGCACCGAGCCACCGCACATCATGCTGACGGAGTTCTGCGTCTGCGGCCCCAACCTCGCCGAGACCGAAGAAGAAGCCCGCAAGTACCAGGGCAAGTTCGTCGAAAGCAATTTTTACCACTACGAATTCCTGGGCGAGCACTTCAAGACGGTGAAGGGCTACGATGCCTATCAGCAGAAGGCCGAGATCGCCCGCAAGGGTGGCATTGAGGGCGCCGTGACTGCCTTCATGCAGGCGGCGTCCTGGGGGACACCCGACAAGATCCTGCGCGGACTCGAGGAACGCCGGAAGGTCGTCGGCGACTTCGAGCTCAATGTCGCCTTCCGCTTCGGCGGCACGCCCTACGACGTCTCGGCGCGGGGCCTGAAGCTTTTTGCCAAAGAAGTACTCCCGGTTCTCAAGTCGTGGGGGCCGGTCAAGGCGGCAAAGGCCGCCTGAGGCCGCAACAATGAAAGCGGGGAAATGAAATGAGCGACATTCGTATTCTGGCGACCGGCTTTGGCTTTCCTGAGGGTCCGGTTGTCATGCCCGATGGGTCGGTGATCCTGACGGAAATCCGCAACAATCGCTGTTCGCGTGTCACCCCCGACGGTCGGGTGTCGTTGTTCTCGGCGGCTGGAGGCGGGCCGAACGGCCTCGCTGCGGGCCCCGATGGCGCGCTCTATCTCTGTAACAATGGCGGTAGCCGTTACGTCGAAGGCCTGTCGATGGGGCAGGGACCTCATCCGGACTACAAGTTCGGTTCGACCCAGAGGCTCGACCGGGCA
>ERZ890510.1958-NODE-1958-length-12395-cov-4.656726_pt1 | contig 12395 bp, 9 predicted proteins | sample MGYA00521265_ERZ890510 | MGnify/ENA primary metagenome ERZ890510 (study PRJEB32303, sample SAMEA104408624) | aquatic metagenome | biome: Brackish water; feature: Chemocline; material: water | place: Baltic Sea | collected 2014-10-26T21:54:00 | depth 110 m ...
TCGGTATCAAGCCGACGAGCCTGACGACAGAGATCGTCGCACAGATCAATGCACGGGGTCTGGCGGTACGATCCACCTGCGTACAGGGTGTGGAACAGATCAAACATGCGGTGGACTGCGGCGTGATGGGTATGACGATTGACTCGCCGGTGCAGCTTGTAAACTATCTGGCGAACTTGTGAATGCGCTGGCTCCGGCCTGACTATTTCGCGGCGAACAACTCCTGGAAGAGCCGCGTGGTGCGTCGCCGCTCCTGGGCATCGCGGACTTCGATGAACAGCGGGGCACGGTTGAGCATCCGTTGCGACCAGGCGTGCAGGAAGCCGGCGTAACTGATCGTGCGGTCGTAGATGGACTGGATGTCCCGATGGTTGGTGAGTTTGCCAGTGTCCTCGTGGGGGCGCACCTGATGGATGTGATACCCCGTGATGTGCGAGCCGATGCGGGCGTACCAGTCGCCCAGAGGCTGGGTGTTGCCGAGGTCGCCGTTGTTGCGCGCGTGGCCGATGTCGAAGTGTGCCCCGACCTGACCGGTGCCGGCGCCGAGCCTGTGGGTGACGGCCTCGATCCATTCGAGGTACTCACCGATCTCGGTGGCAAAGGCCCGGCTGGCGCGATCCGTGGGTGTGCCCGGCTGGTTGTGGATGTGCTCGATGGAGATCGTGAGGCCCGCTGCACGGGCCTCACGAAACAGGTCTTCGTAGCAAACGAGGAATGCCTCCCATGCGGCGGTGTGCGTGTCGTTTGCCTCATACATGCCGGCGGCCCCGATTTTGGGCACATGTACGGTGAAGGCGTTGACCCCGCAGGCACGTCCATGGTCGATCTGGCGACGCACGGCGTCATGTCCTTCAATGGTGCCGGTATCTTCGGCCCAGGGCAGGTTTGGCAGGTGCCAGGACAGATAGATCGGACGCTCGTCCCGTAACGCACGCAACTCATCGATGATCTCCGTCACCGCATAGGCGGGATCCCGGGGCCGCAATTCGAGCACATGCAACGCATGACGCCGGGTCTCACGGACCGTTTCCACCGGATCTCCGTGGATGGACCAGCCCACCGGACAATGATCGGTCAGTGCCGGCAGCAGGGCGTTCTCATGGGGCCAGGGGATGGCCTGCATGGACCAGCCACTGGCAGCAGAGCGCTCCAGCAGCGTGATCCCGGGTGGCCCGCCGAAGGCCTTGTCCGGGTCCAGGCCCTGCGTGATGAGCTCCCGGCAGCCAGCCACGGCTCGATCCCGCGCAAAATGCCGGTGACCGGCCAGATACAGTTCGACAGGATGAGCGGCGAGCCATGCCTCGACCCAGGCGCGCGAGTCCTCATCCAGTACGTCCACCGGGTAGTGGGTGAGCAGGACGTTGGGCCCCCAGGTGCAGATTTCGGTGTCGAGCCAGCGGCGATCTTCCGTGGAGAGCCGGCCGCTGGAAGTGTCCGGCAGCAGAAAGTGCACACCCTCCACGACGAGAGATCTGCGGCCCATTGCCCCCGCAAGAACCGGCGCGGCGCCGCCAGTGCGGAGTTCGGCATTGCCCGGCGTAAACACCCAGGGCATGCTCAGGGCGGCGATGGCGGCGAGAAAGTTCGTGGCTGAGGCCCCGGTACCGCAGGCCGTCATGTCCCCGGTAAAAGCCACAAGATCGACTGCAAGGCGATTGCTCTCAGCAATGGCCCATTGCAGAGCATCCGCAGCAGGGGTATCGGTTCGGTCGGAGAGGTGCAGGTCGGTGATCTGGATCAATCGCACGCAGGGGTCTTCCGGCATCGGGGCGAAGCAGAACCACACAACTGGGTTCGTGTATTATGTTAATACACCCGGAAGTTTTTCACCCAGCAATAGCAGGGCGCATACATCTTCCTCTGGCGTTCAGGCTCTCTTTTTGCGAATTTCGTCCACTTATGATTGATCCGCAGGCAGGAATCCAGAATATCGTCGACGGGCATGGCGCCGCCATTGCGCTCGTCGGCATGAGTATTGTCTTCGCCGCCCTGAGTCTGATCAGTGTCGTGATCGCGGTGCTGCCGCGTCTTCTGAGGCTTGTCGAGGGACTGTTCCCAGAGCCCGTCGTGGCGACGCCACGTAACCGGGCGGCGCCCACCGAAGATCTGACCACAGTCGTCGCTGCAGCAGCTGCCTACCATGCAGCGCGCAGCGACGTGGCACCGGGCTGAGCCAAATGGACTTATTCGTCGAATTTCTCGAAACCACCGGCTTCGCGACGATGACATGGGGCAACATCCTCATGATCCTCATCGGCCTGATGTTCATCACGCTTGCCATCACCAAGCATTACGAGCCGCTGCTGCTGCTGCCGATCGGCTTCGGCGCAATTGTCGGCAATATCCCGACGATCCCGGGCATGGCCCTGAGTGTCTATGATGAGGGCAGCGTGCTCCACTACCTGTACTTCGGTGTCCGTCAGGGGGTCTATCCGCCGCTGATCTTTCTCGGCATCGGCGCCATGACCGATTTCTCCGCCATGCTGTCGAGCCCGCGCCTCGTACTGCTGGGTGCGGCGGCGCAGATCGGCATCTTCCTGACGCTCATTGGTGCCCTCTACCTTGGCTTTACGCCCGAAGAGGCGGGTGCCATCGGCATTATCGGTGGGGCCGATGGACCTACGGCGATCTTTCTGTCGGCCAAGCTGGCGCCACACCTGATCGGTGCCATCGCCGTAGCGGCCTATTCGTACATGGCGTTGGTCCCCGTCATTCAGCCGCCGATCATGAAGCTGCTGACGACGAAGAAGGAGCGGCTGATCCGTATGCCGCCGCCCCGTCAGGTGTCACTGCGCGAGCGCATTGTCTTTCCGATTGCCGCCTTTCTGATCGCGGCTCTCATCGCGCCGGGCTCTCTGGCGCTGGTGGGTATGCTCATGTTTGGCAATCTGTTGAAGGAGAGTGGCGTCACGGATCGCCTGGCGGAGACGGCCCGCCACTCATTCATCGACATCGTCACCATTCTCCTTGGATTCTCGGTCGGTGCCAGCACCCAGGCCCAGACCTTCCTGACGCCTGAGTCGCTGTCGATTTTCGGGCTCGGCGCCCTGTCTTTCGCCATCGCGACGGCGGGCGGCGTGCTGTTTGCCAAGTTTCTCAATCTGTTCACGAAGAACAAGATCAATCCGCTGCTCGGAGCCGCCGGAGTCTCTGCGGTACCCGACTCAGCGCGGGTCGTGCAGGTCGTCGGCCATGCCGAGGATCCGCACAATCATCTGCTCATGCATGCCATGGCCCCCAATGTTGCGGGAGTCATCGGTTCGGCGATCTGCGCCGGCATGCTGTGGTCGGTAATGGTTAAGTAGACGAGAGAGCTATGACGAAAAAAGTCAATTTCATGTGCACCGCGTTCCGCGACGGTTTTCAGTCCGTCTATGGCGCGCGCGTGTTGACACCCGATTTCCTGCCAGCCCTCGAAGCCGCCCGCGACGCCGGGATCGACTATTTCGAGGCCGGAGGCGGGGCCCGTTTCCAGTCGTTGTACTTTTACTGCCAGGAAGACGCCTTTGCCATGATGGACAGCTTCCGGGCCGCCGCCGGGCCGGGAGCAAACCTGCAGACGCTGTCCCGTGGCATCAGCGTTGTGGGTCTCGACTCGCAGTCGAGTGACATCATTCGGCTGCATGCGCAACTGTTCGCCAAACACGGGATCACGTCGATCCGCAACTTCGACGCGCTGAATGATGTGCAGAACCTTGTGCACAGCGGTCGTTGCATCGTCGAAGCCGGTCTCAAGCATCAGGTCTGCGTCACCATGATGGCCCTGCCCCCGGGCTGTGCCGGGGCCCATGACGCAGCCTTCTACACGCAGACTCTGCAGGCCATCCTCGATGCCGAGATTCCCTTTGACTCGGTCTGCTTCAAGGATGCTTCGGGCACCGCCGTGCCGGCGACCGTCTTTGAGACCATTGTCCAGGCGCGCAGGCTGTTACCGGCGGAGACGCAGATCCATTTTCACACGCACGAGACGGCAGGTATTTCGGTCACCGCGTACAATGCGGCCCTCGATGCCGGTGTCGACGCCATCGACCTGTCCCTGGCGCCGGTGTCGGGCGGCACGTGTCAGCCGGATCTGCTGGTCATGTGGCACGCCCTGCGCGGCACCGAGTATGACCTGTGCATCGATGTCGACAAGGTGCGGGAGGCCGAAGAGATCTTCAAGGAATGCATGAAGGATTACTTCATGCCGCCCGAGGCCGTTGCTGTGGAGCCCATGATTCCCTGGAGCCCCATGCCCGGTGGCGCACTGACGGCCAACACCCAGATGCTGCGCGACAATGGCATCATGGATCGTTATCCCGAGATGATCCGCGCCATGCGCGAGGTCGTGACACGCGGCGGTTTCGGTACGTCCGTCACACCCGTTTCACAGTTCTATTTTCAGCAGGCCTTCAACAACGTCATGTTCGGCCCCTGGGAGAAGATCGCCCCGGATTATGGCCGTATGATTCTCGGCTACTTCGGCCGCACGCCCGTAGCGCCCGACAGGGAACTGGTCAATCTTGCGGCCAAACAGCTGGAGATGGAGCCGACGACGCGGCCGCCCCTCGAACTGAATGACGAGGATTCGGAGAAAGGCATCCCGCGCTCCCGTCAGCGGCTCGCCGCCGCAGGCCTCGAAGTCTCGGATGAGAACATCTTCATCGTCGCCACGTGCGGCGATAAGGGCATCGCCTTCCTCCAGGGGGAGGCCGAACTCGGCGTGCGCAAACTCGACAGCGCACCCCAATCCCTGTCGGCAGCGCCAACACCGTTGCCTGCGCCTGCTGCGGCGGCGGCGAAGGTGGAGGTGCCAAGCGGCCCCGTGCAGTACGCCATAACCGTTGATGGCAAGACCCACACCGCCGTGGTCGATGGTGACCAGGTACAGATCGGGAGCAGGACCTTTTCCGTCGGTGTCGGTCAGGCCGGTGTCGCGGCAATTCCCGCGGGTGCGGCGCAGCCCATAGCGGTACCGGTTACGGCTGCCGCCGCTGGCGTGCCGGTCGAGGCGAATATGCCGGGCAAGGTCCTGCGTATCGCCGCCGAGCCGGGTACGATCGTACACGATGGCGACCCGGTGGTGATCCTCGAAGCGATGAAAATGGAAGTCCCGGTACCGTCACCCGTGGCGGGTGAAGTCTCACAGATCCTGGTGGCCGTTGGCGACCAGGTCGCTACGGGAACAGCACTGGCGACCGTGCTTCCTGGCTGATCCGGGTTGAGCCTACGGGCCAGCCCCGAGCCGCAGGTGGCCGGCCCAGATGTCCACCGTCCTACCCGCCTCGGTCAATAGCAGTTGTCCGCCGTCGCCAAAGCCGGCCAGCACGCCCTGTCGCAGTGAATCGCCGTCGATCACGGTCACGACTTCCCCGAGACCGGCACAACGGCTCTCCCAGTCCGGGCGCAGAGCGGCGAACCCGCCCAGGGACCAGCTCTCGAGGCGCGGCGTCAGCGCCGCGAGCAGAGCGGGCAGCAGTTGTCGGGCAGTTGCCGTCGTTCCGGTTTCCAGGTGCACCGACGTTGCCGGCTGATCAATCGCCGCAGCGTCCGCCTGTGACATGCCCACGTTCAGCCCCACACCGACGACGACAACAGTTGGTTGTCCATGGCGCCATGCCTGCTGCGACAGTTCCGGCAGAATTCCACAGATTTTGCGCTGGTCCACGGTGACGTCATTGGGCCACTTCGTCCGGGCGCTGATCCCGATTCCCGCGAGCATATCGGTAACGCCGAGGGCGACGGCCATGGACAACGAGCACAGGTTTTCGGCGGCGACGGCGGCATGCAGCACAAAGGAACAGGCCAGATCCCGGCCCGGTTCAGTCTGCCATTGATGGGTGCCACGGCCGCGGCCGGCGGTCTGCCTATCCGTGGCCAGTACCGTGCCGGCTGCCAGGGATGCGCCACTTGTGAGCTGTTCGAGAAGGCTGGTATTGGTCGAGGGAACGCGCTCGATCCACTGCGGTGGCAGAAATTCCATACCCGAGTATAGGATCCCGGGCGGGGACTGCCAATGTGGCCCTAACCGGTTGACAGGACTACAGTTCTGCAAATACGACGGCGATTGCCAGCGCACGGACCGGCACGTATGTTCTCTCCTCTATGACGAGCCCCGTTGTTACCCCTTCCGCATTGTCGACGACCGATACTTTCGGCCGCCCCCTGCAAAGCCTGCGCATCTCGGTCATCGATCGCTGTGACCTGCGCTGTGCCTATTGCATGCCGGAAGAGGACTATGCCTGGTTGCCGAAGAATGACATTCTCACCTTCGACGAGATCCTCGCCCTCACCGACGCTTTCATCGACAACGGTGTTCGGCGTGTGCGGCTCACGGGCGGAGAGCCGTTGTTGCGGGCCGGTCTGGCCGATCTGGTCGCCGGCCTTGCCGCCCGCACAAGCATTGATGATCTGGCACTGACGACGAATGCCACACAACTGGCCAAACATGCTGTGGCCCTGCATGCGGCCGGTCTGCGACGTGTGACGGTCAGTCTCGATTCGCTGAAACCTTCCCGCTTTGAGACGCTGACCCGCCGGGCCGCGCTCAAAGATGTGTTGGCCGGCATCGAAGCCGCCGCAGCCGTGGGGTTCGAGGCGCTGAAGATCAACACCGTCGTCATGCGTGACTTCAACGACGATGAACTGGTTGACATGCTTGAGTTTGGCCGTCGCGTCGGTGCCGAGGTGCGGTTCATCGAATACATGGACGTGGGCGGCGCGACGCTGTGGAACCGAGAGCGTGTCGTGCCGCGCCAGGAGATCATTGAGTGCCTGACCACACGCTACGGCAGCATCACCGAAGTCGGGGGCCGCAATCGGGCCCCGGCAGAGCGCTTCCAACTGCCCGGAGGGGAACGATTCGGGGTCATCTCTTCGACGACCCAACCGTTCTGCAGCGAATGTGATCGCAGCCGGCTCACGGCGGATGGTTTCTGGTATCTGTGCCTCTACGCGAGGGATGGCATCGACCTGCGTGAGCGTGTTCGCGAGGGCGCCACACGGGACGAACTGTCACAAGCGATTGCCACGGTCTGGGGCCAACGGGCCGACCGGGGGGCTGAGGAGCGCGCCGGGATCGTCGAACGGGGCGCCCTGTACCAGATCGAGGAACTGCGCCAGGATCCGCGCCGCGAGATGCATACGCGCGGCGGCTGATGGACTACTTCCGCAGCAAACGTTTTCTCGATACGCTGCCCGACTGGGAGCGGGGTCGCCCGGCGGAAGGTCCCCTCGAGCAGTATCTGCCGCGGGTACAGGCGATGCTGCGCCGCTGTGGCGAGCCGCAGACGCGGTTCCCGTCGGTCATCGTCGCCGGAACCAATGGCAAGGGCACAACCGCGAGCCTGCTGGCAGCCCTGCTGCAGGCCGGTGGGCGTCGGGTCGGACTCTATTCGTCCCCGCACTTGCACAGTCAGCGTGAGCGCATCCAGATCGACGCTAGTCTGCTCGACAAGGATTCATGGGCTGACAGCCTGACCACGTTTGCGGATGCCACCCACGGCTTCGACCGCGAAGGGCTCGGCGAGTTCTCTCGCTTTGAGGCACTGACGGTCCTGGCGGCGCAGATGTTTGCCGATGCCGCTGTCGATATCGCCGTCTTCGAGGTAGGTCTTGGTGGCCGCTATGACGCGACGAACGCCTGGGATCACGATGTGGCCGTGCTCACGCAGGTGGCTCTGGATCATTGTGCGGTCCTTGGTGACGATCTCATCACGATTGCCAGTGACAAGCTGTGCGTCGCCCGCGGCGGCCGCCCGCTGTTGACCACCTCAGCCCAGCACCCCGAAGTCCTTGATCACATCCGACAGCACGCGCAACACCAGGGGATCGAACTCGGTATCTGTGGCCCTGGTGGAATCGAGCGGCCTGGCGCACCCTTCGCACCCTACATCGTATCTCCCGAGCCTGGTCCCACACGGCCCGGCACGTGGGTCGACAACGCCCGAATGGCGGTGGCGGCGGCGATGCATCTGCAGGGGGATCTGGCGCTTCCTGCCGCTGCTCAGGTCCTTGCCACCCACCGCTGGCCCGGACGCTTTGAGCGGGCCAGCGAGCAGCCACGCATCATTCTCGATGGGGCCCACAATCCGGCCGCCGCCGCTGCCCTGGGTGATGACCTGCGCCCCTTGAGTGAGCGCTGGACATTTGTTGTCGGGGTCAATCAGGATCATGATGCCGCTGGCGTGCTACGCTGCCTGGCGTTGTTGGCGGAGCGCTTCATCCTGACTTCGTCGGAGCACCCCAAGGCGATGTCTGTAGAGGACCTGGAGCAGTGTGCGCCGACAGACGTGCCGGTGAACGTTGAGCCCGGTTGGCGGGCGGCCCTGCAGCGTGGCCAACAGGAAGCCGGTGAGGGTGGCAATATCTGTGTCACCGGTTCGCTGCATCTGGTGGCCAGGGCCCGCGAGTTCTTCGCCCTGCCCCACGAACTGGAGGGCATCAGCGAGGACGTGTCGTACGAGAGTCTGGAATGTCTGCAGCAGGCCTGTGTGCGGCTCGGGTGGAAGACAGAGGACGTGTCACGAGATGGCAATGTCGTACGGGTCACAGGGGGACGGCGCCCGCTGTTGTTTTACCGCAACAAACATCCCTTCAATGACTACGTGGCGGCGCGTATGGCGGAGGACAAAGGCTATCAGTACGAAATGCTGGTCGCCGCCGGCCTGCCCATGCCGTTCACGATGCAGGTGTTCAATCCCTACGCCGAGGAGCGCTTCAATCGCTACAAGACCCATCTCTCCGTAGAGGATATCGCGGCGGATGTGGACGCGACCATGAGTTATCCGGTCATGGTGAAGAAGACCCGGGGCTCGGTGTCGACTGGCGTGTTCATGGTGATGAATCGTGCCGCCGTGGCGACTCGACTGCAGCAGGTGTTCGAGAACGCCGGCTTCCTTGACAACCTGGTGCTCGTGCAGTCCTTCGCCGATGGTCCGGAGTACCGGATCGTGGCGACGCAGGGAGATCTGTTGCTGGCCTACCAGAAAGTCAGTGACGGTCTCTCGCTACATGATCGGAATCCGCTGCATCACCCCACGGGCCGGGCCGAACGCGTGCAGGATGAGTTGATCCTGCAGGAGCTGGCACGGCTGACAGTCAAGATCGCCGCCGTCATCGATCTCGGGTTTTACGCTGTCGATCTGATTCGCGACCGGGAGCGTGGCTGGCAGATTCTCGAGCTGAATCCCAATCCATTCTGCTTCTTCTACAATCGGAGCTATGGTCAAGAGGATTTCACCAACCTCTACGTGCACCTGTTACAGAAGTATGCCACATGACGCCTGAGGATGAGTCGATGGCTGAGTCTATGGATGGGTCGATGCCAGACATGATGAACTTGCGCACGCGATTGATACACAGTGGCCTGGCGCGCACCGATGGGGCCATCGTACAGCCGGTGTTCCAGACGGCTACCTACGAGTCCCGGCCTGGAAGTGACTACGATGACATTCGCTACCTGCGCCTGAACAATTCCCCCAACCACGCCGATCTGGCGGCGCGGCTGACGGCGATCACGGGCGGCGCGGCGGCGGTGGTTGCAGCCTCCGGCATGGCGGCGATCAGCACAACCTTGATGGCCCTGCTGAAGTCGGGGGATCACATCCTGGCTCAGGACTGCCTCTACGGCGGCACCCTCAGCTTCCTGTCCGAAGATGCGCCGGCTATGGGGATTGCAGTCGACACCATCGATGGTGATGCATGCGATGCATGGGTGGCTAAGGTACGTGACAGCACGCGGGTATTTCTCGTGGAGAGCCTGTCGAATCCGACGCTGCGGGTTGCTGATCTGGAGTCGGTCGTCGCCTTCTGTCGCGAGCGTGGCATCATCTCCGTCATCGACAACACCTTCGCTTCACCGGCGAATTTCCGTCCCCTGGAGATGGGTTTCGACGTCGAACTGCACAGCGCGACGAAATACCTCAACGGCCATTCAGATCTGGTTGCCGGTTGTGTGATTTCCTCCAGGGAGATCATCGAAAAGGTGATCCACAAGCTCAATCATCTCGGTGCGACGCTGGATCCACACGCCTGTTTCCTGCTGCAGCGGGGCATGAAGACGCTGGCTCTGCGAGTCGCGCAGCAGAACGAAAATGCGAGTTATCTTGCGCAACGACTCGCCGGCCATCCGGCTGTGGCGCACGTCAACTACCCGACGCTGGCCGACCATCCCCATCACGAGCGTGCCCGCCGCTTGTTCTCGGGCTGTGGTGGTGTGCTCAGTTTCGACGTCGTCGGGGGTGGTGTGGCGGCACAGGAAGTGATGGACCGGTTGCAACTGGCTGCAGATGCGCCGAGCCTCGGCGGGGTAGAAACACTGGTGAGCCGCCCAGCCGTCAGTTCCCACGCAGGGCAGTCGCCCGAGCAGCGAGCGGCTCTCGGTATCGGCGCCGGTTTGGTACGTGTCGCCGTTGGCATTGAAGCGGCGGAAGATCTGTGGGCGGATTTCGCCAGGGCCCTGGACGGGGCCCGGAAGTAGGCGACATTGCATTGCTATAACAAACATATTTACAACGCCTTGTGTTCCTGGTGGTGGTTTTTCTCAAGGTCTGACGCACCGTGCCGATCAAAGGTATAGACCTTGGAGAATCGGCCGGTTCGAAAGGGTTGTTGCCTCCTAATCCTCCTTAGGGCAGCCCCCTGGCAGCTGGCGGGAAACCGCCGTTGTCAGGGGGATTTTTTTGTGGTTCTGGGCTCCGTCGGCGGCGGCTCGAAGCCCTGCGGCGTCGGGCGCCGGGGTTTTCGGGGGTGAGCTTCGTTTTGTGGGGCTGTACGCAGGGGGACGAGCCAACACCAACTGCGGTGTTGGCTCTCGGAGTTCTGTTTCGGGTGCTGGACCATCCCCGGCGCAAGGACGCCTTCGGGCTCCGACCCGCCACTGCAGCACGAGATCGCGTGGCTCGCTGCCGATCTGTTATCTTTCGCCGTTCTCGGGAGATACTGCTGTGGGATACAGGCTCCGCCTGTCGTTATTCATCGGCCTCATCGTCGTACCTGCAGGTGGGTTGACCTTGCTCAGCCTGCGCGCGGTGCTCGACGAGGAGCGCAGTGCGCTGGCGGACGTGCGCCAGCGCCTGCCGGCGGTGCAGGCCGCCTTTCAGAGCCAGTTGCGGGAGGCGCTGGATGTTGCACTCGCCACTGGCCCACGCGGCGCCACCGGGCAGGCATCCGCGGTGGAATTCGTCTTCGCCCTGAACGAATCCGGAGAGTTTGCCGATCCGGTTGTTCTGCGACCCAGCTTGCCGGATCGGAGCCCTGCCTTCGCGGGGGCTCTGCAGCATGGAGAGAATCTCGAGTTGCTCGCCCATGAGGTGTCCGCTGCCATGTTCGCCTACCGCGAAGCTCTCGAGCTGGCACCGACGGATGCCGAGACGGTCGAGGCTCTCAATGCCCTGCAACGCACCCAGCTTGCCATGGGTGACACGGCAGGGTTCCGCACCGTCCACGACAGACTCCGTCAGCAATACGCCCAGACCCTGGATCCGGATGGTGCGCATCCTCTGACGCAGAGCTACCTGCGTCAGGCTCAGCGGCTGCTGCCTGCCGCAAACGCATCACCGACGCCCCCCGATTCCAGCGCCCTTGTCGCCGGTTTTGCTGGCATCACTGAATGGGTTGCCGGCGTGCTTGGCGGAGACATCCCGCTGCATCCTGGCACGACACTGGCGGTGCGCGAGTTTCGAACTGCCGTGCATCGCTACCGCTGGGACAGAGATGTCGTTGCACTGCAGGCGGATCTGGACCATATCGAAACGAGGGCCGACTTCATTCTGGCCTACGACCGACTCCTGGAGACTGCGGTTGCAGGCCTGGAGGGAACTTATCTGTCAGGACTCGACGCGGGCCGCCGGCCCTGGTTCGCGGTTCTGCAAGCGCAATCGGCGGGTCTGACCCGCGGCGTAGTGTTCAATCTCGAAGCGCTCGCCGAAGCCACACTCCGCACGCCGGTTGGCGCGCAATTGCGCGCCGCTGGATTCGGTCTGGCTCTGTTCGATGCAGATTTCACGGCCGAATTCGAGCGACGCTACGCCAGGGCGGTACGCGTCGTCGCCCCCGTGGACTCGAGGAACTACCGATTGAATGTGGGCCTTTACTCGCGTGACGAGCCCTTCGTGTTCTCCCACTACCGCAACCGCAACGCCCTTGTCATTGTCGGCATCGCCGTGCTCGCCGGCACCATTGGCCTGGGTGCCTATGTGCTGGCCCGCGAGACGGCACGGGAGAAGCAGACGGCCGACCTGCAGGCTGAGTTCGTCTCCAATGTGTCTCACGAGCTGCGCACGCCTCTGACCTCCATCCGCATGTACGCAGAAACCCTGTTGCTCAAACGCTACCACACCGACGAGCAGCGGCAGCAATATCGGTGATTGTCAAGGTAGTTGACGCATTGTACTACGCGGCTTCTGCTGTCTCGA
>ERZ890510.1959-NODE-1959-length-12393-cov-8.098233_pt1 | contig 12393 bp, 12 predicted proteins | sample MGYA00521265_ERZ890510 | MGnify/ENA primary metagenome ERZ890510 (study PRJEB32303, sample SAMEA104408624) | aquatic metagenome | biome: Brackish water; feature: Chemocline; material: water | place: Baltic Sea | collected 2014-10-26T21:54:00 | depth 110 m ...
ACTGACTCCAGAGTCGATTCATCTCGCTCCGCTTCTGCGCTTTTGGCTAAACTAAGTTCTGCACTTTCAATTATGCTAACCGCTTCGTGCTTACTGCCTGTAAGATTTCTAAAAATGCCCATTTCCAGTCTCCTTATTTCCTGATTTTCTGATTAGTTGGTAATTAGTTTTTCTTCATTGTGCTACTTCAGCTTCTAATGCCACACTCTCGGCACTACTTTCAGAAATCTCTACAGGATTTCCATCGGGGACTTTCTGCCAGTCGACCAATTGGTCTATATTCAGAATGATCACCATTTTTTCATCTATCAGGCCAAGGCCTTTGACAAATTCATTGCTTATCGTTTCACCAAACTCTGGTGTCTGACGCATATCCTTGCTGTCAATGTCATGAACATCAGCAACAGCATCGACAACTAAACCCACTGTTCTTTGCTTATCAGCCTGTTCAATCTTGACCACAATAACAACCGTGTGGGCGCCATAGGGAATCATTTCCAAATCAAACCGCTTGCGCAAATCCACGATCGGTACAACTTCGCCTCGAAGATTGATAATGCCCATCACATAACTTGGTGAGTTAGGAATTGGAGTGGTTTTTTCCCAGCCCTGAATTCCCATTACCGTTAGAATCGGCACACCATACTCCTCACCGTCCAAGATAAATGTGAGGTATTGATTTAACTCTTCCTGTGTTTCTTGCTTATCGCTCATACCCGTTTCTCCTCGGCCCTTGTGGCCATTCTGATTCCTCTGTTGGCTAGATGTATCTAATCCACCCGGCGCACCTAAACAGAGTAGATTCAAAACTCATTTTGAGGAATTGCAGATACCAGCATCCCTAATAAGTTGTTTGGTTCTCTACGGTAGGAAATTTGTTTACTTTAGTAAAAATATGAAATTCGAATTTGTGAGGCTTGTCATACCCTTACTACCCAATATTGAAACGAGCCATGACAGTGGCAAAGGTAGACCCGGCAGAAAGCAGCGAACTCTCCAGGCGGCAAGGTCCATAGATGTCGAAACAGAGATTGATGTAGCCGACATCCTCAAGGTAAATGTAGATATTGACCCCTGGGTTTTTATGCTTGGAATTGGATTCAAATTCTAAATCCATAGACTAATGACAGACTAATCCTTGCAATCCAGACCCCTGCAGGCACGGCTCCCTGCAGGCACGGCCATATGGCCGCCCAGATCACTTTTTCCTCTCCGCACGACAATTGCTACAGCAATGGCTGACAACGCCCCCCAGCCCCAATTATCGCTTCAGAATTCCTCCATTGAGGACGTAATACTCACTGCAATCCAGCCCGGCTGAATCACTTTTTAGGCGAGCGCACTCACGGACAGGAATCACGGCAGAAAGGGCAGTTCGTCGATTTTCTGGCAAAAAAATATCAAACGACATGAAGGTTAGGCTTGTGGGCTTTGTTCAAAGATCAGTGTTTTCTTCCCATTTGCTTCGGGCCGGGGCCGGTCTGGTTATTCTCCTGACCCTGCACAGCGAGGCGGAAAGCACTTTAGTGCAGATTTCTGATGAATTCCTGCAACAAATAGAGCAAGACTACGGTCGACGCGCCAGCAAACGCTTTGAGCACTGGGATGAACTCATTCAGAGCAGCCAACAGCTCCCGGATTTGGAAAAGCTCCAACTGGTCAACAAATTCTTCAATTCCATGCGCTATGTTTCCGATCAGGATAACTGGGGTGAAGAGGACTACTGGGCCACACCCATCGAATTTCTCGCCACCAATAGCGGCGATTGCGAAGACTACACCCTCGCCAAATACTTTACCCTGCGCGCCTTGGGCGTTGCCGATGAGAAATTACGCCTGACCTATGTCACGGCGATCCGCTTGAATCAGGCACATATGGTATTAACCTATTATGCCGATATCAGTAGTGAGCCTCTGGTACTGGATCATTTGAGCAATGCCATCAAACCCGCCTCATCACGCACTGATTTGCAGCCGGTGTACAGCTTTAGCGGGGATGGCCTGTGGTTGTCGAAACAACGCGGGCGAGGCCAGTTAATCGGCAAGGCCGATAATCTGGATCAATGGACTTTGTTTCTGACCCGACAAAGAAAAGAGATTAAGAATGTGCAGTACGATAATAGCTAGCAGTCGACGCTTATAGGATATAGAGCAATGTCTTTATATAAACAACTTGTCATTTTTATCAGCGTACTGTTTGTGATTATGTTCGCCGGTACCTTTATGGTGAACTTCAAGAGCACACAAAGCTTTTTGACTCAGCAGCTGAAATCTCAAACCAACGATGCCGCCACCGCGCTAGGTCTGTCGGTGATGCCTCTGATAGAAGATTATGATATCGCGGGCATTCAGACCACCGTCAACACCATTTTCGATTCTGGTTATTATCAAGTTGTCGATGTTCTGGACGTCGATGGGGCGATACTGACGAGCAATACCCAATATCCTGTCATCGAGGGGGTGCCTGCCTGGTTTATAAATACTCTGCGTCTCGAGGCACCAACGACCACGCGCGAAATCACCGCGGGCTGGCTGATTGCCGGCAGCATCAGGATTACCGGCCATCCCGGCTATGCCTATCAGCAGTTATGGGAAGTCATCGTACGCAGCTTTATGTGGTTTCTGTCTGCCGCAATAGCCCTGATTCTGCTGGGCAACTTTACCCTGCGCCACCTGCTGGTTCCCCTGCACAATGTGGAGAAGCAAGCCCAGGCCATCAGCGCGCGCAATTATGATGTACAGATTCCCTTGCCCAAGACCAAGGAGCTGCGCTCGGTGGTGGGGGCCATGAACAAGATGACGACAATCGTGAAAACTCTGTTCAACGAACAGGCCAAAACCGCCAGTCATCTAAGAGATATAGCGTATCGGGACGCCCTCACTGGCCTTGCCAATCAGGGCCATTTCAAGGCGCAGCTGACAAGCCATCTACAGGAAAGCGATAAATTTGTTCCCGGCGCATTATTTCTAATACAGGTAAACGATATCGGTAGCTTCAACAATCGCAATGGCTTCGAAGAAGGAGACAAGGCCCTGCTGAAAATTGCTGACTTTCTTAAGCAAAAGGCCAGAAAATATCCACAAACCTTATGTGGCAAGATTAGCGGCGGTGATTTCGCACTGTTTATTGCCAGCATCGACAGTAATACAGCAGACAGCCTGGCCGAAAGTTTCTGTAAAAAGTTTAAGCAGCTGTATGTGGATAAAATCTACGACCAGGAAAACGTCGCCAATATTGGCTTGATCATGCTGGAAAAAATGCAACAACCTGGCCCGGTATTAAGCGCTGCAGACGAAGCCCTGCGCGCCGCTCAGGCCAAAGGCGCGAACTGCTGGCAGCGCTTCCAGGGCGACCTGGAAACCTCTGCCAGCACTGGCCGCCACAGTTGGCTGAAGCACCTGATAGCAAAGATTAACGCCAGCGACATTACCCTGTTACAGCAAAACGTGCAGCGCAATCAGCAGGACGGGGAAAACATTCACACCGAAATTTTCGTCCAGATCAACGACGAACAGGACAAGCCCTGCTCTGCCGGTCTATTCATACCTTCGGCAGAAAAACTGGATCTGACGCAAAAAATCGATCGCACGGTTATCGACAAGATTGTGGTGCATCTGGTCAACAATGGCCTCGAGCAAAGCCCCAACTTCGCCATTAACCTTTCCTTGAGCTCCCTGCGCGATGCCAGCTTTCTGCAATGGATTTACAGTTCCTTAAGAAAACTGCCAGTGCCTGATAAAAATTCCGATCAGCAGAGTAAAATCGTGTTCGAGTTTTCCGAATTTGTCGTGGTGAATAATCTGGAAATTCTGCAAGGCTTCGCCAAAGAGTTAAAGGCTATGGGCTACGGCATTGGTCTTGACCAGTTCGGTCACGGCAGCTCCGATTTCGGCTATCTGAAATCCCTGCGCCCGGAGTATGTCAAAATCGACAGTGCCTACACCAAGCAACTGCACAATAACCTCGATAATCAATTCTTCGTCAGCACCCTGTCCAACATCTGCCATAGCCTGGACATCAAGGTCATCGCCCAGGCGGTGGAGAACCAGGAACAACTGGAGGTGCTGAAGACCCTGCACATCGATGGAGTGCAGGGCTACGTGGTGCATCGGCCGGAGGTTTTGGTTTAGGGCTCTGGCTTGGCTGCGCTATTGTTGAACCGCCCCATTCCCTCCATTAATAATGGATCTCAAAAATTGAAGTTCACGCGGCCATTGTCAACTTTTGCATGACGGCAACTCCTCCTGGTGCCATGCTGGGTCTTTCGGCGTCATAACGCCATAAACAGCCCTGATAGAAAAATGTGCCCGGTTTCGCCCCCACTACAAAGAATTCTCCCCAACCGAATAAGCCGCAATCCGGCTCAAATGACTATAGGGCAAGCCCGTCTCTTCGTGCCATGCATTAAACTGGGCCTGCACCTTCTTTAGATCTCGCTGACTGGCCGGCTTCGCGGCGATGTCCAGACCGACTGCATTGAGCACCACTACAACATCTCTGGAAAGCACGAAACAGTCTTTGCCTACCCGCCGCAAAAACCACAAGGCGCTCTGGCCACCCAGACGCGAGCCATGCTGCCTCATATGCGCCATCAAGCCAATCTGGTCTGCGCTGGGCCAGTCGGCAATGAACTTGCCGAAACCGCCGTGCTTGCGCGATTCTTCCTGCACGAAAAAAACGTTCTCCTGTAGCGCCTTTATTTTCTGCCAGTTACGCACCACCCGACGATCACTGGCATAGGCTTCCCATTGCTCGGGTGATAACAGACCCAGCTTTGAGAGATCGAAGCCAAAGAAGGCTTGTTCGAATTGCGGCCATTTGTTTTCAATCACTTTCCAGCTGAATCCTGCCTGATTAATACATTTAGTCATCGCAGCGAGATAGCGATCGTCCGCCAGTTTTTCCAATTGTTTTTTCGACGACACTTCCGGCAGCATTTTTTTCAACGCCACCGCGCCACCCTTACGTTTTTCGGCACGCTCTTTGATCTGGGTGAATGTCTTCATTGCAGCCTTCATTGCCCCTTTTGTTGCACCCTTTGTTGCACCCTTTGTTGCACCCTTTGTTGCATATTACGCCTGGTTTTCGAATGTCCGCTTCAGATTTTTTGCGCGACGAGCAAAGTAAAATCGCTGGTGATTTCGCCACTGGAAATTAGTCGTTGTTCTTCGGCGAACAAGTTTCTGAGTATTGCTTTTCCTTCGCCTGAGTCACTCAGATTTCCTGCGATATTATCCAGCACTAAATGCAACAGTGTGCCGCCGAAGTCTCTTCGCTGCACAATTTGGAACTGCTTTTCCAGTTCGGGAATAATAGCTTCCGAGCGTATCGCCTCGGTGGGATCGTAATCGTTCATGGCTTCGATGGTTGGTCTTTGAATGGCATGTTTAACGCCGGGCTGACGAATTGTTTGCTTGAATTTGTCCGGTATTTCCTCGAGCAGACGCTGGGCATGATGCAACTGCAGATCGGTCCATTGAAACTGATTCGGCCCGACAAACTCATTGATGATGAAATAGCCGCCGGGTTTCAAGGTTTGCCACACCTGCGTCATATAGTGCTCCAGCGCCTCAATGTGATGAACTGACTGGGAGGCGAACACCGCATCATAATAGGCTTCGGGGAACTGCAATTTGTTCAGGTTGGCAACACGATACAGAATCGATTGTTGTTGCCCGCTTTTAATCGCTTCTTCACGGGCGAGACGCAGTGCCTCTTCGGACACATCGAAGGCGTCAAAGTGATCGGCTATTTTTAGCTGCAAGCCATGACGCTCCAGCCCGCCACCGCCACATCCCAGACTTAATGCGCGCGCCACCGGGTTTTTATAGTAGCTTTGGGCAACATATTCCAGCCAGCCGACATCGGGCCTTCCTGAAACCAGTGGACAGATATACTCGGCATTCACTACCGGGCATTCCGCCCAGGAATTCGGCCTGAGCGGGCTAGCCTGGTCGCGTGCGCGCTCGCCCCACAATTTACTCGCCTTCTGCATGTCAGCATCATCGGCACTGTCTTTCTCCGAATCATCAGCAGGCGCTGCAGCGGCTTGCTCGTGAATGGAATTCGAAGAAGGCTTGAGAAAATTTTTCAGTGCGCGTAAAAAATCCATTTTAAATTGCTCGCTGAAAGTGGGTTGCAAAGTGTTGGTGCAGCGTGTTGCATGCACGCAGAAAGAATCGGCTGCTACTCCGTGTTGGTAGCTAGCAGAGAGAATTCCACGCCGGTGATTCCGGGTACCGCTCTTGCCATAGCACCCAGGCTCTGTTGAATGGTGCCGTAATTGGCCGGAGTGCTCATGCCCGCGCAGTCTTCACAGCTTAGGGATCCGGAAATTACCGCCTTGCCCTGGCTGACTTCAATGCTTAAGCCCTGGGGCACATCGGAAGTACTGGCAAACGCCGCCTCGACTTGCGCCTTGAGTTGATCGTCGCTGGAAATAGCATCCGCGTCCCTGCCACTGTCACAGGCGCTTAGTGCGATGAGGAAGAATAAAAACAGACAGCTAAGTCTGGTCAAACGTCGATTTGTCATGGGGACTCTCTGTGCTCCCGGCGCATACGCTCTGGAGATTGATAAATGACTTCGTGGCCCCTGGCCTTGAATGCCGCCAGCAGTGTCTCGACCCTGATTCTGAAATCACCCTGCTTCAGCCATTCCATATCCAGTACGGTGAGGCTATCCACGTCCTGAATTTCCCCGTGCAGGCTGCGAAAAAATGCGTCGGGATCGCTGTTGGCAATGGACAGAGGCGGCTCGCCGGCCCACCAATCCGCATCGTCGAAGGTGCCGCATTCTTCCGGCGCCTGATGATAGCCTGAACACAATCCCTCATAGTGCATAAACAATTTTTCACAGGACAGATCAGCCGCGCGCTTGCTGCCCTCGGTATGCAATAAAAGAAAGTCTCTTCGGTTCATTTTTCTACTCGCCTTGCTGTACTCATAATCCCGTTTCCTACACCGGGGCCAGTGACAGTAGTGTGCGTTCAACGGCGGCGCTCGTCATCGGTATTTTGTAGCCGTTTTTCGACAGGGCCTGTGCATCGGCAACTGCAAGCGCGCCAGCCTCTCGCGCCAGATCCGCGGTGATTTGTTTTCCTGCTAACAAACCTTCTACGGCAGAAAGACGCCAGGGAATCGTTGCCACACCACCGAGTGCTATGCTGGCACGCTGTACCTGCTTGCCGTCCAGTTCGAGCACGGCGGCAACACTGACTTCCGCATGGGTCCATGCCGCGCGATCCATCACCTTATAATAGGTACTCACGGTATTCGCAGACGGCGCCGGGATGCGAACGCCGGCAAGCAATTCATCGGCGGCGAGTGAATTTTCCCGCTCTGGATTCTGCCTCGGCCGGAGAAAAAATTCTTCGGCGGAAAGCGTTCTCTCGCCGTTCGGGCCGGCGACAACAAACCGTGCATTCAATGCAACCAGGGCTGGCGCCGTATCCGAGGGGTGCACCAGAAAACTCGGCCCACCGCCAAAAATGGCGTGCTGTTGATTTTCACCTACCACCGAAAAACATTGGCTGCCACCGGCCTTGAAACAATGAAAGCCGTTGCGGTAATACCAGCACCAGGGTCGCTGCGCCACATTGCCCGCGAGGGTGCCTACATTTCTTATCTGCGGCGTGGCAACGCTGGCGGCAGCCTCGGCCAAAACGGTCAGGGAGTCGGCAATGGTGGCATTGGCACTCAATTGCTCCAGGGTAATGAGGCCACCGATGACGATCTCTGCGGCAACGCTTGAAACCTGATCGGCCCCTTCTACATTGCGTAGATTAATAATCACGTCCGCATCGACCGTGCCGTCCTTTATCTGTTGTAACAGGTCGGTACCGCCGCCGGAAAAAAACACGGACTGACCTTCACTGCGGGCCTGCTGAGCGGCGTTAACCGCGTCTTGCAGGGAGCGGGCGTTGATATTCCTGAGAGCCTTCATAGCAGCACCTGCAGAATCTTGTCGCGCGAGATGGGCAGTGAGGTCATGCGCTTGCCAATGGCATTCGACACCGCGTTGGCGACAGCGGCAGGCGCTAAGATGATACCGGCCTCACCCGCGGTCTTGGCACCAAACGGCCCATAACCATCATCGACCTCGATAAAGGTGACTTCGATTTCCGGAACGTCGAGATGGGTTAGATGCCGTGCCCGGTAATAACCGGTGGTCAAGGGTTGACCGCTTGCGGGGTCGTACAAAAGATTTTCATGCAGGGCCTGGCCGATGCCCTGCAGGGTAGCGCCGCGAATCTGATCTTTGGCGGTCTGTGGATTAATAATACGACCGGATTCATGCACCGTGGTGTATTTCAGAATTTTAGTGGTGCCGGTGCGGGTATCCACTTCCACCTCGACAAAGTGTGCGCCGAAACATTGTCTGATTTTTCCATCGGTAGTGGGAACAGGTGTGGCCGAGGCGATTAACACATCGTTGCCAGTTGGCAGGCCCTTGGCGGCAATCTGTTGATTCAGATCCTTGGCTGCTTGCATTACTGCGTAGCCGGTCTGAATGGTAGTACGACTGCCAGATTCTCCAACCGAGTAAGGACAGCGATCTGTGTCGCCAGCAACCACTTCCAGCTGAGACATGGGAATCCCGAGCTCTTCCGCCGCAATCATGCCCATGGTGGTTTTTGCCCCCGGGCCAATGTCAGTCACGCCGACAAATAGCGTGTACATTTTATTGGAGTCGACACGAACGATTGCGCTGCTGGTACCAACCCCGGCGCGGAACATCATAAAAGAAAAACCGGCACCGCGTTTTATCGGCCCTTCATCGGAGCCAGGTGTCACACGCCGACGGGTGGCCCAATCGAATTGATCTCTGCCAAGGGCAATACATTCATCGAGGGAAAAGTTTGTGTAGGGCCGGGCTTCTGTCGGGCGATTCATATTTTTCAGGGTAAAATCAACCGGATCTATCCCCAGCTTATAGGCGATATCATCCATCATCGACTCTACCGCAAAGAAGCCATGGGGCTCGGCGGGCGCGCGGAAATTGCCCGAGGTGGTGCGATTGGTATACACCGGATAAATCGTTCGCTGTCTGTTTTCGCAGGCGTAGGCATCCATGCCGCTGATGCCGCCGGAGTTCTTCCGGTACGGCCCCATGCCGCTGTAGCCGCGCATCTGTATGCCGGTGACCATGCCGTCTTGTTTGACACCCACCTTGTAATATTGCACCGTTGGCCAGCGACCGTGCACGCCTAACCAGTCTTCTTTTCGGGAGTATTCCAGCATGACCGGCGCATTCGCCGCTTTCGATAAGGTGGCGGCAACCAGATCGGCATCCTGATTCTGGTTTTTGTTACCGAAGCCACCGCCCATGAAATTGCAGACGACTCGCACCTGATGATCTTCCAGACCCAGATCACGCGCGGTATCGTGTCGGCAGTTGGATATACCCTGCGTCGGTGTATACAGCGTCAGCTTCTGGCCTTGCCAATGTGCCAGGGCGCAGCGCGGCTCCATTTGCGCATTATGAACAAAGCTGGTTTCGTAACGATCTTCGAAAATCTGATCCGCTTCGGCAAGGCCGGCATCGATATCACCCAGATTGGAAACCATAGGTTCATAGTTATGCCTGAAATCAGGACACAAATTTCCTTCTGGCCAAACCAGGGACGCGCCGGGTTCGAGTGCCGCTTCGGGCTCCAGCACAAACGGCAATTCCTCATAATCTACCTTGATAAGCTTCAGCGCCTGCTCCGCTACCGTCCGATCTACGGCGGCAACGGCAGCCACCGAATCACCCACACAGCGCACTGGATTATTGAAGATGAAACGTCGTTGCTGCGTACCCTCCTTGGTGGGGTCGTCATATTGCCTACCCCCATCTACCGAGCCGGCTCCCCAGACTATGGGGGCGGTCTCGTGAGTGATAATGGCTCGCACGCCAGGCAGGCTGGACGCGGCGCTAATATCGATACGGCGTATACGGGCATGGGGATGGGGGCTACGCAACACCCGGGCGTACAACATGCCGGGCAATTTGATATCACGACTGTATTTGGCCTCGCCGGTCACCCGTTCTACGGCATCGACTCTGGCGGTGGTGTTGCCGATGGTATTCAGTGGCCCATCGATGTTGAATGGCTCAGGCAGTTGATTGCTCGCTTCGCTCATGCCACACCTCCCCGATCAGCAACCGAAACAACGGCTTCGACAATAGCGCTGTAATTTGAGCAACGGCAGAGATTACCTACCAGCGCCTGTTTTACCTGTTCTGCATTGGGCGCGGGATTGTTATTCAGCAGCGCGGTGGCGGTCATTAACTGCCCCGGCGTACAGAATCCACATTGTGGGCCATTGTTATCCACGAAGGCTTGCTGCAGCGGTGAGAGCCGGCCGTTTTGCGCCAAACCTTCCACCGTAGTGATCGCTTTGCCGTCAGCCCACACCGCCAGCTGCGAGCAAGAGTACACGGGCTTGCCGTCCATCAACACCGTACAGGCACCACACTCGCTGCGATTGCAGCCGATTTTAGTGCCGGTCAAATCCAGCTGATCACGCAGCAGTTCCACCAGGGTCCAGTTGTCATCGACCTGCAGACTATGGCGGCGACCGTTAACCCTAAGGGAAATGGATGTCTTGGGATTGCTCGATGGATTCGATTGCTGGGCATTGGCTGTGGAGATGCCCAGCCCCGGTATCGCCGTACCCACTATTGCCGTACCTGCCACGGCCGTCGCCCCTGCGCCCTCGAGGAAGTCGCGGCGGGAACGTTGCTTCGGGTTCAGCGGCTCCTGAGTGGGGACTTCGCCCTGCTTGTCGATGTGTTTATCGTTGGCCATGGGCCACTCCTCGTCGCGGCGGATTGTTGTTATTGATGTGCTGGTTATTGATACACAAACTGCTAATACACTGACTAAAGACTCTGATTCAGAGCAGACATTAAACCTTAGTCAAGGCTATCGAAGAACTATAGCTGCCACCGGACTCCCGGCGCAACTACAAATCGGCGCTTTGAAAGATCGGCAAACATTGGCGCGTCAAAGGCTTACTGCGGGGAATAGCGGTGACTCCCATTCCAATTTACCGTGGCGAAGGCTTATACTCGGATGCAAGCAAAATAATGACAACAATCGGCAGAATAATCCTATGTGCAGAATAAAAAAATCCAGCCTGCGAAAATTCATTTTTACCCTGCTACTCGCCGCGACTTGCCTTCGAGCTTTTGCCGATAGCATTCCTGCCGCCGGAGGAGACATCGAAATCACGCCGCTGATTCATTCCAGCGTGCAATTGGAGTATGCCGGCACCGTGGTACAAATTGATCCCTGGGGCCGTGTCGGCCTGGCTGGCGCGAAAGTCGCCGACCTGATTCTGATTACCGATAATCCCGGACACCATTTAGACCCGGCGGCCATTGCGCAACTGAGCAGGCCTGATACCCGTATCGTTATTGCAGCCAATGCCCAGCCTCGGGTTCCAAAGGGCATTATTATCGCCAATGGCGAAGCCGTCAGACTGGCCGGCGTTACCGTTGAAGCTGTTGCCGCCTACGACATCATTCAAGGCGCGCCGGAGCACCCCAAGGGTGAAGCCAATGGCTATGTGGTCACTCTGGGCGGCAAGAAACTGTATTTTGCCGGGGTTACCGAATGCGTTGCCGAAGTAAAGGCATTAAAGGGGATCGATGTGGCCTTCCTGCCGATGAATGTTCCGCTGGGCAGAATGACGCCGGCCGCCGCCGCCGAATGCACCCGACTGCTGAATCCTTCCGTGGTCTACAGCTATCACTATGATCAGGACTACGCCCGTCGCGCCGTGACGCCTGACTACGAAGGCCCGGGTTTACCGGGCGGCATCAGTGTCGATGAAAGCCTGGACTTGTTCGACGCCGCGCTGGCGGGAAGCGGCATCGAAAGCCGACGCGCAAATTGGTATCCACCGCTTAACTGATAACTTAACGAATAGATAGCAGCACTGGATCTGCCACTCGATTTAACCCCTGAAAAAAGTTCAAACAGTTTCAGCGCAAACTGGAAAAACTGAAACGCTGATTCGGGCTATTTTTTTGCTGCCGAAAGCACGATGGGCTTGCCGTGGGGGGTGTTGAGATAGGCCGAGTGCCACTGGGTTTTTCGTTCGGCCAATTCATCACTGCTGGAGAGTTTTTTCAGCAGGGATATTTTCTCCAATGCCTTTAGCCAATGTTGATAGTAGGTATTGCCGAGATCTGGATCTCCCTGTTGTTGCGCGTCACGAATCTCTTCGCTTAACACCGCCGCCCACTCCTGCCAGCTAAACAGCCCTTTTTCATGCAGCGCTATTACCAGACTAAAAGCCTGAGCCTCCCAGGGCTCATTGAACACCGGGCCTTCATCGTCGCGCGGCTGAAAGGGAAACTGTTGCATTATTTATTGCGGCCCTTTTTATCGATGTCCAT
>ERZ890510.1963-NODE-1963-length-12359-cov-3.907754_pt1 | contig 12359 bp, 16 predicted proteins | sample MGYA00521265_ERZ890510 | MGnify/ENA primary metagenome ERZ890510 (study PRJEB32303, sample SAMEA104408624) | aquatic metagenome | biome: Brackish water; feature: Chemocline; material: water | place: Baltic Sea | collected 2014-10-26T21:54:00 | depth 110 m ...
CCGCTGTTTGCCGGGCGAGCGTTTTCACCTCGGTCGCCACCACGGCGAACCCCTTGCCGGCGTCGCCGGCGCGTGCCGCCTCGATGGTGGCGTTGAGGGCGAGCAGGTTGGTCTGCCGGGCGATCGAGTGAATCAGTTCGACGACGGCCTGAATCTGATTTGTCGCGCCCTCGAGCTCGCGAACCTCGACCGACATGTTTTCGGACAGGCTCGCGGCTTCGCCGGCGACCCGGGCCGCCATCGACACCTGCTGAGAGATTTCGGTGATGGAAGCAGAAAGCTCCTCCGAAGCCGCAGAGACCGACTCGACGTTCGCCGAAGCGTCGTTTGCCGATTTGGCCACGATCGCGGCTCTCTCGCTGGTGTCGTCGGCGACGCTTCGCATCGCCTCGGATGAGCCCGCGAGTTGTGAGGACGCGCTGGAAATGGTCTGCACGACCGTTCCCACGGTGGATTCGAAATTTCTCGTGATTTCGGTAAAATCCTCGACCTGCTGCTGCATGGTCTGCAGCGCCGCATTGACCGTCTGGGCCGCGTTCAGGAAACTGCCCTGCATTCCGGTTTCGACGATCTTGCGGAAAAACTGCTTCTGCTGCACATGCTGCATGCAGGCCCCCGATTCGCGGACATAGGCGTCGCACTGGTCGATCACGTCATTGACGGCGTGGAGCAGTTCGCCGAGATCTCCGGTCGCGGTGATATGGGTCAGCCGCGCCTCAAAGTCGCCGGCGGCGACCCTCCTGATTTCGGCGAGCGCCCTTTCCAGGTTTTCGCTTTCCCGAGACGCGCTCTCCCGAGACGCCGCTTCCAGAATCGCACTTTCCGGGTTTACGCCCGTCGCGTCAGCGCGGGCGCGCTTTCCTATGAAGTCCAGCATGGTCACACTCCCAGGGAAAACATGAATTCGTTGAAGGACGCTTTCTTCTCGGCGAGCAGCGCCGTCAGCGCGGCACAGGATGCCGTGATTCCGGCATCGGGGCTCGCCGCCTGCTTCTCGATTTGCAGCAGGGATCCGTACAGCGGGATGATGTGCTCGTTCAGGGTGGTCCTGTTGGGTGCGCGGCGATTCGAATGGTATCCGCAAACATTGTCGCCGGCGTCGCGGCTCGGCGTTACGTGCGCGAACACCCAGTAGTGATCGCCATTCGCGGCGCGGTTGACCACATACGCGAAAAGCTCCTTGCCGCTCTTCAGCGTATCCCACAGCAGCTTGAAAACGCCCCGTGGCATGTCGGGGTGCCGGATCAGATTGTGCTGGATGCCGAGGCAGTCCTTTTCGTCCATTTCGGCGAGCCGATAGAAGGTGCGATTGCCGTAGGTGATCTTGCCGGTCAGGTCGGTCTTCGAAACGATGATTTCATCCGCGCCGAACGTCTGTTCGACGCCCGTGAGTTGCGGATTTCCGTAAAGCGGCATTGGCGGAGCCTCCAAAAGAACCGTTTGTTTCAGTGTGCGTTTTTCTTTGTCGGTGCACGAACTCATGCATTCGTGCGTGCATTGCTACGCCTCAAAAATTAAAGTATTACCACCATAGGATGTTATACACAGACGTAATGATCGTTTTACGCACACATAGGTGACTGATAAATATTGCAATTATCGGAGTGGCCGCCGCGGTCCCGGCGGAAACTGGCGTTTGGTTGCCGATTATGTTCCCGTCACGACAAGCAGCGCGCCGAGCGCGAGCGGGACGGGCAGCGACATTATGACGCGCGCAACGACGAAGCGGCGGCCCATGATCGGCAGCTCCCAGACCAGCGTGCGGTTCGCCGAGAACAGCAGCCAGGCGGAGACGAACGTGACGATCTGCGGCGTGCCGGCGCCGGCGAGCAGGGCCGACGCGCCGATGGCGTAGGCAATCACCGGCCCGCCCGGCACGGCCAGGCCGCAGACCAGGGCGAGCGCGACGCCGGCCAGCCCGCTCGACGGGCCGAGAGTCGCCTCGATGAATTCGGGCGGCAGTATGGCGGCGACGAAACCGGCGCCGAGGATACCGACCGCGAGACGCGGGATGATGAAGCGGTACTCGCGCAGGCTGTCGCGCAGGCCGGCGCGAAAGGTGCCGTCGCGGCGGCGCCAGGCCAGCACGCCGAAAATCAGCGTTCCGAGCCACAGCGCCACCGTAAAGATCAGCGCGGTCACCGTTCCGCCTCCGGCGCGACATCGAGAACGCCGTGCGCGCGGCGCGCCAGCCAGCCGAGCAGGATCGGCACCGGCAGCGAAACCAGGTAGCGCAGCAGAACCAGTTCCGGATCGAGGAAGGCGATTTCCCAGACGATCGTGCGCTGCGCACTGAGCACCAGCCAGCTGGTGACGAACGCGATCACCGTGCCGCGGTCGGCGCCGCCCTCGAGAAAGGCGACCGACAGCGGGAAAGCGGTCATCGGCCCGCCGGGCACGACGATGCCGGCGCCGGTGGCGATGAGGAGCCCGCGCCAGCCCGACCCGGCACCGAGATGCCGGGCGATGACTTCGCGCGGCAGCATCAGCCGGAGCCAGCAGGCGAGCAGCACGGCGGCCAGCACCTTGGGCATGTTCTCGGCGAACAGCCAGATATCGTCGCCGAGCACCGCGACGAAAATCTCCGGGCCGCGCAGCCACCAGGTGGCGAGCGCCGCGGCGATGCCGACGACACTGATGAACAGAAAACCGCCATCGACGATGCGGCGGCGCGGCAGGCGCTTCGGCTTGCCGTCTCCCGGACCGTCAGCGCCGCCCGATTTCTCGCCGGACGGCGGCGGGGCGCCATGCGTCATGACCGGAACGTGCCGCTACGGTCCCGGCCCGACACGCTCAAAACGGCTTGTCACCCTTCAGCGTGATGCGGTGCAGCAGCCGGTGTTCGGTGTAGTCGAACAGCGCATAGTGCAACGACAGCCGGTTGTCCCAGATCACCAGATCGTGCTTCTGCCATTTGTGGCGGTACTGGAATTCCGGCGCCTTCAGATGATCGAACAGGAAGGCGAGCAGATGGTTGCTCTCGCGCCGGTCGATGCCCTCGATGAAGGTCGTCATCGACTCGTTGACGAACAGGCCCTTCCTGCCGGTCACCGGATGGGTGCGTACGACCGGGTGCAGCGCCGGGCGGTAGGCGGCGCGCTTGCGCTTCGAATTCTCGAACGCATCGCCTTCCCACATTTGCGGCCGGACATGCTCGTCATAGGGCTGGAAGGTATCGTGCCAGGCATACAGCCCGTCGAGATGCGCCTTCATGCGGTCGGACAGCGCGTCCCACGCCGCGGCCATGTTCACCCAGATGGTGTCGCCGCCCTCGGCGGGAATGTCGCGGGCGTAAAGCAGCGTGCCCAGCGTCGGCGTCGGCGTGCCGGCGAAATCGGTATGCCACAGATCGCGGGTGACGTGCGGCGGATGATCGGCATCGTATTCGAGCACGTCGATCTCGGGAAACGCCGCGTCCTTTTCGAACGCCGAGACGTCGTTCGGCTGCGGCTCGCCGAAATGACGCGACAGCGCGACGTGCTGCGCCGGCGTCAGTTCCTGGCCGCGGAAGAAGATCATTGTGCGGTCCATCAGCGCGTCGTGGATCTCCTGAAAGGTCTGGTTGCCCAGTTCCCGCGTCAGGTCGACGCCGTCGATACGGCCGCCGCAGGCCGGCGCCATGTTGGCGACCTGGATGGTCTGATACTGCATGTTCGTCCTCCGCCCCGGCCCCGCCTTATGCGCACAGTCTGATGCAAGCCATGCCCGCTTGGCAACGGCGCGGCTGTCTGCGTTAACATCGTCCCTGCCATGGCCAGAAAACATACCGCCCGCCTGCCGCGCGACGGCGACGCCCCGAAGCTCCGCCGCGACGCCTACGAGAAACGCCTGCGCGAGGAGCAGCGCCGCCTGCAGCGCATCCAGCAGGCCTACCTGCATACCGGCGACCGCGCCGTCATCGTGCTCGAGGGGTATGACGCCGCCGGCAAGGGCGGCGTCATCCGGCGCATGTCGGCCGAGCTCGACCCGCGCAGCTTCAGGGTCTGGCCGATCGCCGCGCCGAACGAGATCGAGCGCCGGCAGCATTATCTGCAACGCTTCTGGGCGCGGCTGCCCGAACGCGGCGGCATTGCCGTGTTCGACCGCTCCTGGTACGGCCGGGTGCTGGTCGAGCGCGTCGAGGGACTGGCGCCGAAGCGCGACTGGCGGCGCGCCTATCGCGAAATCAACGAGTTCGAGCGGCAGCTGATCGACAATGGCACGCGCGTCATCAAGATCTTCCTGCACGTCTCGCACGAGCAGCAATTGCAGCGCCTGCGCGACCGGCTGACGACGCCGCGCAAGCGCTGGAAGCTGGGATACGAGGATTTCCGCAACCGGGCGCGGCGCGCGGAATACGACGAGGCGGTCGCCGACATGCTCGAGGAAACCTCGACCGGGCCGGCGCCGTGGCACGTCATACCCGCCGACAACAAGCTCTATGCGCGCATCGAGACGCTGCGCTGCATAGCCGATGCGGCCGCCGAGGGTGTCGATCTCGACCCGGCGCCGTTCTCCGACGAAATACGCGAACTGGCGCGCCGCGAGCTCGGTATCGACATCGCGGACTAAAGGTCGGATTCGCGCTTATGCCAACGCGCGCTGAGGGGGACACATACCCCGTCCTCAATCGTCATTGCGAGGCGCGTAGCGCCGCGGCAATCCATGGCGGACACCGCGCTCGGACGGCGCCGTGGATTGCTTCGCTGCGCTCGCAATGACGGCGAAGGGTCGGCATGGGTTCTTGTCGGTGCACATTAGCATTAAGCATCGGCGGGCTTGATCATCCGCCCGAGATTCGTCCCGCCGAAGATATGAACATGAAAATGCGGCACTTCCTGATGCGCGTCGCGGCCGTGATTGGCGAGGATGCGGTAGCCCGCCTCGACCAGTCCGGACTGCCGCGCCACGGCGCCGACCGCGCGCACGAAATCGGCGATTTCGGCGTCCGGCGCGCTGGCCGAGAAATCGTCGCACGACACATAGGCGCCCTTGGGAATCACCAGCACGTGCGCCGGCGTCTGCGGGTTGATGTCGCGAAAAGCCAGCGCGTGATCGCTTTCGTAGACCTTGTCGCACGGGATCTCGCCGCGCAGGATTTTCGCGAAAATGTTTTCCGGATCGTAGGCCATCGCCGCTCGCTCCCGTCGTCGTTGGATCCAGTCGCCGTTGGAATATGCCGCCTATTTGCGCCGCGCCGCCTTCTCGGCGATGCCGGACGTGCCTTCGCGGCGGGCCAGTTCGGCCCAGACATCCTCGGGCATCACGCCGCGGTCGGCCCATAGCACCATCAGGTGATAGAGCAGGTCGGCGCTCTCGGCGGCCAGCGCCTGCGGCGATTCCGACATGCCGGCGACGACGGTCTCGACCGCCTCCTCGCCGACCTTGCGGGCGATCCTGGCGGTGCCGTCCGCGAACAGTTTGGCGGTGTAGGATTCCTTTGCCGATACGCCCTTGCGCGACGCGATCAGCTTGTACAGCCGGGTCAGCACGGCCGGCGTCGGTTTGCTCGCCCTGTCGCTCACCATGTCACCCCTCCGTCGCGGCGACCGGCCGGACCGCCAGGCCCGCCGCCGCCATGTATTGCTTGGTCTCGACGATCGAATATTCGCCGAAATGGAAGATCGACGCCGCCAGCACCGCCGACGCGTGCCCGTCGCGCACCCCGGCAACCATATGGTCGAGCGTGCCGACGCCGCCCGACGCGATTACCGGAACCGGCACGGCATCGGAAATGGCGCGGGTCAGCTCGATATCGAAGCCCGCCTTCGTTCCGTCCCGGTCCATCGAGGTCAGCAGAATTTCTCCGGCGCCGTAATCGGCCATGCGGCGCGCCCACTCGACCGCGTCGATGCCGGTCGGGTTGCGCCCGCCATGGGTGAACACCTCCCACTTTCCGGGGCCGGTCGCCTTGGCGTCGATGGCGACGACGATGCACTGGCTGCCGAACTTCTCGGCGGCCGCGCGCACGAACTCGGGGTTGTGCACGGCGGCGGTGTTGATCGAGACCTTGTCGGCGCCGGCGAGCAGCAGGCGGCGGATGTCGTCGAGGCTGCGCACGCCGCCGCCGACGGTCAGCGGCATGAAGCAGACCTCTGCCGTGTGCGCGACGACGTCGAGGATGATGTCGCGATTGTCGCTCGACGCGGTGATGTCGAGGAAGCACAGCTCGTCGGCGCCGGCCCTGTCGTAGACGCGCGCCTGCTCGACCGGATCGCCGGCGTCGCGCAAACCGACGAAATTGACGCCCTTGACGACGCGGCCATCCTTGACGTCGAGGCAGGGAATGATACGGACCTTCAGCATCGCGTCACTGCAGCAGTTTCAAGGCGGTCGCCAGATCGATGCGGCCGTCATAGATGGCACGGCCCGAGATAACGCCGACGATACCGTCCTTCTCATAGGCCTTCAGGCGTTCCAGGTCGGCGAGCGACGACACGCCGCCCGACGCGATGACCGGCATCGACACGGCCCGCGCCAGCGCCGCCGTCGCCTCGGCATTGACGCCTTCGAGCGCGCCGTCGCGATCGATATCGGTATAGATCAGCGCCACCACCCCGGCATCCTCGAAGCGCCGCGCAAGATCGATCGCCGCAAGATCGGATTCCTCGGCCCAGCCCTCGACGGCGACGCGGCCGCCGCGCGCGTCGATGCCGACGGCGACGCGGCCGGCGAAGGTCCGGCACGCCTCGATCACCAGTTCCGGCCGCTTGACCGCCGCCGTGCCGAGAATGACCCGCGCGACGCCGGCTTCGAGCCAGCGTTCGATGGTCGCCAGGTCGCGGATGCCGCCACCGAGCTGGGCCGGCGTGCCGCCGGACGCAGCGAGGATCGACGCCACCGCCTCGGCGTTGACGGGCGCGCCCGCGAAGGCGCCATTGAGATCGACGATATGCAGCCACTGCGCGCCCGCGGCGACGAACGACGCGGCCTGCGCGCCGGGATCGTCGTTGAACACCGTCGCCTGGTCCATGTCGCCGCGCAGCAGCCGCACACAGGCGCCGTCCTTCAGGTCGATGGCAGGAAACAGGATCATGTCGCGAAACCGGGATTCAGAGTGACTTGGTGTAAAAATAGCCCTGCAGATATTCGCCGCCGAGGCGCACATAACGCGGGTGTACGCCCCAGCGCTGATAGCCGCTTTCCTCGAAGATCTGGATGGCGCGTTCCTGCGTCTCGCGAACGTCGAGATTGAGCACGGTATAGCCTTCGCGGCGGGCAATGTCCTCGCACATTTGCAGGATCCCCGGCGCCAGCCCGTGGCCCCGCGCCCATGGCACCAGAAAAAAGGTCGAGACGTTGACCGAAAATGCCTGGGATTCGGCGCTGACGCGCGGCCGGTTAAGCTGTGCCGAACCGGCGATCACACCGTCGAGCCGGCCGACGATCACCGTGCGCCCCGGCACCAGCAGCGTGCCGCGCCAATACGCCTCCATCACCTCGCGCGGCGGCGGCGCCAGCCAGCCGAATCCGCCGCCGGCGACGATCGCCGCTTCCGCCGCGTCGGAAAGATCGGCGAGATCGTTACCGCGAAATTCGGCAAGGCGTTCAACGGCAGTTTCGGCCATGTCAGGGCGCCCAACGCAGGAAGTTGGCGATCAGCCGCAGGCCGACGGCCTGGCTTTTTTCCGGGTGGAACTGCGTGCCCGCCATATTGTCGCGGCCGACCGCCGCGGTAATCGTGCCGCCATACTCGACCGTCGCCAGCACCTGTCCCGGGTTTTCCGCGGCAAGGTGAAAACTGTGCACGAAATAGGCGTGCGGCGCGGAACCGTCGGACGCCAGCCCGGCAAACAACGGGTGGCCGGTCGCGCGAATATCGAGCTCGTTCCAGCCCATATGCGGAATCTTGAGCGCCGGATCGGACGTCGCGATCGCCGTGACCTCGCCGGGGATCCAGCCGAACCCCGGCGTCTCGCCATGTTCGAGGCCGCGCGTCGCCATCAGCTGCATGCCGACGCAGATCCCCAGAAACGGCCGGCCTCTCGCGATCACCGCCTCGTCCAGCGCCGCCATCATGCCGTCGACCGCCAGCAGGCCGCGCCGGCAGTCGGCGAATGCGCCGACGCCCGGCAGCACGACACGGTCGGCGGCGGCCACCGCTTCGGGGTCCGCGGTCACGGTGACGCGATGGCCGGTGCCGGCTTCCGCGGCGGCGCGCTCAAACGCCTTGGCGGCGGAGCGCAGATTGCCCGAGCCGTAATCGATCAGGGCGACATTACTCATGGCCGTGCCGCCTGCCACACATTTCGGCCGGACAGCAGCGACGTGAAGTAGCGGTGCTCCGCGTCGATCCGCCTCGGCGCGGCGACGACGGCATTCTCGACATAACCGGCGCGGCGCAGCGACCAGCGCCGCATGTCGTTGCCGAACAGCCCGGCGCCAACCTGCAGGGCGAACTGCAGAACGGCCGCCATCGCTTCGTCGAGGCCGGCAAGATCGGCCGCGGCGCCAAGACCGAGCGCAATGCCGAACAGCACGGCGCTGGCCACCCACATGCCGCGCCACAGCGACCACAACGCGCCGAACACGAAGGCCGGCCAGCAGAAGCCCTCCTTGACGAAAACCGCATCGCCATCGTCGGCGGCGGACCAGGCAAGCGTATGGACGGAATAGATTTTCATGGCCGGGTCAGGTTTCGTCGTTACGCGCCATGCGCAGCTTCAGTTCGGTCGTCCCGAAGATACGCAGGTCGGGCAGGAAATTCTCTTTCTTCAGGTGCCGCAGGTCGCCGCTTCCGACCGGGCCGACGAACATCAGCTTGTGGCTGACGCTGTAGCGCGCCCGGTCGATCCCGAACACCTTCTGTAACACGTAGAAGGTCAGGTAGTGATTGTCGACCACCGCGCGCACGGGACGGTCCGACCGCGCGACGACGTTTATCAGGTCGAGGTTGAACAGCTTGTCGCCATTGACCGGGGAATGCCTGTCGGGGCCGTCGGAAAACACGAAATCGTAGGGCCGGTCGGGCACCTCGCGATAGCAGACGCCGCGAAAGCATTTGTAGAAGCCGTCGATTTTCGGGCTGTAGACCAGTTCGACGACCCCCCGCACCGCGTCGGGCAGACGCTCGCCGGCAATGCGGTGCCAGTCGGCATCGTCCTCCATCGAGGTCACGCGGCCGGGGGCGCCGCCCGCCTCGGCGGCGTTGTCGAGCAGCGCCTGCGCCAGCACCACCGTCGATATGCCGGTGCCGCATTCGAGGATCTCGCGCGGCCGATACGCCCGCACCTGCTCATAGAGTGTCAGATAATCGGAATAGGACGCGCCGGTCACCGCGGTTCCCGCCGCCGCCTGCATCATGCGGTCCCACAGCACGGCGTGCGCGCGCAGCACCTTCTCGGCCGCCGCGGCGCGGCGCGCGACGAGCCGGTCGACCCACGATTTGCGGAACCGGACAAGCGGGCCGAAACGCGCGGCGCTGACCGCCGACGCCAGCGCGCCGGGCGCCGCAGCGCGCCGCGTCGTCGGCAGTGTCCGTTTTTCGGCTTCGGTCACCTGTCAGAGCGCCCGCCCGGCCGCGCCTAGAGCGAGCCGCCGAGCGTCCCCTTGGTCGACGGCACCGCGTCGGCCTTGCGCGGGTCGATCTCGATCGCCTGACGCAGGGAGCGCGCCAGCCCCTTGTAGGCGGACTCGACGATGTGGTGGTTGTTCTCGCCGTACAGATTCTCGACATGCAGCGTCAGCCCGGCCGACTGCGCGAAGGCCTGGAACCATTCCCTGAACAGCTCGGTATCCATGTCGCCGAGTTTCTGGCGCGTGAAATCGACCTTCCAGACCAGATAGGGCCGGTTCGACGCATCGAGTGCGACGCGGGTCAGCGTTTCGTCCATCGGAATCAGCGCCTCGCCATAGCGCCGGATGCCGCGCCGGTCGCCGAGCGCGCGGCTGATCGCCTCGCCGACGGCGTAGCCGGAATCCTCGGTCGTGTGGTGGAAATCGATGTGCAGGTCGCCGCTCGCCCGCACGGTCAGATCGATCAGGCTGTGGCGCGACAATTGCTCGAGCATGTGATCGAGGAAACCGATACCGGTGGCGACGTCGTATTCGCCCGTTCCATCCAGATTGACCGTGACGGAAATATCCGTTTCGCGCGTCTTGCGCGTCACGGTCGCCGTGCGGCCCTGCGCCTTCGCCGCGGCACGGCCGGCGCCCTGCGGCAGATTCTCGACACTCATGTTTCGCTCCTCGTGCGCCGGATGGCGCAGAATCGCCGGTTTCTTACCAGCCATGCGTCGAAAACGCCATCCCCGCCGCATACGGGTAGTGGGTCAGTTTGAAAATCAGAAACCCTTCTCTTGCTCACGCAGCAGAAACCGCATCCCTTTCGACAAGAAATGTCCTGCCACATAAAACGCCACGCACAAGACCAGAACCCACATCGAATGACCCCAATCTGACAGTCCCAGTAGATCAGTCAACGGGGGTATCCCGAGTAGCACAGCCCAGACCCTCATCAATATCGAGAACAACCAGACAACCCGGTAAAACACTCTGTAGTACCAGTACAAAAATCCCCTTTGCAGCATTCTTAGCCTCGCGTCTTATACGGCCCGCGCTTCGCCGGCGCAGGCTCCGCTTCTTCGATTACCGCGACGATATCCGACATGTCCCAAGGCTTATCCGTGACGCCGGCGGCCATCGCCGGGGAGATACCGCCAAGGCTCTTATTGTGCTTGAGATTGCGCCCGGCAATCTTTCTAAAATGAACTTGCACAGCGCGCGGCATGAACCGCCGGAAGCGATACAGTACCCAGAACACCCGTCGCGCAAAATGAATGCGCGGTCTGTCAACCCTGTCCATTTTCAAACTGACTTACTACCCGGATACGCCCGCCTGACCGGGCCGGCGCCGCGCTTGATCGCGGCGGCACTCTCACCACATGGTAGTGGACACCCTTTCCCGACAAGCCACGATGCGTTACCTCATTCCCCGGCCGCAGCGCACCGGAACGGAAACATAGAGACATGACCCGATCGCACGACGCCTCGATGACCGACACCTGGCACGGCACCACGATTCTGTCGGTCCGCAAGGCCGGCAAGGTGGTGATCGCCGGCGACGGCCAGGTCAGCCTCGGCCAGACCGTCATCAAGGCCAAGGCCCGCAAGGTCCGGCCGCTTGCCGATGGCGGCGTGATCGCCGGTTTCGCCGGCGCGACCGCCGACGCCATGACGCTGTTCGAGCGGCTCGAGGGCAAGCTCGAGCAGCATCCCGGCCAGCTCGTGCGCGCCTGCGTCGAGATGGCCAAGGACTGGCGTACCGACCGCTATCTGCGCCGGCTCGAGGCGATGATGATCGTCGCCGACGTCGGCACCTCGCTGGTGCTGACCGGCACCGGCGACGTGCTCGAACCCGACGATGGCGTCGTCGCCATCGGGTCGGGCGGCAATTATGCGCTGGCCGCGGCGCGCGCCATGATGGACCGCGACGAGCTCGACGCCGAGGCCGTCGCCCGGCGCGCCATGGAGATCGCCGCCGAGATCTGCGTCTACACCAACACCAACCTGACCGTTGAGAGCCTATGACCGACTTTTCGCCGCGCGAGATCGTATCCGAACTCGACCGCTTCATCGTCGGCCAGAACGACGCCAAGCGCGCCGTCGCCATCGCCCTGCGCAACCGCTGGCGGCGCCAGCAGCTGCCCGACGATCTGCGCGAGGAGGTGCTGCCGAAAAACATCCTGATGATCGGCCCGACCGGCGTCGGCAAGACCGAGATTTCGCGCCGCCTGGCGAAACTCGCCAACGCGCCCTTCCTCAAGGTCGAGGCGACCAAGTTCACGGAAGTCGGCTATGTCGGCCGCGATGTCGAATCGATCGTTCGCGACCTCGTCGAGCTGGCGATCATGATGACCCGCGAAAAGCGCCGCAAGGAGGTCACCGTGCAGGCTGAAACGAACGCCGAGAACCGCGTGCTCGATGCGCTGGTCGGCGACAGCGCCTCGGATGCGACGCGCAACGCCTTCCGCCACAAGCTGCGCGACGGCGAACTCGACGACAAGGAAATCGAGGTCGAGGTCAGCGACCAGGGCGGTCTGCAACTGCCGACCATGGACATTCCCGGCATGCCCGGCGCCCAGATGGGCATGCTCAATCTCAACGACATGCTGGGCAAGGCGTTCGGCGGCGACCGCACCAAGCCGCGCCGCATGACCGTCTCCGAGAGCTACGCGGTGCTGCTCGCCGACGAATCCGACAAGCTGCTCGACGACGAAAAGGTCGTCGCCGAGGCGCTGCGTGCGGTCGAGAATGACGGCATCGTTTTCCTCGACGAGATCGACAAGATCACCGCGCGCTCGGACCGCCAGGGCGCCGATGTCAGCCGCGAGGGCGTGCAGCGCGACCTGCTGCCGCTGATCGAGGGCACGACGGTCGCC
>ERZ890510.1964-NODE-1964-length-12357-cov-5.539343_pt1 | contig 12357 bp, 15 predicted proteins | sample MGYA00521265_ERZ890510 | MGnify/ENA primary metagenome ERZ890510 (study PRJEB32303, sample SAMEA104408624) | aquatic metagenome | biome: Brackish water; feature: Chemocline; material: water | place: Baltic Sea | collected 2014-10-26T21:54:00 | depth 110 m ...
TTTTTACTATGACTATTCCTACAACTTACAAGAGAAGCACGACTGGCGGAGCTTTTACCGTGTCTGGCGTTAAGGTCGGCGGTGTTGTTATTGGTATTACAGATGCTACTAGCACTGTTGCCGGACAACCTGTGACGACCACAACTCCACTTACAGACAACGCAATTAGCGGAAAAGTGCGGCGAAACGTGGTTGTTGAGGCAACGGGAGCTAATCTCCACGCCTACAACGCTACAAAAGTGCTGTCTGGTGGGACGTTTGCTTACACGCAAAACAACCCAACCCACTTTATGATTCGTACTAACGCGACCCAGATTAATGGTAGTGCTAGCACTAATATGCTCTTCGCAGCTTCCGCGATGAGACGTGATGCCAACAAGATTCGTAATGATGCTATTGGGGCTAAAAGCCTGACGGCATGGCGGAATCGTGGCTGGTTGCCTCTTGGGGTAGCAAATCAACGGAGTAATTGGTCGGCGAGTGCGACAGGAGTTAACGCAAACGGTATTGTGGATGCCTTAAACCAGAGCTATGTCCAGCCAGCCGATGGATCTACAACGGCTAGTGACGAAGCCCAACTTACGGGTGCGACACCAGCGGAGCTGACGATCCACGAAGGATTATTAACAAACCCAACAGATAAATCTTACGCGGTGAACCATCTGAGGTAACATCGTCGACTGAGTGTTTAAACATAATTCCTCCGATAGGGCGTATAGTATTATGTACTATTACTCAATCGGAGGTTTTTTATGTTGTTAAATAAACTCGGCACTATTGAAGAGACGGAATTCTTGAAACCACTAGGACCAACGTTTTCTATTAGGGAAAAAAGCAAATCATCCAATAAGTTTACCTGTTGGAGATATGTTGTTTGTGAATGTAAAGCTTGCTCAAGTATAGCTTGTTATAGACTGTCTATTTATAAAATCAATAAAAGCTGTGGATGTTGTTCCCAAGCAAATAAACCGGTCAATATCTATGGGGATCATGAAGAATTAATGGTAGAGAAATGTAAAGAGGGTTGGAGTGTTGGTAAAATAGCTAGACTAGTAGGGTGTTCGAACTGGACTGTTCAAAATAAATTAGACAAATATGGTCTTAGGATCAAGAAAGATCAGTCCGGTAAGAAAAACTCTGCTTGGAGAGGATACAAAGACTTATCATTAACATATTGGAATCAAATAAAAAATGGGGCAAGTAGCCGTGATTTAGAATTTGACCTGAGTATAGAAGAGATATGGGATATGTATGAGAGACAAAATAGAAAGTGTGCTATTTCAGGCATAGATATCCTGATTTCACCCACAAAGAAGAAAAAGAAGGATAAGCAGACAGCGTCTCTAGATAGAATCGATTCATCAAAGGGTTACACATCAGATAATATCCAATGGGTACACCAAAAAGTTAATCGTATGAAAACTAACATGTCAGATCAAGAACTAATCCAGTGGTGCAAGCTAATTTCCGCAAAATCAATATATGGGTAATCCATGTTAATCAAGATAGATTATGAACAAGCGAAGACAATCCTTAAAGAAGGGGATATACTCCTCTTTCGTAATAACGGACTTATTGGACGTTTGATCCAAAGGTATACAGGTGGCGTTCATAGTCATGTAGCGATAGTCCATAAAGATAGGCATATATGGGAATGTGTAGAGTTTAGGGAGTTTAAAGGGGGTCGAACAGTATCTCTAGCTAGTCAAGTGGCCAAGTGTGATAGCTGTATAGATGTGTTCAGACCTGTACGTTCTATCACTTATGAAAAGATGATAGATAAAAATATTAATATAATTGGAAAAAACTACACAGAAGATGTGGCTAAATCTGTCACTGAGGATATAATAATGTGGACAGGGCAACCTTATGGTTGGAAGAATATCTGGAATATGTTCAAGAGATTTATTCCGTTTATTCGTCTGTTCGCTCAGAATGTTGATGATGGCAAAATCGCAGACGCTAAAGTCTGTTCAACGGCGGTCACTGTTGCTCTGCGACGGAACTATATGGATCCAGTCCCGTATCTTGCTGACGAAATGGTTTCCCCTGCGGATCTTGCGAGAAGCCCATTACTACAGTATCTATTTACAATAAAGAGGAGTGGGTAATGAGAATTATACTAGCGGCGGCGATTATGATCGGACTGTGTAGTCCGGCAATATCCCAGAGTGAGATAGAGAAAGACGCTAGAGTTATTAAACTTCCTGGATGCACCGGCTTTCTGGTAGAAGAGAACTATCTTTTTACTGCAAAGCATTGCTCTAAGGAGATTGGTAAGTCTATAGATTTAGGCACGACTAAGCTTGAACTTATCTATGAAACCGATGAACAGGACGGACCCGCCATTTACTACTTCCCCTCTGTAAAAGGAGAGACCAGGAAGTCTTTCAAATTGGCCAGCGAAGCCGAATATACCGGCAAGACAGTACATACTATAGGTTACCCCGGCGGTAATTATGCTGTTATCTATGGCAAAATGGAAGTCGGCGACGGTAGAACGTTTAATCGTGCAGCTATGCGAATTCAGCCGGGTCATTCGGGTGGCCCACTGATTAATGATAAGGACGAGGTTGTCGGTATTGCTCTGGGAGTGGATGTTGAAATTAATAGTAATCATTCGTATTTTTCCGGATGGGGTCTGATTAGAAAAGCTCTTAATGTGGCAAAAACCGGCGATTCCAGACCGTCTAATAAGGGCGAGATTGTTATATTTACCCAGAGTGATGAAAATTGCCCGCCGTGCAAGGACTTCCATGCCGAAATGGGTCCTGAACTGAAAAAGCTACAGGCTCGCGGTATCAAGATTACCGAGGTCTTCTATGGCCGAGACGGGTGGGATAACTTAGCTCTTAAAGAAGAGTTTAGTAGGACTACGGGTGTCAAAAATCCGGGAACGCCGACTATCTGGGTTCGCGGCACTAGACAAACGCAGTCTGGATATACTAAGGGTACTCGACTCTCCGTACTAGGCTGGATATTCCGGGGATTTAAGAATATCGGCATTATGCTCTTTGGGCACGGTCCAGACGGCGTTATTGATGATAGTAAGGTCGAACCTCTCCCTGTATTACCACTAGCTCCGGAAGTTGGTAGGAGAGAAGGTGCTCCGGTCCCCATTCTTGTCCCAGAAGAAAGTGTTGACTGGGAAAACGTTACGGTTGTTATTCTTGTTAGTAAGCAGGAAATTGGGTACGCAAAAGGTGCCGCTGCTGGCGTAGTGCTAAATGCTATACGTGGACCATTAGCTAGAGCTAATAATGAGTATCTAGATGGTAAGGCTGAGCTAGTACTAATCCCGGAAAGGACGGAGCCGGAAAGGTTTGCCGCGTTTACTGCTGCCGCCCAAATGGACCCCGCCCTCTTTTATGTGGTTGTGCTGGTAAAAAGGCAGGACCTAGGATTAAAAGGGCTTATCGCTAGTCGGGTCGAAAAGGTGATTAAGGACAAGCTGCCCGAGGGTACGCCTGTAGAGGTCGTTTTTGAGCGTATACACGCCCAGTCGTATGCCAACATGACAACTGCCTTGCGAGTGATCGAACAGGGCTTAGAGGAGCCGTCAGGCAGTCTGAAGGACTCTATCGTAGAAGCCGTTAAAAGTCAGGTCCTTGATGCAGTCACAGGCAAGATAGACGACCTTAAGGGTACAATCCCTAGCGAATCTGGTATTGTCAGCAAAGTTGTTGAAAATCTGGGTCCCGCAATCGCCGAGACTAAGAATGTCCAGAAAGAAAATGGGGAAGAAGCTTCCTTGTGGCAGAAAATTCTTGCTGGGCTGATTGCTACGGTAATTGGCGGTCAGGCAACCGGGGGTATTCGCGGCTATATGAGAGACCGGGCTATGGGTATTGTTGGTTTAAAAATAAACCAGGAAGAAAAGGTGGATGATGGCACTCCTAGCTAGTTTGGGTATTGGGGGGACTTTAGGGATTGTGCTCGGGATCTTGAAAGACCCTCACACAAGGAAGGTTCTCAAGTATGCGGCGAAGGCGGCGAAATTCCTTGCTGCGGGCAAACACCTATCTGAGGCGGACAAAAAGTTTGTCAGGGACTATAATTCGCGAAAAACCGTGGTGAACGGACATGACTATACTGAACAATTGAAGGTCATGGGTCTGATGAATCAGCGATAATTTTCGAAAAACTCCAGAAAAGCTGCTTGACTTCGGCGATCTGGACGATAGAATAACCGGTGGCTAGTGCCCCCGGTTGTTTTTTTGTCTGGAAGTTTTAGGGGTGCGACGGGGTTCACAATGTCATTCCGACTAATTCGGAGTTCAAGTTCTCATCCCGTCATGCCCTTTCTTTTTAGGAGATTGATATGGAAAAACCTAGTAGGACCCCTAAAGCGGTCAGGAAAGACCTTGATCATCAAACGGAACATATTTTTTGTCTAGACATTAACTACTCCCCAGAAGATCTCAGAAGAATAGCGGACTTAATGGATGAGGAATCTGTGGTGTTTATTAAAGTCAAGGAAGATTGTAGCGGTGCCACTGTAGTCATCTCTGTTTTAGAGACCCCAAAAGAGGCTGAGTCTCGTTATCGGCGAGAATACGCTGACTGGATGAAGTGGAAAGAGAGTCAAAGAACCGGTAAAGCAAAAGAGAAGGAAGCTTTAATTAAGAGGGCGAAGGAGTTGGGATTGATAGTGACAGACAAACCTTTTTGAGGATAAGTAATGGCTTTAGCCATAATCGCCGATATTCACGGCCAATATGACCAATATCTGGCTATCGCCAGAAAGCACGAGTACACACTCCAACTCGGCGACTTTGGTTTTCGTTATGACTGTCTGGACGAGGTAGATCCTGAAAAGCACAAGGTGATTTCGGGAAATCACGATGACGTACTGGAATTAGCTAAGAAACCTCATTGTCTGGGCGATTTTGGTAATTTCACCCTTGGCGGTGTAACCGCCTTCTGGGTTCGCGGAGCCTTTTCTATTGACTGGCAGTACAGAGTTTCATACGATCACGCTCACGGAACCAAATCCTGGTGGCCTGAAGAGCAACTCAGTTTGCCACAAATGAATGACTGTCTCGCCCTTTACAAGCAAACGAAACCTGATATAGTGATCTCTCACTCTGCCCCGAGGGAGATTGCTAATAAGATAGGAAGTCCGGGGATTTTGAGGGAATACGGGTTTGATCCTGAGACCTTTACTACTAGTACGCAGGAACTGTTGCAGTCTATGGCTGATTTTCACCAGCCTAAGATGCATGTGTTTGGCCATCTTCATAAAAAAAGAGAGCTTACTTATCGCGGAACGCGATACATTTGTTTGCCAGAACTAGGAGTTAGGACAATATGAAAATATATATAGATACTGATAAATTCAGACCGATAAGATGGTTGCGGCGGAAATTTAATAAGCCGCCAAAGAACTGGTGGGAATATCACACTCGTGATTGTGGTACTAAGTATCGGGGGTGTTCGCCTGATTGTCCTAAAGACATCTATGAGGAAACTGGGAAGTGGGTGGGGCGAGTTTCCGATTTTTCGGGAACTTGCCCCTATTTCCCTTGACTGCGACACTCGTCACGGCGTATAATACTCTACGGACAGAAAAAGGCTTGTGATTCGTCGAGAACGAACCGAGCAGAGCGGCGAGTGTCCGAATAGCCCAAGTGCCCATAATTGAAAACTGTAAAAATTGTTTAAAACTGTTCAGTAAACTTTCATGGCTATCAAATCGCCGCTCTTTTATTCTATTTAGGAATGTGCCTTGTTCGGCAAGATTTTAATGTTAGATCTCTACAACTGCAAACCCGGCGTTTGCGACGACCTTGAGGTCCATTACAGATTTCTGGAAGAATTAGTACATAGACTGGGGATGGAGAAGCTTTGTCCGCCTGTTGTACTGCACGCTCCAGTCAGGTTTGGCCCTGATGGACGCGAGGAAATCTATCCAGACAAGATGGGGGTCTCCGCCTGGATTGGATTAGTAACTTCGGGAATTCAGGTCCATTCATGTGAGGAATCCCACTTTATTAGTATTGACGTGTATACCTGCGGCGAGTTGGACCGCGACAAAGTTGAGGAGTTTTGTAAACTAACATTCGGCCCGTCAGATATTGATTTGAATCAGGTTGACAGAGGGGTTAGATACCAGAATATTTGACGGGGTTCAGAGTGTCACTCCGGCTAGTTCGGAGTTCAAGTACTCATCCCGTCATTTTTATATTAACGAGATTTTTAATTATTAAGCGGAGCTTTAATGTATACTTACGAAGAAGCATTAGCGGCAAGTGAAAAGTATTTTGATGGGGATGATTTAGCGAGCCGTGTGTTTGTGGATAAGTACGCTTTGAGAAATAAGGATGGGGAACTAGTTGAGAAGACGCCGGAAGATATGCATAACAGGATGGCGAAGGAGTTTGCCCGTATACAGAAAAGGAAATATGCTTCACCACTATCTAAGAAACAAATATTTGACTATTTTGATAGGTTTAAATATATCTGCCCGCAAGGCAGTCCCATGTTTGGGATCGGAAATAAGCACTCAATAACATCGCTTTCCAATTGTTACGTCCTTAACGGTCCAAATTTTGACAGTTATAGTAGTATCCTAAACACAGATGAACAATTAGTCAATATATCTAAACGTCGTGGCGGCGTCGGAATTTGCTTAGATGTTCTACGTCCATCCGGTACTCCAACCAAGAACGCGGCTAAATCCTCGACTGGGGTAGTCTCTTGGATGGAGAGATTCTCTAATAGCATTCGGGAAGTAGGGCAGAATTCCAGGAGAGGAGCTTTGATGTTGACCCTCTCTATTCATCACCCGGATATCTTAGAATTCGCCACTATCAAGAGTGATAATACCAAGGTTACTGGAGCTAACATCTCGGTGATGCTTACCGATGAGTTCAGGAAAGCACTTAAAGAAGAAGGGGAGTATGAGTTACGGTGGCCAGTTCAGGGCAAGCCTAAAATCTCAAAGATGGTGTCCGCTAAGATGGTCTGGGATACTATAATCCATCAATCTTGGAACTCTGCGGAACCGGGAATTCTCAATTGGGATGAAGTGCTGAGGGGGCCAGCAGACTGTTATAATGAGTACAGATCTGTTAGTACCAATCCGTGTTCAGAGATCCCCCTCTCCCCGTGGGATTCTTGCCGCTTGCTTGCCCTAAACCTTCTTTCTTACGTGCAAAACCCATTCACTGAAGATGCTTCATTCGATAATCGTAAGTTCTATAACGACGTTCAAACCGCCCAGTTATTGATGGACGATCTCGTTGACTTGGAATCGGAAAAGATAGATGCTATCTTGGCAAAGATTGAGTCTGATCCAGAACCGGATGAGCTGAAGGCTAACGAAAAGCATATGTGGCAAGGCATTAAAAGATTCAATGACCAGGGTCGGAGAACGGGGCTTGGTATAACTGCTCTTGGAGATACTCTCGCTGCTTTGGGGATAAAATATGGGTCTGATGAATCTGTTGCTGTGGTCGAGGAAATATATCGAGTTCTGAAGTTTGGTTCTTACAGAGCCTCGGTAGATATGGCTAGGGATTTTGGTCATTTTGACTGCTGGGATCATGAGCTAGAAAAAAACAATGGTTATCTAAACCGGATAAAAGAGGAAAGTATAGATCTTGGCGATGGTGAAATCGTCAACGGTTCTGATATATGGTCGGAAATGAAACAGTATGGCAGACGTAATGTCGCCTGTTTGACAACCGCACCAACTGGATCGCTGAGTATTCTCACGCAAACATCTTCCGGTATAGAGCCGGTATTTATGCTGGAATATACGCGGCGAAAGAAGATCAATCCCGGCGACAAAAACTCTAGGGTTGATTTCGTAGATCAGAACGGTGATAGTTGGCAGGAGTTCACGGTCTACCATCCCACGGTAAAAAGATGGATGAGTATTACCGGTAAGACAGACGTTAAAGAGTCACCCTGGTTCGGGGCTTGTGCTGGCGAGATAGATTGGAAGAATAGGGTTGCTTTACAGTCAGAAGCTGGCAAACATATTGACCACGCTATTTCAAGTACTATAAATGTGCCCGAAGACACGACAGAAGAAACAATCGCTAATATATATAGTCTAGCGTTTGATCTTAATTGTAAAGGCGTAACAGTATACCGAAACAACTGTAGAACCGGCGTTCTAGTAGATAAATCCAAAGCCGCCCCCAAGATGGTTAAGCGACCAGACAACGTTCCCTGCGACGTTCATCATATCTCCGTCAAGGGAAGTCCTTATTTTGTCCTAGTTGGCCTGATTGGCGGCGTACCTTACGAAGTTTTCGCGGGTAGGAATGGGTGCGTTGAGCCCGAAGTCAAAACCGGGGTTATCCATAAAATGAAGAGACCAAAGTGTTACAAGGCAACTTTCGATAACGAGAGCGTCTTACAGCCGATCACCGCCGCGTGTAGTGATAACGAGGAAGCTTTAACGAGATTTATCTCCATGTCTTTGCGACACGGGGCGGAAATGCAATATGTTGTGGACCAACTTCAGAAGACTCAAGGACCGATGACTTCATTGGCCAAGGCTATTGCCAGGGCTTTGAAGAAGTATGTTAAGGACGGGGTTACCAGCTCACAGAAATGCCCATCCTGCAAGAGCAATTTGACCTATGAGGCCGGTTGTTCTGTCTGTAAAAACTGCGGTCACTCTGCGTGTTCTTAGGCTTTTACTGTTAAAGGGTCGTAAAAATGACGACTAAACACCGTACAGTTATAGGATAGTAAATGAGTAAGCTACCAACGTTGTCCGGTTACACACTTTCGTGTGTCGTCTACCTAACATCCTTCCTTTTAGGTGCCCTTCTAGTCACCCCTTATATTTTGATTATCCCTTTGATCCACGTATCAATATTGGGACCGTTTATCTTGGAAGTTCAAGAGGCTTGTTCATGCTTAAAGTCAAACGACTAACAGAGACCGCGAAATTACCAACTCGGGCACACTCAACAGACGCCGGGCTTGATCTCTATGCCGACGAAGAGGTGACTATTAAAGCTGGTCACAGAAGGGTTATCAATACAGGTATAGCTATCAGTATCCCAGAAGGAAAGGTTGGACTGATCTGGCCGCGATCTGGACTGGCGGTTAAACGAGGCGTCCACGTCATGGCTGGAGTCATAGACAGTTCCTACACGGGGGAAATATTGGTATGTTTGCTGAGTACGCAAATTGATTCATGGAGCATAGTCGAGCCTCCAAGAAATACAGACCTTGAGATTAAGAGGGGTGATAAAATTGCCCAGCTACTCATCCAAGACATCTATCTTTATGATGTAGAAGAGGTGGACGAGATTGAAGACACGGAGCGTGGGAAGAAAGGGTTTGGAAGTAGCGACCATAACAATCAGGGCGTTATATGGGCCTAAAATTAGCATTTATGATAATATCTATCTTGTTTGTACTCTCTTTATGCGTCAACGCTACTAAAGGAGATATATGAAATATCTATTACTATTAGCCTGCATATTTATTTCTGGATGTTATGATTCACCCGAGCCAGCGTTCTCCAAAGAAAAACTTCGTTCAGTAGTCATACACAAGAATATCTCTAGAATTATCAGGCATGAGTATAATTGGTACACAGTTTTTCTAGAAGAAGATGGTGCTATCGAGACTTTAGAATTGAGATCTACTATTCCACAATTAAATTTTAATCAGGCGGGTGACTGGAACTTTATAGACGAATACAAAGAAAAGTATCCAGAAGAGATTAAAGGTCAGTTTGTCTTGATTCCCGATGTAAAAGAGGGGGATATGTGCTGGGCCAAGGAATCTACTTATGACACGTCTACTACAGATAGAGACGTCGTCAAGGAATCTGTTAAAATAGAGTTACATATCCATTCTACTAAAGATATAAATGCCGAAGGTTACACTTATCAGAAAAAAGTGCGTAAGCACTGGAAGACATTTACTGTTCATTCTGACGTAATAGAATAACTTAGAAAGACCGTATGACAAACTCCTTCGTCTCAGCGAAGAATCGTGAACAAAAAGAGTTCATTCTGTCAATTGTAAATAGTCCAGTCACATTCGTGACCGGCACTGCGGGCACTGGGAAAACTTTCATTTCCATAGGTATAGCCCTCGAACATCTACTAAGAGGGAAGTGTAATAAGGTGGTGTTAAGCAGGCCACTAGTTTGCACGGGAAAGACCCTTCCGGCGATCCCTGGGGACTTCAAGGAAAAACTGGACCCGTACTGGGGCCAGGCAAAACAGTATATTTACGACTTCCTTGGGCGAAAAGCTGCTTTGGAGCTTGAAAGTTCTGGGAAACTAGAGTATACTCCGCTGGAGCTTATGCGTGGCAGCAACCTGACCAAGACCTATCTGATCCTAACCGAGGGCCAGAACGCCACCTACGAACAGTTAAAGATGCTCCTGACTAGAATCGGCGATGACGACTCTAAGATCATTATCGACGGAGACTTGGAACAAATTGACATCAAAACGTGTTTTATGAAACAGGTGATTGACAAAATAGGTCATTTAGACGAAGTGGGGGTGGTTGAACTGATAGAATCATTAAGAAACCCGATTGTACAGAAAATAGCAAGATTGTTATAACTTGGGAGAAATCCTATGTGCCGCATTTACAAGATTACGAGAAATGGTAAGCCGATAAGAACGAGGAAGGAATGGTGTTATGACGATTTGGGCACAGCGAAGAGGGCGGCAAGGAGTCATGTTCGTCAACTAAACAAGAGGCTGTCTAAAGATAGCAAACTGAAATTTGAGGATTTTGCTGTAGAAGAGTACGATTTGAGGCCGATAGAGGAACACAAGATTTAGGGTTGGCGGGGTTCACTGAGTCATTCCGATTAGTTCGGAGTTCAACTGCTCATCCCGCCGCCCTATTTTCTCCAACACTAAAGGAAAAGTATGAACAAGTTACCGGATTTTATTCTTGATTGCGGATTTCGTCAGTCTACACTGCTGGACACTAAAACCAGGAATGTCACAACCATCTCTCATTCCGAAGTATTACAGCTTCCCAGCACCCTGCCCGAAGGTAGCTTCATTGTCTGCGAAGACGCTCATTTAGGCTGTCCGAGAACTGAGAAATCTCTAGCTCAGGTATTCTCTGCTGAGGAACTATTGAATCTGTATAAAGGACTTGAGGATAGCAATATTACTCTAAAACTATTCCCTCAGAAATCAACGCCGAGAGCCTGTAATTACTCCAACCTTGAAAAGTCTGACGAGAACGACCCCTTGTCCATTCTCCTTTTACTCGAAGCTTTTCCTGAAATCTCGCTCAAAAACCCACCTAAAACTTTCAAGATGTCCGATTTGAGACTAGAGAGCTATACGTGGGTGGATAAGTCCAATCACTATTTGAATATCTGCCGAAGATATAAGTATATGGATATGCAAGATGCTAATTATCAGTTTCTAATCAAAAACATTAATGTTATTTGCGAGTCTCTGAGCCCGGAATCTCAGTCAGCTTTCTCTTTTGAGCGGTATAAAAGTAAAGCTAAGAAGGGCGAGATAAATATTAATAAGCTAAAGCTTGCCCAGATATTTTCCATTCTTATTCAGCTTCAAGATCCCGATGGAAACTTGAGGTATAGAGAGAACACTCAAGAATTGCCCGGCTGGAAGTTTGTTAAAAGATACGTCTTGAAACAAACGCCGTTCCATTTTCGTGGCGGTGTTGCTAGAAGTAATCTTTACTATCATGGACTGAAAAATTGGGTTGCGTCTGAAGCCGCTAAAGAGCTTGGGATGACTAGTAAGCAGTTTAACAAACTCCGAAGGGGTGGATATTATACTGAAAACGGAAAGGTTTATATTCCGCCTATGACGAGAGAGCAGGATAATACCTACCTAAAATATAGACGGCTTTATTGTAAGGCTATCAAGGAATTGTTTACTGTCTGTAAAGATCTTATGGGTCGCGGGGTTCACAGTGTCACTCCGGCTAGTTCGGAGTTCAAGGGCTCATCCTGCAACCCTTCTAAAACTCCTCTTAACAAAGAGATGTCGAATGTCTAATTATTACGATTATTCATGCAATTCATGTGGATTTATATGGAAAGACGTTGAACAGTCCATAATGGACCCGCCCAAAAAGAAGTGTCCAAAATGTTCCCATATGACGCTGGAACGACTGATCTCTGGCGGCTGCCACGCCTACACCGATCCTGGAGTCACAACCCTAGGCAAACTCGCCGAGGTTAATACTAAAAAGATGGGCAAGGAGATACAGCAGAAGAAGACTGAGGAAGGCAAGGAAGCTATCGCTAAGGCGGGATTTAAGCCGCGAGACAGGCAAAAACAGAAGATTCAGAATATGACACCGGATCAACAAAAAAGATGGATTATGGAAGGGGATTAGTATGAGAAAACTAATAAAAGAAGA
>ERZ890510.1965-NODE-1965-length-12351-cov-7.198682_pt1 | contig 12351 bp, 14 predicted proteins | sample MGYA00521265_ERZ890510 | MGnify/ENA primary metagenome ERZ890510 (study PRJEB32303, sample SAMEA104408624) | aquatic metagenome | biome: Brackish water; feature: Chemocline; material: water | place: Baltic Sea | collected 2014-10-26T21:54:00 | depth 110 m ...
TGCCAGCGCCGCATCGACCAGCATGGCGCCGGTAACCGCCAGGCCGTAGGCGCCGGCCAGCGCGCCCGAGGAGCCGAAGCCCACGACCAGGGCGACGACGCCGCCCATCAGGATCCAGTTCACCCGCGGGATGTAGATCTGGCCGATCGCGGTCTCGGAAGTGTGCATGATTTCCATGCGCGGCAGGTAGCCGAGCTGGATGGCCTGGCGGGTCAGCGAGAACACGCCGGTGATGACCGCCTGCGAGGCGATGACGGTAGCACAGGTGCTGACCACCACCAGGACGAGGATGTAGTCCTTCGGCACCAGCTCGAAGAACACCTGCTCGACGATCGCGGGGTTCTCGATGACCATCGCGCCCTGGCCGAAATAGTTGAGCAGCAGGCCGGGCATGACCAGGCCGAGCCAGGCAATCCGGATCGGCTTGCGTCCGAAATGGCCCATGTCGGCGTAGAGCGCCTCGGCACCGGTAACGGCCAGCACGATCGAACCGAAGGCCCAGAAGATGCCGAGGCCCCGGTCGGAGATCAGGTAGTAGGCATAGAGCGGATTGACCGCTGCCAGCACGGCGGGATTCTTGGCGACCTGCCAGGCGCCGAGCACGCCCAGGATCAAGAACCACACCAGCATCACCGGCCCGAACAGCCGGCCGACATCGGCGGTGCCGCGCGCCTGCAGCATGAACAGCCCGACCAGGATGACCAGCGCTAGCGGCACGACGAACGGGGTGAAGGCCGGTGTGATCGCCGACAGGCCTTCGACGGCGCTCATCACCGAGATGGCCGGCGTGATGATGGCATCGCCGTAGAACAGCGCGAGGCCGATGACCGCCAGCACGATGATGGCGTGGCGGATCCGTCGCGATTTGCCGTTCAGCCCGCGGGTGGCCAGCGTCGCCAGCGCCAGCACGCCGCCTTCGCCCTTGTTGTCGGCGCGCATGATCAGCACGACGTATTTGATGGTGACGGTGAGGGTCACTGCCCAGAACAGCGTCGACAGCACGCCCAGCACATGCTCCGGCGTCGGCGCCATGCCCGAACCGTGCAGAAAAGTCTCGCGCAGAGCGTAGAGCGGGCTGGTGCCGATGTCGCCGAACACCACGCCTAGCGCGCCCATCACCAGTCCGGCGGCGGCGCCGCCGGGGGCGGAATGACCGTTGCCACCGTTGCCTGTGGCGGCCGGCGGCTGCGGCGGGGAGGGTGATATGGGTTCGGCTGTGGCCATGATGCGGAACGCCGCCAAAGGATGGCGGCGGGGCGCCGGTGTGCGCCTGCACCTTCCGCCTGTCAACGCGCCAAATCGGGGGTCGCTGCGACGAAAGCGCTTGACTCGAAACCCCTCCCGAGGCGGTTTTAGGCCATGGCTGAGGACATCAATGTCGCCGATCCGCGCCTCTATCGCGACGATGCGTGGCGGCCGCATTTTGCACGGTTGCGGCAGGACGATCCGGTTCACCGCCACGCCGACAGCCCCTACGGGCCCTACTGGTCGGTGACCCGTTACGCCGACATCATGACGGTCGAACTCGATCCCGGCACCTACTCGTCGGCCTCCGAACTGGGTGGCATCCAGATTGCCGACCAGGCCAAGGGCTCGGAACTGCCCAATTTCATCCGCATGGATCCGCCGCGCCACACCGCGCAGCGCAAGACCGTGGCGCCGATCGTGGCGCCGTCGAACCTCGCCAACATGGCCAGCACGATCCGCGAGCGTACCGCGGCCGTACTCGACGGCCTGCCGCGCAACGAGACGTTCGACTGGGTCGACCGCGTCTCGACCGAACTTACCGCCATGATGCTGGCCACCCTGTTCGACTTCCCGTGGGCCGACCGGCGCAAGCTCACCCACTGGTCGGACGTGGCGATCGCCAATGTCGAGGACGCCGATGCGGTAGTGAAAAGCGAGGCCGAACGCATGGCCGAGCTGACACAGATGGCCGAGGTCATGGCGGCGCTGTGGAAGGAGCGCGCTGCTCTGCCGCCCAGGTTCGACCTGATCTCGATGATGGCCCACGCCGAAGCGACCCAGAACATGCCGTTGCGCGAGTTCATCGGCACCTTCGGGTTGCTGATCGTGGGCGGCAACGACACGACTCGCAATTCGATGACCGGTGGGCTCATCGCCATGATCGAGAATCCCGGCGAGATCGACAGGGTGCGAGCGGATGCGGCGCTGCTGCCCAGTCTCGTGTCGGAGATCATTCGCTACCAGACGCCGGTGATCCACATGCGGCGCACCGCGACCAGGGACACCGAGCTTGGCGGCAAGGCGATCGCCCGCGGCGACAAAGTGGTGATGTGGTACGTTTCCGGCAATCGCGACGAGGCCGCAATCGATGAGCCCGAGAGGTTCGTCGTCGGCCGGCCCAAGGCGCGCCAGCACCTGGCGTTCGGCGCCGGCATCCATCGCTGCGTCGGCGACCGGCTGGCCGAGATGCAGATCAGGATCCTGTGGGAGGAGATGCTGAAGCGCCACCTTGCGATCGAAATCGCAGGGCCGCCGGTGCGGCTCTACTCCAATTTCATTCGCGGCATTCGGTCGTTGCCGGTCATCATCCGCGCCTGACGGTCTCGACACCGGCGGCAAAAGCCTGCTGCAGCAGCCAGACGTCGCCCGCGATCGAGACGAAGTCATAACCCATGCGGACGAATTCGGCGCCTTGCCTGGCGTCGGCAGCGAGTCGGCCGGCCGACTTGCCGTGCTTCTTCGCGGCGGCAATCGTCGCCTGCTCGGCCTGTACGAAGTCACGGTGATCGAAAGCACCGGGCTCGCCCAGAGCCACCGAGAGGTCGTTGTGGCCGAGCCACAGCATGTCTACCCCCGGCATCGCCACGATCTCGTCGGCTGCCGCGGCGCCGCGCGGATCCTCGATCTGCAGGATGATCGCGGTACGGGCATTCTGTTCGGCGAAGCGCGGCAGCAATGGCTCGCGGCGCATGGCGAAGCGCTCATGGGCGAGGCCGAGCGCCACGCCGCGCGTGCCGTCGGGCCAGTACTTGGCGGCCTCGAGCACGGCCTTGGCCTGCTCGACCGACGACACGATCGGCACCATGACGCCGTCGGCCCCGGTGTCCAGGGCACGTGAGATGTGGTGGCGGGACTGCGACGGCACGCGCACGATCGAGGGCAGGTCTGCGGCCTGCAGGTAGCGGACGACGCTGCGCACCGTGTCGAAGCCGAAGCCGGTGTGTTCCATGTCGAGCACGGCGAACTCGGCGCCCGCCGCCTTCAGGATCTGGCCGATGCCGGGCGTGGCAAACTCGAACAGAAACGTGCCGATCTTGGTCGGATTGGTGCCGATGAGCGGACGCAGGTTGGTTCCCGGCATTGTGATTTCCCCCGTTGCCCCTGGATGCTAGCGTCGCCCGTTCGAAATAGACACCTGAACTCTAGGGAGAATCTCATGAAGCTCTATTACATGCCCGGCGCCTGCTCGCTCGGAATCCATGTCATCCTCGAGGAAATCGGCAAGCCCTACGACGTGCACAAGATCGACGGTGCGAAGCAGGAGCAATACGGGCCCGACTTCACCAAGATCAATCCCAAATCGAAGGTGCCGACGCTGACCCGCGACGACGGCTCGACGCTGACCGAGTTCCCGGCGATTGCCGTATGGCTTGCCCGCAAGAATCCTGAGACGTCCTTGTTGCCGACCGATGCTGACGGCGAGGCGCGCGCCCTCGAAGCCATGGACTACGCCGTCTCGACCATGCACATGCAGGGCTTCTCGCGCATGTTTCGGCCGATGAACTACGCACCGACCGAAGCCGACCACGACAAGGTCAAGGCACGCGGCAAGGAGATCATGGAGAAGGGCCTGGCGCTGATGGACAAGGCGCTGGAGGGCAAGGAGTATCTCGCCGGCAAATTCTCGGTGGCCGATGCCGCGCTCTTCTATGTCGAATTCTGGGCTTCCGGCCGCATGAAGATGCCGCTGCCCAAGAACGTCGCCGCGCACTACGCGCGCATGAAGGCGCGTCCTGCGGTGAAGCGCGTTCTGGAACAGGAAGGCCTCACCGCCACGGCCTGAGCCGGCGGCGGGCATTTCGTACCGCGGCTTGCCGCGTGGACGGCGGTTGCGTGGCGGTACGGGCGCAACCGTCGGATTGACGCCGGGCAGTCCATTGCCGCCAATCCTGGGGCATGACTGCGGCTTTGCTCTACGGTCTCGTCGTTCTCTCGGCCATCGCCCATTCGATCTGGAATGCGCTGGTCAAGTCGGCGGGCGACCGCGTGCTGACGATGGTCGCGATCCGCGCCGCCGGCCTCGTCCTCGGTCTTGCGGTGCTTCCATTCGTCGACTGGCCGGCCGCTGAAAGCTGGAAGTGGCTCGGGCTCACGGCGTGCGTTCAATTTGCCTACTACGCGCTGCTCGTGCGCTCCTATGGCCTCGGCGACATGAGCGTCGTCTATCCCCTGGCGCGCGGCCTCGCGCCGGTGCTTCTGGCCATCGTCGCCTTTCTGTCCATCGGCGAGGCGTTGAGCCTCATGCAGATGCTGGCCGTGGCGCTCATCTCACTGGGCATCATGGCGTTGTCGCTGGGCGCTGGCGCCAGCCGCCAGGCCGTGGGCTTCGCGCTTGCCACCGGTGTGTCGGTCGCGGGCTACAGCTTCTTTGCCGGAATGGGCGTGCGTTCGGCCGGTACCGTGCTGGGCTTCCAGGCTTGCCTCGAAGTCGTCACCGGCTTCGGCATGGTGGGCTATGGGTTGATCGTTCGGCGCGGTGACATCGGCGCCTATGCGCGCCGGCATGGTGCTATTGGCCTGCTGGCTGGTGCGCTATCGGTGGCGGGGTTTCTCGCCTTTCTCCTGGCCGCCCGTAGCCTGCCGCTCGGGCCGGTCGTCGCCTTGCGCGAGACCAGCGTGATTTTCGGTGCGGTCATCGGAACGGTCGTGCTGAAGGAAAGTTTCGGGATCCGCCGTATCGCCGCCTCGGTGCTGGTGGCGGGCGGGATCGCGCTTCTCGCCGTCCCGCACTGAGGTAAGCTGCGGCCATGTCATTGCCCGCCGCGCTCAAGAGCCGTCTCCGTCTGCCGCTGATCGCGGCCCCGATGTTCCTGGTATCGGGGCCGGCGCTGGTGACAGCGGCGTGTCGCGGCGGGGTGGTTGGCTCGTTCCCGACCGCCAACTGCCGCACGGGCGACGAACTCGACCGCTGGCTGTCCGGGATGGCCGACGACCTGAAGCGCGCTGCCGACGAGACCGGCCGGGCTCCGGCGCCGATCTGTCCCAACCTGATCGTGCACCGCTCCAACCCGCGGGTACCCGACGATCTGGCCGCCGTGCTGCGGGCGAAGGTCGAACTGGTGATCACTTCCGTCGGCTCGCCCGAGCCGGTGCTGAAGCCGCTCAAGGACGCCGGCTGCCTCGTCTTTGCCGATGTCGCTTCGGTGCGTCACGCCGAGAAGGCGGTCGCCGCCGGGGTCGACGGGCTGGTATTGCTGACGGCCGGCGCCGGCGGCCAGACCGGGTGGGTCAACCCCTTCGCTTTCGTGCGCGCCGTGCGTGCCTTCTGGGACGGCATCGTGGTGATGGCCGGTGGCATGGCCGACGGCCACGCGGTTGCCGCTGCCGAAGCGCTGGGCTGCGATCTTGCCTATATGGGCACCCGGTTCATCGCCACCCGCGAGAGCCTGGCCAAGGACGAATACAGGCAGATGCTGGTGAAGAGCCGTCTCGACGACGTGCTGCTGACGCGCGCTTTCACCGGGCTTGAAACCAACATGTTGCGGCCTTCGATCGCGGCAGCTGGTCTCGATCCCGACAACCTGCCGGCGCGCGGCGCCATCGACATCGCCAAGGACATCAATGCCGCAGAGCGGGACCGGCCCGACGCCAAGCGCTGGAAGGACATCTGGAGCGCGGGACATTCGGTGTCGGGCGTCACCGATGTGCCGTCGGTGGCCGAGCTGATCGAGCGTACCGCTGCGGAATACGCCGCGGCGCGACGGTCAGTGCAGTTCGTATAGACCCGACGCGAACTTGAACTCGGCCGGCTTGATCAGCGCGGCGTTGGCGACCCGGACCTTGTGCAGCCTGCCGTCGAGATTGCTCTGCCAGAAGTCGAGGAACCTGGTGAGGGCCGGAAAGCGGGGTGCCAGATCGAGATGCTGCCAGACGAAACTCTGCAGGACGTGCCTGTGATCGGGCATCCAATAGAGTATTTCGGCGGTCGTGATCCGGTAATCGTTGAGTTGCACAACAAAGCTTCGGTCCATCGGGCACTCCTTGACACTACACGTGCAAAGGAATAGTCACGCCGCTTCCAAGAAAAATCAATATTCTCTTTTAAAATCAATATGCTAGCAGCAGTCTCGGAGGATTGCTGCTGGTGCGAAGCCACTCTTCGCCCCTATCTTGACTAAGTCCGATGACACTCCTACATGCTGCACGCCTTTGGCACTCTCTGCGAGAGAGTGCTGATAGCGACGTATTCGGCGCGGCCGGCCGGCTGCGCAGGACTAACAGCTACATTGGAGGAAGACATATGAAGTTCCGTCCGCTCCACGATCGGGTCGTGGTCAAGCGCGTTGAGGAAGAAGGCAAGACCAAGGGTGGCATCATCATCCCGGACACTGCCAAGGAAAAGCCCATGGAAGGCGAGATCGTCGCCGTCGGACCGGGCGCCCGCGATGAAAGCGGCAAGCTGGTTCCGCTCGACGTCAAGAAGGGTGACCGCATCCTGTTCGGCAAGTGGTCCGGCACCGAAATCAAGCTCGATGGCCAGGATCTCCTGATCATGAAGGAATCCGACATCATGGGAATCATCGAAGGTTCCGCCGCGATGAAGAAGGCCGCCTGAGCGCCTCTTCGTCGATCCGATCAACCAGAACATTCAAGAGGAATAGAAAATGGCAGCCAAGGAAGTCCGTTTTAGCGCGGATGCACGCGAGCGCATGCTGCGCGGCGTCGACATTCTCGCCAACGCCGTCAAGGTGACGCTGGGTCCGAAGGGCCGCAACGTTGTCCTCGACAAGAGCTTCGGCGCTCCGCGCATCACCAAGGACGGCGTCACCGTCGCCAAGGAAATCGAGCTCGCCGACAAGTTCGAGAACATGGGCGCCCAGATGGTGCGCGAAGTGGCCTCGAAGACCAACGACATCGCCGGCGACGGCACGACGACGGCGACCGTTCTCGCCCAGGCGATCGTGCGCGAAGGCGTGAAGTCGGTCGCGGCCGGCATGAACCCGATGGACCTCAAGCGCGGCATCGACCTCGCGGTCGACGCGGCCGTCGAGGACATCAAGGCCCGCGCCAAGAAGATCACCGGCACCGATGAAGTCGCCCAGGTCGGCACCATCTCGGCCAACGGCGACAAGTCGATCGGCAAGATGATCGCCGAGGCGATGAAGAAGGTCGGCAACGAGGGCGTCATCACGGTGGAAGAGGCCAAGAGCCTCGACACCGAGCTCGACGTCGTCGAAGGCATGCAGTTCGACCGTGGCTATCTCTCACCGTACTTCATCACCAACGCCGACAAGATGATCGCCGAGCTCGAGCAGCCGTACATCCTGCTGTTCGAGAAGAAGCTCTCGGGCCTGCAGGCAATGCTGCCGGTGCTCGAGGCGGTGGTGCAGTCGGGCAAGCCGCTGCTGATCATTGCCGAGGACGTCGAGGGCGAGGCCCTGGCGACCCTGGTCGTGAACAAGCTGCGTGGCGGCCTCAAGATCGCTGCCGTCAAGGCGCCGGGCTTCGGTGATCGCCGCAAGGCGATGCTCGAGGACATGGCGATCCTGTGCGGCGGTCAGCTGATCTCCGAGGATCTCGGCATCAAGCTCGAGAACGTCACGCTCGACATGCTCGGCAAGGCCAAGAAGGTCATCGTCGAGAAGGAAAACACCACGATCGTCGACGGCTCGGGAAAGAAGGCGGACCTCCAGGCCCGCATCGGCCAGATCCGCGCCCAGATCGAGGAGACCACTTCGGACTACGACCGCGAGAAGCTCCAGGAGCGTCTGGCCAAGCTCGCCGGCGGTGTTGCGATCATCAAGGTCGGCGGCGCCACCGAAATCGAGGTCAAGGAGAAGAAGGACCGCGTTGACGACGCCATGCACGCCACCAAGGCGGCAGTGGAAGAGGGCGTGGTTGCCGGCGGCGGTGCCGCTCTCCTCTATGCGATCCGCGCGCTCGACAAGATCCGCACCGCCAACGACGACCAGAAGGTCGGTGTCGAGATCGTCCGTCGTGCGCTGCAGTCGCCGGTCCGTCAGATCGCCGAGAACGCCGGCTACGACGGCGCGGTAGTCGCGGGCAAGATGCTCGACCAGAAGGACGCGAACTTCGGCTTTGACGCCCAGAAGGGCGAATATGTCGACATGATCAAGTCCGGCATCATCGATCCGGTGAAGGTCGTGCGCACTGCGCTGCAGGATGCCGCCTCGGTGGCCGGCCTGCTGGTGACGACCGAAGCCATGGTCGCCGAGCGTCCGGAGAAGAAGGGCCCGCCGATGCCCCCGGGCGGCGGCATGGGCGGCATGGGCGGAGACATGGACTTCTAGTCCAGTCGACAGCCAGAAATCGGAAGGGCCGGGGAGAAATCCCCGGCCCTTTCTCTTTGCCGTCGGTGTATGATCCGTGTCGCCACTACCGAAGGTGGATGAATGCGACTACTTCCATTGTTGTTTCTTGGCTTGCTGTTTGCATCGCACGTCGAGGCGCGAGAGGCGCGAGACTACAAGGCGAGTGTCGAGAGCATTCTCAAGTGTGTCGAGGCGGCGGAGAAGGCCTTGCCCGAGACACGCATCGACACTGCGCGCCAGTGCATCGGGATCGAAACTCAGAACTGCGATCGCACAACCGAAGATGCGTACCAGTCAAACAAGCGGATGTACTGCGCTTCCGCGGAAGCCGAAGTCTGGTACGAGCTCATGCGGAATGCCTTCTCTGCGCTCGTCGTACGTTATGCGACCCGGGATGCCGAGGAGAGCAAGAAGCAGACGGGTGTGGAGTACGAGCTTGTCGTTCCCGCTTTGAGGCAGGCACATGAGGCTTGGGAACAAGGTAAGGACTGCGAGTTCGCCCGAATTCAGCCCGGATTGGGAACGGATCGATATGATGCACCGGCACGATGCGGCCGAGATCAGGTCGCGGAGCGCGCTTTGCTGTATCGCCGCTGGCTCAGAGGACAATCCTACTGACCATGAGCACCCGCCACCCTCTGTCGATCAAAGGCGTGCTGATCCACGAAGGCCGTGTGCTGTTGCTGCTGAACGAGCGCAGCGAGTGGGATTTGCCGGGCGGGCGGCCTGATCCCGAGGAGGATCATCGTGCGGCGCTGAAGCGCGAGGTACGTGAGGAAGCGGGCCTGGAAGTCTCCATCGGTCCGCAGATTGACGAGCATTTGTTCGAGGTGCTGCCGCAGCGCTTCGTGCGCATCGTCTCCTATGCCTGCGAGCTAAGCGGGTCGACAGAAGCGACGTTAAGCCACGAGCATCTCGACGTGCGCTGGGTGCCCGTGGCCGAGCTCGGCGAGGTCATCGCTGGGCGCAGATTGCCGGCCGGCTACCTCGGTGCGATCCGCCAGCTGATCGACCAGCCGCGATCGTCGAGCGAGCGCGAGGTCTGAATTTCAAGGAACCGGTCATGCGCCGCCGCGGCGCCGAGCCAGAGTTCGTTCCAGGCATCGAAGGCAAGCAGGGGATCGGGCAGCGCCAATTCGCGGGCAACCTTCCAGCCGGCCAGCGTCACGAGGACGTGGCCGTCCTTCTCCTTGGTCGCGACATCTTCGCCGCTTGCCGCCATCACAGCGGAGAGCCAGCGTGCGAAGTCGCGGGCGCTGGCCATGTCGCCGCGTTCGACGTCGGTCGGCAGGTCCATCTCGCGCGCGGTCTCTTCGTGGAACTGCAGGCCGACCAGGCGGGCAACGCGGCCCAGTTCCTTCACCGTGTCGGCCGGCCCCAGCAGTTCCTGCAAGGTGGGCAGCATGGTGCGCAGGTACTCGAGCGCATAGGCGCGGAAGGTCTTGAGGCGTCGCTCCTCCGGCCAATTCGCGGTCTCGAGTTTAGGCTGCGCGGTCCAGTCGACGCGCGGCATTTCCTCGGTGCCGTAGGCGAAGCGCACGCGCTCCTCTTCCTTCAGCGGCCGGCCATGGTCGATGTAATAGCCTTCCAGACCCGGAAAGCCATCGACCGTCATGCCGGTGCAGACGAAACCCAGCCCCGGATTCTTGAGCGAGACTCCGTTGTGGCCATGCCAGCCATGGAGCATGGCGGCCGAGACCGAATGCGGCACGGCGGCAATCGCCGTGCCTTTCCAGATCCAGCGCGGCGGCGGATAGCGCACCCAGGCCTTCTTGTCGCTTTCGCGGATGTAACCCGTCTTCACGCCGCCCAGCGCATTGGAGTGATAGTGATAGAGCGCACAGGCTGGCGCGTCTGGCTCGTCCGAAAGGCCAAGCTTCTGCAATCCAGGCAGGAACTTTTCCAGATGCTGGCGACGGAAATGGCGCAGCACATACTCGCGCGCGACATCTTCGCCGCGACGGGTCACCAGACCCAGCACCAGCGCCGTCATGAGCGCGTTGTAGAGCGTGCCGACCGCCTTGAAGGCGGCGGCGTCAGCCCCCTCGTTAGCCATTGTGGCCGTCAACCAGGATTGCCTTGGACTTGCCGGCCTTCATCCGCATGGCGAGCACCGGCTTGTACTCATCAGAATCGTAGAAGCGTTCAGCCGAGGCATAGTCGGGAAATTCGAGCACGACGACCCGGGCCGGCGTCCAGCCGCCTTCCAGCGTCCGGGTCTTGCCACCGCGCACGATGAACTTGCCGCCGAACTTGCCGACCAGGCCGGGCGTATGCTTGCGGTACTCGGCCATCAGGGCCTCATCTGTCGTCTCGACCTCAAGGATTATGTAGGCGGGCATGTTGCTTCCTCCTCAGCCGGCTTCCATCGGCAGGGTGGGATCGTTGGCCCATTCCTGCATCGAATTGTCGTACACCGATACGTTCTTGTGGCCCAGCATCGCTGTCAGCACGAAGGCATCGAGCGTGGCGGCAATGCCGCCGCCGCAATAGACCAGTACGCGCTTGTCCGGGGCGGCGCCCACGCCCTCGAAGGCGGCACGCAGATCGGCGATCGGTTTCAAGGCCTTGTCCGGTCCGAACAGGCTGGCTGCCGGCACGCAGGAAGAGCCGGCTATTCTGCCGGCGCGACCGTAGACGACACCGCCGGCCCCCTTGTGCTGGTCGTGGCTGAGGGCGTTGAGCGTCAGCGTCGCCTTGTTGCCGATCGCCCCCTTGATCGCGGTCTTGTCGGTGAAGATTTCCGGACGGGCACGGAGCGTGAGCGTCGCCGCCGGATGGACGGTAGCTTCGGTCTCCAGCGGCCGGTTCTCGGCTTTCCATTTGTCGAGGCCGCCATCGAGGATCGCGGCGTCGTCGAAGCCGATCGCCCGCAGCATCCACCAGATGCGGCTCGCCCAGACCGGCGAGGCGTGGCTGTACAGCACCACGAATGTTCCATGGCCGATGCCCTTGGCGGCGAAGGCTTTGGTCAGCGCCTCCAGCGACGGCAACGTAAAGCGGAGCTTCGAGCTCTTGTCGGACAGATCGGCCTGAAGATCGAGATAGGCCGCGCCCGGCACATGGCCCTTGTCGTAGTTCGACCGGCCGCTCTCGGCGATATAGCGGCCGTCGGGACCGGGCTTCAGATACGTGGTGCAGTCGAAAATCCGGAGCGCCGGCGCGCCCAGGCGGCGGGCCAGCTCATCGGTCGAAATCACGGCGGCGGAATGCCCGGTCATAGCGCTCTCCCCTGTTGGGAGAGCGGAGACTAGCCCAATTCGAGGTGCCGGTGACTAGATCGTCTTCGACGGCAGCGGCGGGATGGCTACGGGACCCGAGGACGGTGCAGCAACCGGTGCCTGAACGGGGGCCGGCGGCGCGAGCTGTGCGGAGTCCGGCTGCTTCGACGTCGCGTTCGTTACAGGCTTCTTCGCCTTCTTGGCCTTCGGCGGCTGTGCCTTCGCGACCTGAACCTTCTTCAGGCAGGCCGTGCGCGAGGAAGCGGATTTCAGCTTCTGGCACGAGGCGGCGGTCTGGGGCTTGCCCTTTGCCTTCGCGGCCGGCTTGGCCGTCGGTTCGGGCATCGGAGCGTCGGAGGTCTGGGCAAAGGAAGGCACAGCAAAAACGAGCGCGGCCAAGGCGGCGGCACCGACGATCAAGAGACGCATGAGGGATTCTCCTTGGCCGCTGGCGAAGGGGACGGCGCGGCCATTACGTATTAGAAGAATATTAAGTTATTTGTGCTATTTATGTCAAATTCTTAATCATTCACTATAGCTAAAATCGGACCTTTCCCACCCCGTGCAGGCCATTCTCAACGTTGCGTTTCCGATCTTCGGGGTCATCCTGG
>ERZ890510.1966-NODE-1966-length-12342-cov-9.551477_pt1 | contig 12342 bp, 10 predicted proteins | sample MGYA00521265_ERZ890510 | MGnify/ENA primary metagenome ERZ890510 (study PRJEB32303, sample SAMEA104408624) | aquatic metagenome | biome: Brackish water; feature: Chemocline; material: water | place: Baltic Sea | collected 2014-10-26T21:54:00 | depth 110 m ...
CTTTCTATATTAACCATTTCAGTTATCTTTTTCTCCATTTTCTTAACATACGAGAACGCAGAGTTAATATTGTGTATTGTGTGATTTTCGATATTACAGAAATTCTACTTTAAACGTGGTGTTAATGGGCTAAAGCCCCACTTATTTCTATAGGTTTAAACCCCAAAGCTAAAGCATTGGGTAAGTATTACCCACCCCTACCCCATCTCCCGACACCTTGGTCGGGATTCTCAACGAAAGGGGAATATCTTTCGGGACTTGCGATAGATATTTTTCGCAAGCAAGATGCTTACGTTACTATTTTTTGCTACGAGACTTTAGGAGACTCTTCTCCGTCAACTGGCGGATCAGAGTGACAGGCCTTCTTTTCTTTGTGAAACTCAGTGCTGCTTTGTGCGACTTGGTGTTAGTTTTTTCCCCAAGCGAAATGCCTGCAAATCGGATTAATGCCCTTGAGTGAATGCCTTTATTGCTTGCATAAATGTTCGGACGCGCTCGCCATCGACGGCTTCTGTCCAGAGGCCCTTTTTCTTGAGCCACGAGCCAACGATAATGCTGTCTGCGAATTCTAATAAATCAGCTATCGAGTCGGGCGTTGCACCAGAACCAACGAGAATAGGCAGGGTGCTGTTCATTTTTACAGCTTTTAAATCATTCACATCAACTGGTTTTCCCGTTGCCGTACCGGTGATAATAAGGCCATCACTTTTAAAAAAATGCGCGGCTTCTGCGGTGTCGGCTAAAGAGACATCAGCGCTAATTGCATGGCTACTATGCTTCTTTTTGATGTCTGTAAAGATGGCTATATCGTCGGCGCCGATTTGCTTGCGATAGCGTAATAATGTACCCGCATCGCTCTCAAAAAGACCTTCGTCGGCGAGATGGCCAAAGACGAAACCCTCAGCTCTGATAAAATCGAATTCCGCTGATTGCGCGACAGCCAGGGCACTTTGGTTCGCGCCTGCAAGAATTTGTAATCCAAGGGGAATGTCCAATTGTTGACGAACTTCCGTCGCAACACGCGTCATACTCGCCACAATTTCAGGCCCGACGTGACGCTTAAGATATGGAATATCGTGCATATTCTCCAACATCACACTATCAACACCGTTCGAGGCTAAATCTTTGGATTCTTGGACGGCCATTTTTACAATTTCCGAAACCGAATAAATATTTCCCGGTGTTCCAGGGAGCGCTTGGACATGCACCATCCCAATAACTGGTTTGCCTTGATTAAATAGTGCTTGTAGGCGAGGATTCATTGCTTTTCCTTATGGCGTCAATTCTTTAGTTTTAATTATGATTTGTGTTCTATGCGACCTGAGTCATGTCCCGTCTCGATAATTTTCTGTCCGAAAAATATCGCGTGTCGTTCAACACTAATTTGCGCTAATGGACATCATAAGCCGAACCGCCGATAAACTCTCTAAAGTGCGATGTGGATGGGATCGGCGATTCATCTGTTACCCTTGTGATAGTTTCCAGCATTTCCCTTACGCGTTTCGCACGGAGATAGGCATCAACGCGAAGTTTATTATCTTTAAATTCTGCCTCCCAATCTTTAAATCGGTTCAGCAAACGATTCGCCATGACAGGCAATTCATAAGGAACAGCACCATTAATGAGGTAGTCCGCCGTCCCAATAAATGGAATAATATGTCGTAGTTCCGCCGAACGTACATAATGCCAATGTGTCAATGTTTGGATAGGATCATAGCCGCGATTCACTTCGTCACGCAACATTCGCCGCATCAATCGTAAATCTGTCCAGCGCAAAAATTTGCCGTCGGTCCCTTTCATTTGCAAGAGCGTCTCGATATAGGTCTTAAAAACCATTCGTTTGGGGACGCCATCCAGCATTTTTCCATACAAGCCATGAAGGCTATCAATTAAAATAATTTCGCCCTCTTTAAGCTTCATTGGCGTTTGGTCCAATGTGCGTTTGCCTGTTTTAAAATTGTAATAAGGGATCAGAATTTCTTCGCCTTCTAAGAGAGATTTAATATGTGAATTGATGAGTTCTAAATCGAGGGCTTGTGGCGTTTCAAAATCATGGTCGCCAAATTCATCAACGGGGTGTAATTCCAAGTCAAAGAAATAATGATCGACATTTAACTCAACAAATCCGAGTCCTTCTTTATTGAGATAATGGGACAATTTCCGCGTTGTCGTCGTTTTGCCACTGGAGGAGGGTCCTGCGACAACGACGATTCGAATATCCTTACGTTTTTCAATAATGAGTTGTGCAGCAGCTTGGATGTCATTTTCATAGGCTTCATCGCTTTCTTTCACGATGTCGGCAAATTCGCCTTTGGCAATCCTATTGTTCAACGCTTCGACGCTATGTAAATCATGATTTACGGACCAAACGAGAGTTTCATAAATTTTTTGGTAAGGCACATTTCCTGAATGATGTTCCTGTTTGGATGTCTTTGTTTTGCGCTTTTGGCTATGCTCATGACGATAGACAATAAAAGCTTTCGCAACCTTTGCATGTCCTTCTTCGATTAGGATTTTTTCAACAATATCTTGAATTTGTTCTACTTCTGGCGGGTTTGAAACGCTAAAGTTATCATACAATGTGCTTAGCACTTTTTCGCCTAAAAGTTCGGCTTGATATTTATCTCGACCGTCTACAGATACGGCAGCACGATAAATAGCGTTGCCGATGCGCTCGGGTCTAAATGGAACGACGGCACCGTCTCGTTTAATAACTTGTTGAAATTTTTCCTTCATATTTATTCCTTACTCATCTTCTGTGCTAAAAAGCAATTCGTCGGATAATTCATTTGTGTCGTCTTGTTGCACGGGGAAATACTCTGCCAATTTTTCGCCTGCTTTGCGAATCCCTTCGATTAAACCAATTCCAAATTCGTTTTGACTGAATTTCGCACTCATTCCTTCTGTCACGTCATTCCAAAAACCTTCGGGGACTTTTTCATTAATGCCTTTATCGCCATAAACCGCAAATTTTTGTTCTTTTAGAAATAGGACAAACAAGACAGCATTCCGTTCTTTTGTTTGATGCATATTATGTTTTTCAAAAATTCGCTTCGCTTTTTTGTAAGGCTGTCCATAAGAGTTCGTATTAAATTGCACAATCAATTCACCTGACGTTTTATTCTCAAATGATTTTATTTCTGCTTCGATGGTTTTAAAATCTTCTTCAGAAAAAGTTGATTTGGCTAGTTTTTCAGCATTGTTCATGATGTTGTTCCTTTATTTTTAACTGACTCTCTGTGGTTTCTTTTTTACCACGAAGGGCACAGAGATTTCTTTATAATTAAAAAGTAGTTTTGCTTGACTCATCCGTTTTTACTTTAAATTTTCCTCTGCGTTCTCTGCGGCTTCTCTGCTAACTCTGTGGTTTCTTTTTTACCACGAAGGGCACAAAGTTTTCTCACAGAGGGCACGGAGATTTCTTTATAATTCAAAAGTAGTTTTGCTTGATTCATTCGTTCTAACCCTAAAAATTTTCCTCTGCGTTCTCTGTGGTTTCTTTTTTACCACCGAGATTTTTAATTACTAAAACCCTCTATAAATTTCCATTAATCACTCGTTTTATGCCTTTTTTTAATAACGCGACATTAAAATTAATAAGCAAACCTAATCTAAATTTACCTAATTTCATATAAGTAAGTATTTGAGCCAAATGTACGTCGCTCAATTTTTCAACACTCTTTAATTCAATTACAACTTTATCTTCAACGAGTAAATCAATACGATATCCACTATCTAAAATAATCTCATCTAAAATCAGTGGCATCATCTTCTCTTTTTCTACTTTCAATCCAGCTTTTTGTAGTTTATAAAAAAGAACTTCTTTGTAAGCATTTTCCAATAATCCTGGTCCCAACGCTTTATGTACCTCTATCGCTATACCTATGATTTGATTGGTTAAAATATCTTCGGTCATTTTTTATCTTATCTCTGCGTTCTCTGCTAACTCTGTGGTTTCTTTTTTACCACGAAGGACGCAAAGTCTCTAAAAATCAGCCGTGATGTCTTTTTTCTGGCGTTTCGAATAGACACGGAATTCATCCATATTGACAGATTCGTCCTCGATGAGTTCGATTTTAACAAAATGCTTCCATTGAATCGAACGGACGAGATTTTTTCGACCGTTTTTCATGAAAACTGCCAATTCAGGATTGACCGTCAATGTAAAGCGGAACTCGCGTTTTTGATGCAAGCATCGACTAAACCAGCTTTCGATTTTGGTTCCCATAGAGGCTTTGGATGAGATGCGACCCTTTCCATTACACACCGGACATTCTTCTGTTGAAGAAAGGAGGAGACTCAGGCGAACTCGCTGGCGTGTCATTTCCAAGAGCCCAAAATCCGAGATAGCACTAACGGCGACTTTTGCGCGATCTTTTCGTAGCTCACGCCTTAATTCGTTATAGACCTTTTTCCGATTTTCTTCTTGATACATGTCGATAAAGTCGATGACGATAATGCCGCCTAAATCGCGTAATCGCAATTGCCGTGCAACTTCGCGGGCAGCTTCTAGGTTAATTTTCAAAGCATTGCTCTCGTGGTCTTTCCGACCTACGAATTTGCCAGAGTTCACATCGATTGATACAAGGGCTTCGGTTTGTTCAATTACTAAGGTAACGCCGCTTTTTTGTTGGACACGTCGCTGCATCGTCCGTTCAATTTCTTGCTCGACATCATAGGCTTCAAAGATAGAAAGCTTCTGTCTATAATGTTCGAGGCGTTCGTACAGTTGCGGTGCAGAGCCTTTGAGATAGTTGTATAATTGCTTATACATGGCTTTTGAATCGACGACAACTTTTTCAACATCCGTCGTAAATAAATCGCGAATCAAGCTCGAGACGGTTTCCATATCTTTATAGACAAGAACGGGGCCTGGTTTGTTTTTCGTCAATTTTTCCATGCGATAATAGGCATCAACAAGATTGTTTAAATCCGATTCAAGATCCTCTTGATTTTTACCTTCGGCAACGGTTCGCATAATCACGCCAAAGCCATCTGGTTTAATATCGTAGCCTAATTTTTTAAGACGGCGGCGTTCGAAATTGTTAAAAACTTTTCGAGAAATACCCACATAGTTGGCACTTGGTACGAGAACCAAAAAACGACCCGGAATACTAATATTCGTCGTAATTCTTGCACCTTTGCTCATATATGGCTCTTTAACAACCTGTACCAATATTTCTTGGCCTGTTTTTATTTTTGGATATTTGCTTCCGCTATTTTGTTTGTGACGGCTATGGCCTCGATAACTTTTACTTTTACCGCTGTCCTCTTCCTCTTCCTCTTCTTCTAAAAGGAACGTATTCCCTTCGATTTCAGAAAACGGTAAAAATGCATTGGTTTCGAGTCCAATATCAACAAAAGCTGCTTGCATTCCTGACAACACATTTTCAACAACACCTTTATAAATATTGCCTACAATGCGAATATTCTCAGGTTTTTCAACATAAAGTTCAACGAGTTGGCCATCTTCTTTAATGGCGACGCGTGTTTCCCTTTGCGTTTGGTTAATAAATATTTCTTTTTTCATGGTCTTTTCTCCTGCTATCCATAGCATGGGTTAAAATGAGTTTCGCGAGATTTATAAATCTCTAATTTTTTAAAGTCTATTTTGATGATGGCTTTTGCACGGTTCGTAGCATTCTGGGCGATGGTTTATCTATCCAACGAAATCCTTCTTCTCAGACAGCTAAAAAAACACACGCGAGGTGTCGAAGCCTGTCGAAGCAAGTCCTTTAGCCTTACCCTAAATGACAATACGAATCTTGTCATGCTGAGCCTGTCGAAGTAACTCATTCGAAAGTTGCATTGATTTGAAACATCCGTAGAGTCTCTGTTTAACAGATTCCATCCAATGTTACATTCCATGGAACCGTTCCATAAAATTAGGTACACCTACTAAGCATTGCTTATTGCATCAAATGCTTTGGCAAAGACATCTAAAATAATAAACTATTTTTCTTTTATAGCTTTTAGTCTCTCAACGATGTGAGGAGGAATATGTTGTGATGTATCTAGATTGAGAAAAGGAAAGAGAAATTCGTTGATTCTGATGGATTGACCATTTTCAAACACACCCGTTTCAACCCTAATTTCACGTTCTGCCACCTGGATATTGCGAATATAATCTTTAATATCCAGCTCAAATGTTTTGCCTTTTCGTGTACGAGAAATGATAATTTTTTCTTTGCTTTCAAAATCTTTTTTTAGGGTTACTAATGACGATAAAGAATAATCTTCTTCAAACTTGATTCGATGAATCAAGGCATTAATACCTTTTGCGGGAGCTGAATGACTCCCTTCTACCCAATCAACATGTTTTAAAGACAATCCACGAGGCAAATGCCCGTTCATTTTTGGTATTAAGTCTTCGATTTTTCCATAAAATTGGATATCAACCATTTCTGCGTGTGATACATAACCGAGTGGTAAAGCGAGTCCCATTGATAATTTGGGTTTCTTATTAAATCCTTCAGTAAATTTGACAGGCAAGGAAGCACTATGTATGGCTCTCGACAATGCCTTCATAACATCCAGGTTCCCAAGGAAGCATCCATCTTCCTCTTTGGCAAAAATTATCCTGGCTGTATAAATATTTTCGTATGTTTTCTCGGTTTGTTCGTCACCAACAACATTCTCTTTCAAAAAACGATTTATTTTAAAATCAGGGTCAACACTGCTTATAGTTGTTCCTTGGTCGTGGACGCGCATAGTCAGCTCGTCAAAATCACACACTCCACAGGCGTGGCATCCATCGCGACAATCTATAACAACAGCTTCCTGATAAGCTTTTGTACGTTCTCTTTTCAAAAACTTTTTCAACAATGATGTATCAACATGATCCCAAGGTAGTGGTTTCTCTAAATCTCTCGACTTTAGATACACACTTTTGTCAACGCCGCACTCTTGAAAAGCTTGCGTCCAAATATCGTAATTAAAATGCTCATGCCAACTATCAAATTTAGCACCTAATTCCCACGCTCTATGGACGACTTTGGCTAGATTTCTATCTCCACGACTAAAAATGCCCTCTAACTCAGAATATTTTGGATCCCGATAACTGACCTTTACGTTACGAATTTGCTTTAGCTCATGAAGCAAGTAATGCAATTTTTCGTTCATAATCTGAGTGTCGAATTGCGTTTCCCACTGAAAAGGTGTGAACACTTTGGGAATAAAAGTGGACATTGTAACATTGATATTCACACCGCCGTAGCCTTTTCCCATTCCTCGAACGCGCTGAATCATGGCAATAATGCCGTCTAAATCTTCCGACGTTTCAGTGGGTAAACCCAGCATAAAATAGAATTTTAATGTTTTCCATCCGCCATCAAGAGCAATTTGGACTGAATTCCATAAATCCTCATCACTAATCAATTTATTAATAACTCTTCGCAGCCGCCAGGTTCCTGCTTCTGGCGCGAAAGTGAGACCTGATTTTCGTCCCTCGCCGCCAGCATCGGCTATCTCTTTGGTGAAGGAATCTACTCGCATACTGGGAAACGCCACGGAAACATTGCGATCATTCAGAAATGATTTCAGGCCGTCCATGGTTTCGCCTAAACCCGTATAATCCGATGTCGAGAGGGATTGGAACGTGATTTCTTCATATCCTGTGGCCAAAACGGTTTCCTTCGTTTGGGCGATGACGTCTTCGGGTGTACGCTCGCGCACAGGCCGATAGACCATTCCCGCATGACAGAATCGACATCCTTGGGTACAACCACGCATAATTTCGACAGAGAAACGATCCATTGCCACATCAACCAGTGGCATATATGGTTTAACAGGATAATTCTCTTTTTTTAGATACGGAATTCTGATGGCTTTGATTTCTGCAGGCGCAATTGGATTTATGGGCTGAGCCAAAGCATCATCAGTCGAAGCCGTGTAAAAAGATGGGATATAGACGCCTTCAGGAATCGCTGCCAATGCTTCTAATATTGCATTGCGAGATTTCTTCTCCCGCCGTCCATTTCCAATAATTTCGACGACGCGCACGATAATGTCTTCGCCATCACCAATGACAACTGCATCAAAAAAGTCCGCCATGGGTTCAGTGTTGTAGGCATTGGTTCCGCCAGCAATAATAAAAGGATGTTCATCGCCGCGATCCTTTTGCCAAAGGGGAATTCCTGCTAAATCCATCATATTTAAAATATTGGTGTAGAGCAAATCATAAGGCAATGTAAAACCAATAATATCAAAATCGAGAAGTGAGTGTTTGCTCTCAAGACTAAACAATGATAGCTTCTTTTCCCGAAGTTGATCGTCCATATCAGACCATGGCGCATAAACACGTTCGGCTAAAATATGATCTTCTCGATTTAAAATATGATACAATATCTGGAATCCATTGTAAGGCATTCCTGTATCGTAAAGATCAGGAAAAGCGAGACAAATACTTGTTCTGGAGTCGTTCCATTCTTTCGTAATGACATTTAATTCGTTCCCTAAATATCGGCCTGGTTTATTGACGTGGCTTAGGATTGAGGTTCTTAAAACTCGATTAATATATTCTGGCGTTTGGAGATTTTGTTTTTTCATAAGCAGCGAAAGTAACCGAGAAGCTTCAAGTCAAAAGTGGAAAAGATTTCACATCGAAAAACACAAAAAACGCGAAAAATAAAAAATCGAACGATCATCGAGTTTTTCTGAAAGAAAAGTATCTAGATGAAAAGTGGAAAAGGGCTTTGGCTTCTAGCCTGAGTATAAAATAGTTCTCGCAAAGACGCGGAGGCGCAAAGGAGGGAAAGCAGTCAGAAGCATGGAATTTAAAGAGATTGTTTTTGAGCGGAATCATTTATTCGCTAATTACGCGAATGGCAACCTAATAGAGCCAAGTCCTATTTCTTGATACGGGTATAGCCACCAATAGGATTGGTATTACTACAAATATTACCAATATTTTTAGATACCTTAAATTACTATTCTTATTGCCAATAGCATTTTTGCCGTATAAAAACAAAGCCCCTCCTATCATCCAAGCAATTGGGATTGAAAGTAGTGGGGATAAAATCTCCCACAAACCATTTTCAGGAACATGCTCAACAGATTGAGTCTCAGCTACAATTTCCACAAAAGGTAAAAAATCCAGTATACTCAAGGAAACAAGATGAATAGAAAACCTATAAAGTGCTACAATAGTGTATTTAGTTAGTACTTGAATCGCAGGATTAATTGAAATTATAAGCAATACCCATGTCTTTTTTGATATTCCCGCTATATAACCTAATTCATAGTCATTTTCATCGTAATAACCTTGTTTAACGCCATATGAATAGCCTACATAAGATGCAAATATTGTAAATACAGCTTGTATGAATACTAATATATACATTCTTAATTCAGCAATTTCCTTGAATTCTAGCATGATTGAATAAATTGACTGATTGTATATTACCAACCAAAAAACCACAAAAAAATATCTTATGATAAATCCAAAAATAAGGTATTGATAAACCTTATAATCTCTATAGTGATAGGAAAATAAAGCGACGATAAATGCTAGAAAAATAGATTCAAAAAGAATACCTGAAATATCAAAAAGCCAGTATTGAAACGTTGTTAGATATATTGGGATTTCTGCTCTGTACGATAGGACTAAATCAAATTCGTCAAATAATTTATTCCAAAGCCCAAAATAATTGGCACTTAAAAAAAGACTAAAAAAAAGCACTCCTATAAATCTGTTTTTATTCAACCTTTATCCTCCTAATACAAGCTCGTCTAGTAGCTTTTAGATAAGTAGTGTTTATTATCAATTTACTTTTGCTTCATCAATATTTAATTGAGCAAGATCTATGCTTTTACCAAATTTTTCACATTCTCAAAGATAAACCGTCGCCGATTTTACCTGATACATCACTGACCCGTCCCTGAAAATCATACGTTATTTTGGCTCCACCAGCACTACTTAATTTCCCTTCAAAATCATAAATAAATTTTGCTGAACCGAATTGACTTATTCGACCTTGATAGTCATATATAACATTTCCTGAGATTGATAATTCATAGTCAAGACTACCATTTTGACTTACATAAAATATCACAAATGATTCTGGAGAATATTTAATAGTGAAGCTATTATTAGCAAATAATAAACTTGTTAAAAATAGATATGTAAACATTATGCGTTTTTTCATCGTGTTCTACTGTTTTTAAATCATTCCAGAAATTGTGGTACAATAACCCACTTCTAAATATCCTTGGATAAAGCTTCCTTGCACGTTAATTCGATTTCCGACATAAAACTATTAATTTCACCTTTCAGCTTATCGGTTTCATTAAGGTTCTCATAAAAAAGCATTTCTTCACTTTGCTGTCTTGACAATGAACTGGCATGGGGAGTCTCAGAACTATTTTTTAGTGTGTACTGGGACCATATTTGGGCAAGTCGTTTCGCTGAAAGCAATAGTTTTGTTACTATCATACTTAGGTCATCGAACGGTTTTATTGATTCTTTCCCGAATGTAGCCATAAATCTAAAGCGTAAAGCTTGAATTTGATTAAAAGTATCCTCATATAGTTGATAACGCTCAATCAATACATAAGCCCTGTTTCGTGCTTGAATTTCCATCTCGGTTTCATCATCCCCTTGTTTTCTTGATTTGCCCTCTGAGCTACTAGATAATGGACTTCGCATAATCCCTAGCCCCGCTTCAGCTTTATAAAATAGCGTTAAAATATCTTCTGCTAGCTCCATTCTTCGCCTACCTCTAAATTCACGTTTCCAAGCAGTAATTCCATAAATGGCTAAAATCGCAACTATAATTGAAGCCACATTAGTTATTACAATTGACCAACTCATAACTAACTCCAAAAAAGTAATCACATTTTTTCCAAAGAAATAAAATAGTGTTTCTCTTTCATGTCAATTAATCTCCTTATTTGACATGGATTTGCACAATAAAAAACGAAAGTTTTTCAATTTGCTCTTCCATAGGTAAGCCTGATATTATTGATTGTCTGTTCACAATGTCATCATTTTCAGGTAACATCTTAAGCACGTTTTGGAGATAATTTATTTTCACAGCAAAATTAATATTTTGTGGAATTATTCCTAAGTTATCATAAAAATACTTTGCGTTCAATCCAGAAACAACAACTCCGACTAATTCTCCTTTTACATTAAATAGAGGCCCTCCGCTATTTCCTGGTGAAAGAGGGTTCCCAATTTGTAAAAGTCTCGGGTCATCTTGAAGCCCATAAACGCTATTTATTCTACCCGTTGCCAAGCGTGCTTTGGAACCCATTATTGAGCCAAGAGGAAAGCCAAGCGTGAAAACTTCTTGCCCCACCTTAACACTCTCGATATCAGCCAGGCTATATGGAATTTGTGTTTTTGAAATCTCATTAAAGTCAAAATTATCAATTTCGAGGATTGCTAAATCATTCTTGATATCTTTCAATCTTAAAGTTGCATGTTTGGTAATATTCCTATTTGGGAAAGAAATTTCAATTTCTTCAGCGTTTTCAACAACATGGTAATTCGTAATAATTAACCCATTTTGCGAAATTAAAAAGCCGCTCCCTGTTGATTTAACTTCACTTCCGCTCGCAACATCAGAATCAGGCCTCGCAGTAATAAATGGATACGCTTTAATAAATATTTTTTCGGTAATTACATTAAAATAATCTCTATACTCAGAGGATGATTGCTTCATAAACCCAAATTCATCAATAGTATAATTGTCTGTATGGGGTGCATAATTTTTCATATACCACAAACCATCATAAAGTGATTGATAGGCGGTTTTTCTAAACTTGGCCTTTATCCGTCCAGGTGCCCACTCTGGACTCTTTGTTTCCAATACAAAAGCAATAAAATCAAAATTAGTACTTATCGTGTCTTTTATTATTGCAATACGATACATATTATTATTTTCAGTACGCCTACTTGCAGTACCGAGAGTTTTAATCGTTATCTCATTAATATTCCAAATACCTTCAATCGGATTCAGGTTATTTTTATTTAAGTCTAAATAAAGTCTAACCTCTGATTCAGATTTATTGATTGACTCCCATTGTACTGGAGGTCTAAATGCTGGTGGTTGAACAGGCTTCGGTGGTGGAGCACATGAAAACATTAACAATAACAATAACAATAACAATATTACAGATAGATATTTTACACTTAATTTACAGACAATTCCCGCTCTAAATCTGGTTTGAATCAACACCCCTATTTTCGTTTCTTGCTTCATAACCTTCCTCTTTTTTACAATTTTTTTCCTTCAATTAAGAACATTTATTAGTAAATAGAAACAAGCCCTATTTTATGCATTTTCGGGAGTGTCAAAATAACTGGGTCTGAAAGGGCCGTAATGAGTTGTGTGATAG
>ERZ890510.1967-NODE-1967-length-12320-cov-18.367550_pt1 | contig 12320 bp, 12 predicted proteins | sample MGYA00521265_ERZ890510 | MGnify/ENA primary metagenome ERZ890510 (study PRJEB32303, sample SAMEA104408624) | aquatic metagenome | biome: Brackish water; feature: Chemocline; material: water | place: Baltic Sea | collected 2014-10-26T21:54:00 | depth 110 m ...
TCCTAAGGTAGAAACTCCTAAGGTAGAAACTCCTAGTGGCTGAGCGTGACGACGACGTCCAAGCTGAAGAGTCCGAAGGCGACGACATGTCGCCTATCGACTCGATGCGAGAGATGATCGAGTACATCGCACGTGCGCTTACCTCGAACCCGGATGCAGTATCTGTAACCAAAGAGGATGATGGCGAACGCACCTTCCTTCACCTTTCAGTAGACGATCAGGACAAGGGCAAAGTAATCGGCCGTGACGGTCGAGTTGCCCAGTCGATGCGCTCGCTCTTGCGAGTTGCAGCAGTAAAGGCCGACATCCGTGTCAGTCTCGAAATCGACTAGCGCGTCTACACCCCCTGAACCTTCTATGACCGATTCAAACAGTCGACCCTACACCCCGGGCGAAGAACTGAACGAATTGGTTGTAGTTGGTCGCGTCCGACGCCCAACCGGCATCAAGGGCACACTTCTCGTTGAGATCTACTCAGGGATTCCCAATCGATTCATTGTTGGCGACAGCGTTATCGCTGACGGCAAAGAATACGAGATAGTCGAAACCGGTAAATCTGGCGATTCAGCTAAGCTCCGTTTCGACGGTATCAACTCAATCGAAAAGGCAGATCGCTTTCGAGATGTCGAACTTTCGGTTCCAGCCGAAGAACTTCCAGAGAATCCTCCCGGCGTCTACTACCATTACGAAATTCTCGGTTCCGATGTAACGACTGTTGATGGTCAACATCTAGGAACGCTAACCGAGATCCTCGAAACAGGCAGTAATGACGTCTTGATCATCACCGGCAAACCTGCTCCCGAGAAAAAGAAGGGCGACGAATTTCTCGTGCCCGTTCTTGATGGCGTAATCGTCGATGTCGACAGAAAAGCTGGCACGATGAAGATAGATCCGCCCGACGGCATTCTTTAAGCCTGAGATTTTCGGTAAACTGTGTGCTCAGTTCGTTTGGTTCGATCGGAACCAGTAGCAATCGTCACGTAGAGGCCAATAGGAAATATCTGAATGTCAGGTCACTCTAAATGGAGCACGATCAAGCACAAAAAAGGTGCGGCCGACGCTAAGCGCGGTCAGCTCTTCACAAAGCTTGCTCGAGAAATCATGGTCGCAGCTCGCGCAGGCGACCCAAACCCTGAGATGAACTTCCGTCTACGACTTGCGGTGGATAACGCCAAGTCGTTGAATATGCCGAAAGACAATATCGACCGAGCGATTGCCCGCGGATCCGGTGTCGGTGATGACTCGGTCATTCTCGAAGAAATCAGCTACGAAGCCTACGGACCCGGTGGCGCTGGCATCATCGTCCAAACGCTAACCGACAACAAGAACCGTACAGCTGCCGAAGTTCGAGCCAAAATCACTCGAGCCGGTGGAAATCTTGCGGGAGCTGGCGCTGTTTCTTGGAATTTCGAAAACAAGGGTCTGATCACTATCGAAGTAACCGACGGTGACCCTGACGAGATAGCCCTGGAAATTGTTGATGCTGGAGCCGAAGATGTTGAAGTCGATGGCAACGTGGTTCAGATCACTGCGCCATACGAAGATTTCGCACAGGTGAAGACGAGTGTTGAAGCGCTCGCGGGCATCAGAGTCGAAAGCGGTGATGTTGCCCTCGTTCCAACCTCATTGGTCCCACTCGACGACAAGGGCGCAATGCAGACGCTAAGACTTTTGGATTCGCTTGAAGAACTCGATGATGTAGCGAAGGTCTACTCAAACGGCGATTTCTCCGACGAAGTTCTAGAGAAGTACGCGGAAGCCGAGTAACGAGGACGCGAACGGATAGATTCGTCTCTTTCGTCCCAGCAATTTAGTTTCGCATGAAATCATGCGGCAGTACAATCTCATAGTTATATTGCCGCTTTTTTTACGGGACAGATCGGACGCTGGAACTAGATGTGTAGAATGACCGCCGGCCCGTTATTTGCGATGATGGGCGTGGCTGGAACTGCAGCAGGGGTCGGATTGGCCGTTGTTCGCGAACGACTCGATCGAAGGTCAGACGCCCGCGCCGCCAGAGAAGCAGCAGACGAGCAAGACGACAACGACTCTGAATCAACTCGCTCGACCGATTCAACTGACTCTGCTGGCTCAGATAAGTCCTAGCTGTTCGAGCATCTCAGCCGTACTCGTAACGGGTAGTTTGCAAGCATAGTTTTCGCAAACATAAGCCGTTGCCTTGCCGTTCACCTGACTCCGGCCCTCTAGCAATGGAGATCCGCCAGGTTCGCTAGAACCTTCAACAGCACCTGCCAATACCCGGTTCGGCTCGAACGAACTTCGTAGTTCATGTTTCATTTCTGAAATAACGGAATCCGATTCGTCCCCAATCAGCACCACCTCTTGCGAATTCGATCGCAAGAAGTCGACAGCCGCTAGCCAGGATGTAACCGCGGACGGTGCCTGCTCCATGTGTGGAATCAACGCCTTCATCGACGTTTCGGATTTCTCTGCGTACTCGGCAATCCCAGTGAATACGCTCAAACGTTGCAAGGCCATCGCAGCAATCGCTCCACCCGACGGCACGGCGTTATCAAGTACGTCACGTGGGCGAACCAATAACTTCGAGTGTTCGAGTGATGTGTCGTAGAACACACCCCAGTCTATGTCCCAGAAACGTTCGATCATCTGATCGGCAATAGCCTGCGCCTCGCGAACATACGAGAAGTCGAACGTCGCTTCGTACAGCGTCAGAAGAGCGTCGATCAAGTAAGCGTGGTCGTCCAGGTACCCAAGTATTCGTGCATCGCCCTCCGACTCGCTGGTCGCCTTCCACGTATGAAGCAATAATCCATTCTCGTCACGCACTTGATCTAATAGCAATCGAGCGTTCTTTTCCGCTGTGGCAATCCACTCATCGTTTTCAAATACAGCCCCGGCTTCGGCAAATGCCTTGAGCATTAACGCATTCCACGAAACGAGAATCTTGTCGTCGATTCCCGGTGCTATTCGTTTCGACCGCTCCTGATAGAGAATCCCACGAACTCTCTCGATGTCGGCGATAAGGTCTGCGGGCTGATGCGCAGTTCGGGACAGAAACTCTGGCAGTGACATTGGCATGTTCAGGATGTTCGATCCTTCGAAATTCCCTTCCTCCGATATCCCCCAATAAGCCTTGGCTAGCTCAGAGTCAGATGAATCCAGTGCGGAATCTATCTCGTCAGATGTCCAGACAAAGAATTTCCCTTCGACTCCCTCGGAATCGGCGTCAGAAGCTGAATAGAAACCTCCAGCGGCGTGAGTCATCTCTTTGGTCACATATTCGAGCGTTTCTTCAATGACCCGCTTGAACAACGGTTTTTTCGTGGCCTGATATGCATGGATATACAGCGATACGAGTTGGGCGTTGTCGTACAGCATCTTCTCGAAATGAGGTACCAGCCAGCGATCATCTACTGAGTAACGAGCAAACCCGCCACCGATCTGATCGTAGATACCACCATGAGCCATTTTTTCGAGCGTAAGAGTCACTATGTCGAGCACTTGCGTGCTACCGGTTCGCTTCCAGTACCGAAGCAATAGTTCGTAGATCATCGGTTGAGGAAATTTGGGGGCACCCTGTGATCCGCCATGCTCCAGATCAGCGTTACTTACCAGTTGTGTAAAACTTCCGAATATCAGCGATTCATCAACTGATCCTTCGATTTTCTTTGGAGTCGCTTGTTCGCGGATAGTATCGACAACCTGTTTTGAATTGTCGAGAATTTCCTGGCGATTGTTGGCGTAGGCATCCGATATCGCTGCAAGCACTCGTGGGAATCCCGCCATGTTGGGTCGATCTTCAGGCGGGAAGTATGTTCCACCAAAAAACGGTTGACCGTCCGGAGCAATAAATACGGTCAGAGGCCAACCGCCTGAACCGGTCATTGCTTGAACTGCGGTCATGTAGATCGAATCGACGTCGGGGAGCTCCTCTCGATCGACTTTAATGTTGATGAATCCAGCGTTCATGACTGCTGCAATCGATTCATTTTCGAACGACTCGTGCGCCATTACGTGGCACCAATGACACGACGAGTATCCGATAGATAACAAAATCGGTCTGTCGAACAATCTGGCCGCCGCAAATGCGTCTTCGCCCCACGGATACCAATCGACTGGATTGTCCTTATGTTGGAGCAAGTACGGGCTTGTTTCGTTGGCCAGTCGGTTGGGCATGTTCTTCTGATTCTCTATGTGCTCGTGGCAGGTTAAATTATGTGAGTTCGATGCGCTTTGATTTGTTGGCGATACACCAAGCAGAAGGGCGACTTGGTGGGAGGCTAAAGACCGGTCAATTCCAACATGTAAACCTCTTTGGTGTCTAACTCCATAACCTTGATTTTGTGATTGTTGGTATCAGCGATGTAAACACGATTTCCAGCGACCGCCACGCCAGCAGGTTCACTGAATTGGGCGATGGTATTGAACCCATCCATATCACCAGCTTTTCCTGAGCCAGCAACGGTGTTTACCTGCAATGACCCAATAGCTACCGACTTGATTTTGTTGTTATACGAATCGGCAACGTAGATGACATCTTTGCTGACAGCGAGTCCCTGCGGATGCTGGAACAGAGCATCTTTCCCAACCGCATCGAGGTCGCCAAAATCAAACAGCCCTTTGCCCACCAGTGTCACCACCCTACCCTCGTCTGCGATCGCTGAAACCCTGAGCGCGCTGGTTTCACTATCGATGAAAAATACTGCGTTGTTCGATACTTCGATTCCATACGGCTGTGCGAGTCGCGCATTCGATTTGAGATCATCATGTATATCCTCACCGCCATCTCCCGCGAACGGACTCACTGTGCTTTCGGCGATGTTCATCGACCAAAGCTGATGAAAGCCCGCCATTGCCACATATAGAACTCCATGGTGAAGAGAGAGGTCATATGGCGAGTTGAGCGGCGTGGTTAGAGCATCCCCACCCTGATGCCGATACAAGGACTGCTCGCCAGTTCCGGCGATTGTCTCGGCAGTTCCAGCAACGAGACCAACTTTCACGATGGTATGCGTTCCAGCGTCGGCTACATACAAGGTCTCGCCATCAATAACGACACCCTGTGGATTGTCGAACAATGGCTGATCGAAAGCTCGCTCGGAAAAGACACCGGGATGTTCAATATCTGCAAGCGTAGATTCGCCGTTGCCAATGACGGTCTCAACTTTTCCATCGAGATCGCTGATGATAAGCCGACGGTGATTCGAGTCGGAAATCACCAAAATCTCCCGTTCGGCGTCGGCAGTAATTTTGCCGGGGAACGACAGCTGTGTTTCGGGTTTAGTCTCAGGAAGAAGATCCAACTTCCCATGCACAAAATTGCCCATCGGTTCGTGTTCTTCGATCATTCCAGCGAGCACCTGATCGAGAGCATCGAAGGGGAGCTCGCCTTCGTGTCGACCAATCACTTTGCCTGTTGGATCAAGGAACATCAGGGTCGGCCATGCTCGTGCTGCGTACGACTTCCAAATCTCGAAGTCGGCATCGTTCACGACTGGGTGACCAATTCCGTAGCGACGTACTGCCTCACGAACGTTCTCTGAGGACTTTTCCGCATTGAATTTTGCCGAATGGACACCGACGACGGTCAGAATGTCGGCGTACTTTTCTTCCAGCTTCCGCAACTGCGGAAGTACATGCATGCAGTTAATTCAGCAGTAGGTCCAAAAATGAAGAACGACAAGTCGACCTCGCAGGTCTTCCAGCGTTAGCGGGGCTTTGGTGTTGCACCATTCAAGCCCTTCCGGAAACTCCGGAGCGTGGATCGTGCCTTCGTACCTTGTCGCCAACCGTGGCCCCCAACTAGCATCGTCCGAAAAATCCTGAGTGAACGATTATTTCACGTCGCTTCGACCGTAACTCGTAGCCCAGTGCAGATTTAGATCCGCATATTGAACGAATTACTCGGCAATAAACACCGGTTGCGACCATGCCCGCGTGCCACGCGACGAATAAACAGTCGCTCGCACGTAACCGTCGAGCCGAGTTGGCGAGTACGAAGGCGACAGACTCGTCGATTCGTACAACAATCGACCGTTCATACCGGTGAATAGAGTCGTGTATTTGGCCTGAATGCCATCGTTTGGAGCCGTTTCGGGATCGATATCGAGTTTGATCTGCCGCTCGTTCGCGACCATGTCCCCAATAGTCACACCGGTCGATGCGTAAAACTCGCCATCCCACATCGCTTCGTAAATATCTTGCTGTGCCAGTTTGGCTGCCTTGACCTGCACCCATCCCCTACCTGGATTCGAGCGGTTGGCGCTGAACTCTCCGGTGTAGTGATGCGAGTCATCGACTGCGATTCCCCATACTCGTCGACCATTGCTCAGAAGTCGATCCCAAATGCCATCGGTGCTTGCCTTGCCTCCACCGCCTGCGTTATGGGTCTCAGGATGGCCATTGAAGACTTCCATGAACTTATAGCCTTCAACCTGCATCATTGCGCCGTCATCGAACGCCCAGCGAAAGTTAGGGTGATTTATCGACGCCATCCCGCCAGCCGCGATAATCCGTTCGACGTTCTCTCGCATTGCGGTGACGATATCGGTTGAGTCGGAAGACTCGACAACCTCGGTGACTCCATAGCCGTTTACGTGAACGGGACCCTCGGAATTTCGAGAGGTCACTTCTTCGCCAGCTACTAACAACGGCCACTTGGCTTTCTCGGCTTCACTGCCTTCGAGGATCGTCAGGTGGTTGTGATCTGAGAGGCACAGCCAGTCGTAGCCCTGCTCGTGATACCACTCGGCAACGTGTTCCGGCGATTCGTCGCCGTCGCTGTTGGTCGTGTGGGTGTGGAGATTGCCTTTGAGCCAGCTTTTTGTAGTCATACCCGCATTTTACAGATCATTTGAAGTGACGGAGCGCTCGAATGTCGTTGACACTGACCAAACATGACGAGAGACTCCGCAAATGTCTTGGTTTGTTTGCTCGAATCGACCGCAGCGGCGAACTTTATTTATCGATTTACAACTGAAACCCGACAGCAATTCATTTCTAGGAATTTTTCAATATGGCAAAACAAAAAGTGCTGATGACAGGTGCGAGTGGATACATCGCTTCGTTGATGTTGCCGACTATGCGAGATCATTTCGATCTGGTTCTTGCCGACGTTTCGGACACCGACCGCGACGGCAACAAGATTGAGGGAGTGAATATTGCCGATTTCATTGATCCGGATCGATCAAAATACGTCCACCTGTTCGAAGGTGTCGACGCTGTAATTCACTTGGCATTCAAGCCACATACCGCTCGTGGATCCGAGCTCGAAAAGGCGCCAATCGATAGATTCGACAACGAACACGAAAACGTCCAGATGGCGAACAATATCTATCGCTCTGCCTACGATGCCGGAGTGCGACGTATTGCTGTGGCAAGTTCTAATCACGCTGCCGACTGGTACGAGCATTCGCTAATACATGATCGCAAGATGGACATGGTTCGTCCGACAGATTTTCCGATTTCCGATAATTTTTACGGCTGGGCGAAGGCTGCATACGAGCTGCTCTCTTATCCGTATGCATGCGGCATTTTTGGCCGAAAGCTCGAGACGGTAATGCTGAGAATCGGATTCACTCGCCCTATTCAAGCTGCTCAATATCTATCCGCAGATTCGATGTCGGAACAAACTCGGGGCGGCCTAGAGGAGTTCAAACGGAATCTTGGCGCCTACATCAGCCCACGGGACATAACGCAATTATTCACCAAAGCAGTCGAAGCACCGAACATCGAAAACGAACACGGCGTGCCGTTTGTTGTTGCGTACGGCTGTAGCGACAATGCCCGACGCTTTTGGTCGTTAGAGACAGCTCGAAAGTATCTCGACTACCAACCAGAGGACGACACCGAAGTGATCTACTCGCAGGAGATAGTCCAGCTAATCACCGGCGACGGCACAAACGTCCGAGGCGGCAAAGTAGGGATTTAACGGTCGCACCCAACTCACGTTTCCAGAGCGCAGTCACGAACTAACAACAGCGACCAACGGCTGATCGATCCCCCTTTCTTCGGGAAGGGGTTAGGGGATGGGTAGATTGCAGCTGCGACCAAGTCGTCCGACGACGCCCGGAGCTAACGAGACTGCGACGCGCCGACGACGCCCGTGACTAACGCTCTGTCCTCTTCCGGATGGAAGGGTTAGGGTAGGAGAATTGCCGCTCAGAGCCGAGTTACGCAGTAACGCGCGCGCCTAACACTGTCCTCCCCCGGATAGGCGGAGCTAGAGGGGGAGACTGGGACGCGGAGCCGAGTCGTCAGACAACGACCGCGACTAACGCAACACCTAGTAAAACGAGAACTTCTTACGAATCATCTTGGCTTCACCGATCTTGGCGACGATCTGCTCGTGCAGTTCAAAGTCCCACTCACCGATAAAGCTGACCGCTGTTCCCCGTTTACCCATTCGAGCCGTTCGACCGATTCGGTGAACGTATTCCTCGATGTTCTCAGGCATGTCGTAGTTAATGACGTGAGATATCGTAGGGATGTCGAGTCCACGTGCTGCGAGGTTGGTGGCAACCAACATCCGCAGACTTCCATCTCGGAAGGCATTCATCACTCGGTTACGCTCTGATTGGGACATTCCACCGTGGATGCCCTTGATTCCGAAACCTTCTCCGGCGAGTCCCTTAGAAAGTCGGTCAACACCAACTTGCATTTTCCTGAAGATTAGAACTTGCGAACCTTCTGCTATGTCATCGAGAATTTCCAGGATTCCGTCGGCTTTGTCTTGCGACGCAACGTCGTAGAAAATCTGGTCGACTTCATCGACTGTTTCGATTCCCTTTGAATCGTTCACCAGTTGAATCCAGCGAGGATCGTCGAGATATCGGCGGATCAATCCACGGATGAATCCGGGGATAGTTGCTGAGAACAGCGCAGTCTGTCGCGTGCTCGGCGTCCTTTTGAGGATGAACTCCATGTCGTCGGCGAATCCGATGTCGAGCATTTCGTCGGCTTCGTCAAGCACTGCGTATCGCACATAACCCAAATCGAGAATACGTCGATTGATAAGGTCTTTGATTCGACCCGGCGTACCAACTATGATCGTGGCGCTCGTCTCCAGCGCTCGAATCTGCTTGGCGATCGGCTCACCACCGTACACGGCGACAACGCTGATTCCACGGTCACGACCGATAAGCGCCAATTCTCGTTGCACTTGCTGTGCGAGTTCCCGAGTAGGAACAAGCACGAGACCCTGTACGTCCCGTGAGTCGGGGTCGACCTGGTTACACATCGGAATTCCGAATGCAGCGGTTTTGCCCGATCCAGTGACCGCCTGTGCGACCACATCGCGACCCTCAAGTTGCCAAGGAATGGAAGCTTCTTGAATATCTGAAGGAGACTCGTATCCCATGTTGGAAATCGAGTTGACGATGGTTTTTTCGAGTTTGAGTCCACCCCACTCTTGTGTGCCGACCAGGTCGGTACGAACTTGAGTCAGGATTTCCTTGTCTGGTTGACGTTCTTGATCCCGACGTCGCACAGGCTTGCCACGAACCGGTGTGCGATCTGATCGCGGTGTGGCTGGGGCTTTAGCCTCTTCACGGGTTTCGCTGTACTCAGGTTTTGCGTATCGATCTTCGTCCCTAGATCGTCGAGGTGTACGTTCTGCTGCAGATGAATTTGGCGACTCGCTTCTCGGCCGTAGCGCTGGTCGGTCGTCACGTCTGTCACGGAAATCTTCCCGCGGCGACCTGTCGTCCTGACTTCGATCGCCACCACGATTGTCTCGGCCGCTATCACTGTTAGAGCGCGTTGATCGGGAATCAGTAGTACGATTTTGTCTCCCGTTTATGACAGGACGTGAATCTACATTTTGTCCACGACGTCGAGCATCTGAACTCTGTTCATCGCGTTGCTCGGATGAATGTGATTCGGGTTCAACATTACGTAGAGCACGATTGCTTGGGCGTCTTCCGCCACGGCTGTTGTCTCGATCGTCACGATCACGTCGATCGTTGTTACGGGAGTCGGTACGTCGAGGATCTCGGTCGTCGTTGCGTGTTTCACTTCGACGTGTATCCCCTCGCCGGTCCGAGCTTTCGCCAGAGCTTCCATTCGATTTACGAGAGGGTTCTGGTTCCCGGCGTGATCCCGATTGGGAGTCGGCAGAGCGGGAGATGGTAGATTCTGCGGAATTTGGAGTACGGTTAGCGGCTGTACGATTGCTAGTTCGTGAGTTCGATTCAGCTGATGCCGAATCGTCGTTCTTGTTGCCGCCACCGATGAGACTTTTCAGTCGGCCTAAAGTGCCCAGTGTTCTGGTGCCCTTCTGATGGTAGGAGTGGTTTCAGTAAGTATTTTTGAATTGCTTACATCTAGTGTACTTCTTGATTGAGTGTTTCTGACAATCAACTTCGATTCGGCTTTCGATTCGATCAAACTCCGTTCAACTGCAAACAGGTTGTTAAGTCAGGTTTTTCGGTAATGTGGGTCTCATGAGCACAGTCAACACCAGCACACCGATCAACGATTCAACTTCGCCGCAGCGATCATCGTTTAAGCAATGGATCGACGTTTATGGTGACAATTGGATCAAGTATTCAGGGGCATCAGTTCTAGCATTGTTGGTCGTAATTGCCATTGGTTTACTTACCGGAAGTGCTCTTGGGTTAATCGCTGTTGGTGCAACTTTATCCGCCGGTGTTATCGGCATTCACGTGTATTTTTCTAATCGGCTTCGATTGGTCAGTAACGAACTCGATGAAGCCGAAGACCGACTGGCAAACGAGGCTAGTTCAAGCAGAATCCTTAATGGCATTCGTACCTTTCGGGCAAACAACTCACTTAGTCAGGATGCCCGCCTTGCGACCGCGGCTCGCATGGCAACGGAGTATCCAGCTGCGATCGTGTTCAATTTACGAGACGCACATGGAGTGCTTGCCCCTTCCAACTGGAGCTACGATGGCCAGCTATCACACATACGGGATCAGTTCGAACCGGTCGATGGTGATGATCCAGGGGCGATAGCGGCTCGACAGGGATCGGCAATCGTAATTTCGAATACCGACACGCGCGCTGAAACGCTGCCAGCTTGGGCAGAGCATGCCGGTTTCTCTCAAGGAATCGTGGCACCGATCAGCCGTGGGCTCGACACCATCGGCGTGATCTATGTGTTGAACAAGTCGGGCAAACTCCCCACGTTGAACGAAATTGAGCAGCTTGAGCTGATCGTCAGTTTCAGTTCACATGGTGCTCTAGCATCCGGTCGTGAGACCACACCCGGTCAAACTCAGCCGTTCCGAGTTGTAGAGAAACCTACCACGTCGAGCCCGGGTGATTCACCTGCTGCCACTCATCCGATTCGCATGGAAGGCTTCGCACTGAATCCTGAGTCGGAAAGAATGGAGATGGACGGAATGTTGATTTCCTTATCTCCAACCGAGTTCCTGTTGATGCACGCACTGGCTTCGTCACCCGATAAGCCGGTTTCGCCCGAAGTGCTTATGAGCAACTGCTGGTCGAAGAATTCTCGACCCGCCGACAACGCTGTCGATGTCGCTATATTCCGCTTACGCAAGAAGTTGAACAAGACGACTTCTGGCAAAGGACTTATCAAGACAGTTCGAGGCAGCGGCTACATGTTCATCCCGCCGGCTTCGACCACTGCATCGCCCGTAGTCGCCGACTAAATATTCAGGTCCCAACCCAAACTCGCATCGCTTAAAAGTGAACGCCGCACCGAAGGCGTTTGGTGCGGCGTTACGCCAACCGGTCTTACGACCGGGTCCGCTATATGTAGCCGTTGTGTGTGGCAACGACCCTCACAAATTAACCGGTAGGTAGAAGAACCGGGCCTCGTGTGCGACGAGGTACTGGTGTATCGAAAACCGACATCACCTGAGCGTTCGCCATATCTCGTTGCATCGGGATGAACGGAGTGAACTTCTTTTCACTACTTGGCTCACCGCCGATTCCAGCTAGAACTATCGTCACATTGATCTCTTGACCCATCCCGATCAAACGTTCACTCGACACGTGAATAATCGCGCTCATTCCGATTTCCTCACGCACTTTGTCGACAGCATCCGCAACCTGCCCATGCGACAGTCCAATGCCGCCCAGGACGTGTACAACAGCTGATCGGACACCTACGAATTCGCTCGAAGTGTAAGTGAAGGCTTCAACGACCGCCTTGCTACCGGCATGAAGCCCCGTAGAGGCACCTGAGATAACGGCTAACTCGCCAGCATTGGTTAGCGAATCCTGCACTGAGAGAGCCCGCTCAGGTGAAGATTCGAGTGCGAGCGTAACTGCATTTACCGCGGCTGCGATATTCATGTCGGCGTTCACAAAGGCATCGTTCAACGATCCACCCATCGCACCGCCAGCCA
>ERZ890510.1968-NODE-1968-length-12317-cov-10.320747_pt1 | contig 12317 bp, 11 predicted proteins | sample MGYA00521265_ERZ890510 | MGnify/ENA primary metagenome ERZ890510 (study PRJEB32303, sample SAMEA104408624) | aquatic metagenome | biome: Brackish water; feature: Chemocline; material: water | place: Baltic Sea | collected 2014-10-26T21:54:00 | depth 110 m ...
TTAAGAATGAACCAAAAATTAGTCCGATTGCAAATGCAATTAAATAGATGCCCATGTGAGCTATTTTAACTGAATAACTCCGTGTTTAATGCTACAATAAAATTTCATATAAGTAGCAAGTCATCATTTTTTTTGCACAGGACAGGCTAGAAAAAATATAGCTTATAGCTTATAGCTTATAGCTTATAGCTTATAGCTTATAGCTTATAGCTTATAGTTTTCTTCTTTTGTATTTGTAATTTATGGAGCCTCTGAAACAATCGATTGTTGTAGACCCTTATAAGGTTATATCTTAAAAGCAGTAATAACAACTGATATAGTAATTATTAATATGAAAAAAGGATTCACACTAATCGAGTTACTCGTCGTAGTAGCAATTCTTGGAATTCTTGCCGCAGTAGGTACCCCTATTTTTCAAGGTTTTATCGAAGAGGCTAAAATTAGCGCTACAAGAGCTAACCATAGAATAATAAGTAACTTTATTTCTTCTACATCTGCACTCTGTGCTACTGGAGCAAAACAAGTAAACCTTCCAGGGTTGTCTTCTGTTAAATCGGGATATGGGAGCTTTAATTGTTCGCAACTTCAAAATGTATCAGAGCAACTACTCAATAACTACGCAAGTTATCTCAGATTTGTTGCTGGTACGAATAATGCGTATGAAGGTAGTAAGCCTGCCATATACACCACTCGAAGGAGTTATCCACCTCCAGGCTCAACAGATCTTTGGGTGTCTGGAAATAGAGAGATTTCTATAAGAACTAACCTTGGGCCGAACAATAATAGTAGTAACCTAATGAATGCAATTGTTTTGATTGAGTAAAGCTATACACAAAGATTAAAAAGGTTTGTCTGATGTTGACAATGGAAGCGCTCTGACCCTGTCGGGTTTAGTAAAGAAATATTCAAAGGTAATCGACGAATCAAGACATTTGAGAATGAACCGAAAATTAATCCAATTGTAAATGCAATTAAATAGATGCCCATATGAGCCATTTTAGCTGAATAATACTCGGTTTAATGCTACAATAAAAATTCATATAAATAGTAAGTCATTTTTTTTTGGGGAATGTGATGTTTGATGTTATAGAGCGATATGCTAATGAATATAAATTTTCTGATATTCATCTTAAGGAGGATCAGCCGTTAATCCTGCGTATTAATGGTGAGATGACTAAACCAAGTGAAGATATCATATCTGCACAAGCACTTAAGGAGTTCGCTAATAACGTACTGACAGAGGATCAAAAAACTCACCTTGATGAAATTCGCGATGTCGATTTAGCTATTGAAGTTGGTAATTATCGTTTTCGTGTTAATTTCTTTTATACTTCTGCCGGACTTTCGGCTGTACTTAGAAAGATTGAAACTGAAATCCCTACTATGGCACAGCTAAACCTACCTTATGTCATGCAAGAAATGGCAGACAAACCAAATGGACTAATTTTGGTTACTGGCCCTACAGGCTCGGGTAAATCAACTTCATTGGCTGCTATTATTAGCGAGATTAATGCAACGCGTAAAGGCCATATCCTGACAGTGGAAGATCCGATTGAGTATATTCATCACTCTAAAGAATGCACTGTTTCTCAGCGCGAAGTAGGGCGTGATGCACAATCATTTGCCAGTGCACTACGCGCCTCATTGCGTGAAGATCCTGATGTGATTCTGGTGGGTGAAATGCGTGACCGTGAAACCATTCAGCTTGCACTTACCGCTGCAGAAACTGGGCATTTAGTTTTTGGCACATTGCACACTTCTGGCGCACCGAATACCATTAACCGTATTATTGATGTATTTCCTGCCGAGCAGCAAGGTCAAGTTAGGGCGCAACTTTCACAATCATTGCAAATGGTGGCAACGCAGCGTTTGTTTAAAACAGCAGATGGCGAAGGTCGAGTGGCGGCATTCGAAATTATGGTGTGTAATCACGCCGTTAGAAATCTTATTCGTGAAGGTAAAATTTTCCAAATTGAGTCTATTATGCAAACAGCGCGTGGCGAAGGTATGGTAACTATGGGTCATGCCATTGAACAGCTAGTATCTAGTGGAAAAGTTACCCAAGAAGGGGTTGAGGGTGCTCACTAAAAGACTTGTTTCTGCCATAACCCTCATTGAGCTATTAGTGGTTATTGCTATGCTGGCAATATTGGCAGCAGTTGCAGGCCCTAATATAAGTGATTGGAATTGCAGGCAAGAAATTCGTAATGATTTCTCAAGATTAAATGGCTTTTTAGAAATAACACGTTCTGAAGCGATTAATAGAAATAAAACTATGATGGCAAATTACAATCGTAATGGTTTCATGATAGCTTATCAAGTTGGAAAATCATGCCAAGTCAACACCTCTATTGTAAGTACAAATATTCCAAATTTAACATTAAATAAAAATGATGTTGTATCCACTCATAGCTCAAATCAGTTATACACTTGTTTTAATGCAGATGGCAGCTCTTATGGTGGGCAATTTACCATCAGCAGGCAGTGTGGAGATAAAAATTATAAGTACAAAAGTCAAATATTTAGCGCAACCGGTTTTATGGAGAAGTTAAAGTTTAACTCAACAAGCAACAAATGGGAGGAGTTATAAACTCGTGATGGATAAGCCAGCATTCACATTAATTGAAGCGCTAGTGTCAGTGGCTATTATGGCCATTGGATTTGCCGGTGTGTATGCACTGGTAAGCACCTCCACCACGGTGCTTAATGATGCAATAGAAAGAGAAAAGCTTAATTTTCAAGCAGTAGAAATGATGGAAACCCTGCATTCTGACCAAGGTCAGATTGAAGGTTATGCACACGCTAATTTAGACAATGCCAGTTGCGACTCGTTAAAACTTAAAGATGCAAAAAAAGGTCAAGATGAGCAGTTAAAAAAATTGCAAATTTGGTGCAAAAAAATGAGTGGTGAGGTCGGCAGAAAAAACAGCGCCGATCAGCGAAAAATACGAGTTGAAAAACCAAAAGACGGCACAAATGCCAACGTTGTAACAATTGAATTAAGTGGTAAAAATGGAAAAACCATTTATATCAAGAAGGTGTTCAATGCAAAATAAAGCATTCACCCTAGTAGAAATGCTAGTAGCGCTAGCAGTCGGTGCGATTGTGATTATGGCCACCTATGCTTCTTATGAAATGGTAGATACCCAATATAAAAAGAATATAGATGTCGCTAATATGCACACATCAGGGCGTTCTATCATGCAAATGATTGAGCGTGATGTACGCATGGCAGGCTTTGAATACAGACATACTTCAGGTACTAATAAAGGCAAAAAAGCGTTTTCTAGTGGCATTACTACGCCGCTTGATATTACCGATAGTGGTAACAAATGCTGTGATGAAGTTAAAGTAATTTATGACTACTTTAATGAAGACAACAGTACAGTCAAACGCATACAAATTCATTATTTCACTAAAGAGCATAACACCCCTAAAAAAGGAAAGCGTTATAGACTATACAAGCAAGTCAACGACATACTGCCAATAGCAAAGATTAGGTCAGCAGAAGTAATGGCTGATTTTGTTGAGGATTTGCAGTTGGTTAATATTGAAAATGACCTAACTCTTTATATAGGTACAAATGGAATAAAAACATACAGTGTGCAAAAGATTACCAATGGTATTTCTGTAAATGATATATCACATCTTACAAATCTTGAGAAAGTAGGCGGGGCTGGAACAAATGGTTCTATAACAATTAGTCCTGATTTAAGCTCCCAATTTATTAAAAATAATAAAATAGTGGGAAATAAAAATATTTCTAATGGTTTAATGTTTATCGGCACTTGTTCTCAGCGAGGTTATTTGTTTGATTTAATTGGTGGACCTATAGAGCAATATAACAGCATGGGGTGTGCTAGAACTGCTGCTTTTGATCATAGCAGTGGACTCCTTTATGCAGGTTCGGGAAGCGATATAAGAATATACGACATCTCTAAAAAATATGGTGCTGGTGTTGCTATAGGTAAGATAAGTGGCAATCCAGATTCTTTAGCAATTAACTCTAATGGGTTGATGTTCCTTGGTTACTGTTCTACATACTCTTTTATATACGATATTTATACAAAAAAAATGCATAGATTGACGGGTATGGGGTGTGCTAGAACTGCTGCTTTTGATCGTAGCAGTGGGCTCCTTTATGTAGGTTCAGGAAGCGATATAAGAATATATGATACATCTAAAAATCGTGGAAATATTGTTGCTATAGGTAAGATAAGTGGCCACAATCCAGATTCTTTAGCAATTAGTTCTGATGGACTGATGTTTCTTGGTTATTGCTCCACCTATTCTTTTATATACGATATTTATACAAAAAAAATGCATAGATTGACGGGTATGGGGTGTGCAAAGACGTCAGTATTTAAAAACAAAAGAACCGGCCAAGAGTCATTAGTTGCCATCAGGCTTTCTTTAAGGTCTGAAAAAGAACATTCAAATAACTCAAAAAAATACAAGTATGATTTAGCTGATTACAAGTTTGAAGCTAATGATAAATACAAGCATGATGTATTTTCTACGACAGTACTAGTAAGGAATTTAGCGTTATGAATATTGTCACTCAAGCAAACACTCGCAAGGGATCGATTTTAGTGGTTACCTTGATTTTGCTATTGGTGATGACGACTATGGGTGTTGGACTTTTGTATTCAACCAAAAAAAGTGCACAACAGATTGGTAGAAGTGTTGATAGGGTTAATTCCTTATATTCAGCAGAAAGCTGTATTGTGGATGCGGTCAAGTGGTTGGAAAATGCAGCTAAAAATGGCGTACCATGCAAAAGTGGAAGTTGTTTTAATTCGAGCTCAAAAAGCATGAGTCGATGGGAATTAAACAGCGAATGGCGTAGTGACAAAAAAGCCCAGGCGCATAAAAACAAAACCTCAAAACAGCAATATATATGCTCTGTTGAGTGGCTAGGGGAACAGGCTTCTGATAGTTCTACAGGCACAGGGTTTGATGTGGGTTCATCTAGCTCGTATGGCGGCGGCGCCACAAGTACAAAACATCTTTATAAAATAACCTCAACGGGCTTTAATGACGGCAAAGTTAGTGCAAAAGTTGAAGTGATTACTTCTTTAATATTTTAAGGCAATGACGATGAAAAAGATTAACTTAACGATTTTGGTTTTATTGATTCAAATGGTATTTGTAAGTAGCGTGCAAGCACGATGTAATCTTGAATTGTTTCGATTTGGATCTTCTGCTGAAGAAATTAAGACTCAGTTAAACCTAGCTGAAGGTGGCATGTTGCCAATTATGGGTGGAGAGTCAAAAAATGTAGTATTTGTGCCTGGTGAGGAAGTGTGCAAGGATGAGAAATACTTTGAAGGTGCGCCAATTATTTTTGTATTTTTATACGATAAATTGGTAGAAATACAAACTACCCGTTTATCAGAAAAACCAACGCTTATTCATTGGGCAGAATCAATCTATGGCGAAAAAGAGAAAAAACCAAAAAGCTATTATCAAGAGAAGCCTAATGCACAATGGCTGTGGGATAGCTTTAATGCCACCATTGCTTATTCAATTGCGCCTGATGTGAATGATGTAGTGGAATCAATCATTATTCAATCACGCCGTCATCAACTGGTATTTGAAAAATTTGCTAAAGAAGAAGAGTTATTGCAAGGCGGTGCGCAATGAAAAAACTAAATTTATTACTTAGCTCTTTATTATTAATTCTCGTATTTACCGCTGAGGCAAAATCCCCACCACCAGGAACGGGAAAAGCCGATGTGCCTGCTAATATTTTGATTATGCTAGATACTTCAGGAAGTATGGGGTCTACTACAAATACAAAAAATAGATTGTATAAGCCATTTGATACAGCTGTAGATTCAAAGGGTAATATTTTTGTTGTTGAATACGATCAACACAGGGTAAAAAAGTATAGTGCATCTGGGTCTCTTTTAAAGACAATAGGTGGCTATGGCCGCTCAAATGGAAAGTTTAGATATCCATGGAGAATTGATGTTGATGATAGTGATAATATATATGTATCCGACGCGTATAACGATAGAATTCAAAAAATAGATAATAATGGATCTTGGCTTAAGAATTTTGTTATGGGTGGATATTACGTTACTGGTGTTACTGTAGACTCTAGTGGAAATGTTTATGGAAGTGGATCTTCAGGTACGATTAAAAAGTGGGATAAAAATGGAAATTTTGTAAGGCAATGGACCTCGGCCAGTCCATATGGAATGTCTGCATATGATGGCAGTATTTATATTGTTCAATCAACTAGTGGATATATTAAGAAGTATAGTGAAAACGGCACTCTTCAATCTCAATGGAATGTTTATGACAATCAATCACCATATGATATTGAAGTCAATGCAAATGGAATTTATCTTGTTAATACCGGGCGTAGTTATGTTCAGAAATACTCATTAAATGGTGTGTATTCGAATCAGTGGGGAGGATATGGAACTGCCAATAATAGGTTTAGACAAGCCTGGGGCTTGGGTTCCGATAGTTCCGGAAATATATACGTGTCAGACAGATACAATAATGCAGTAAAAAAATTCAATTTAAATGGTGATTATATTTCAACTCCTGCCGGTGGAAACTCTGAATCAAGACTTGCAGAAGCAAAAAAAGTCATTAAAAAATTAGTCTCTAGCTCTGATTTAACCAAAGGTGCTAATTTTGGCTTAATGAAGTGGCATAGTCGGGCGCAGATGTTGGTTAATATCGATTCATCTGGCGCAAGTAAAATTTACAATACTGTTGATTCTTTATATGCATCAGGCGGTACGTATCTAGACAACGCTATGCAGTTGGCGCAAAGTTATTTTTCAGGTAGCAGTTCACCCATTAATGCAAACGCTAATTGCCAAAAGAACTTTTTGATTGTTATTAGTGACGGCTATTGGTACGATAGACAAGCCAGTAAAATTGCAGAAAATTTATACAAAAGCAAAGGTATTCAAACCTTTGCCATTGGCTTTCATACGGGGGGCGGTAGCAACTATACCAAGCTAGCAAAGGCTGGCGGAACTTACCCAGATTCGCCATTATATTCTGATAATTGGCAACATTTGTATGAGACCTTATCTAACTATATTCGCCAAGCAATATCATCTAGGCTTACTTTTTCTGCACCTGTGATTATGCCTGGTATAAGTAGCAGTGATCATTTGTATCAATCTACTTTTACTTATAAAAAAGACCATCAATGGAAGGGTGAATTAACCAAGTACAAGTTAAAGTCAGACGGTACGGTGGGTGATTCTGTATGGGAAGCTGGTAAGAAATTGGATGCTAAGAGTGAATCAAGTAGGCAAATATGGACTATTGCCAACAATGCTGGCATTAGTACTTCGTTAAATAATTTCACCACTTCAAATCTTTCTGGACTTAAGAATTTGATTTGGGAAAATAGCGGCAAAAGCCCGACTGACGCAGAGGCTACAAATTTGATTAACTTCGTGCGTGGTATTGATGCATATGATGAGGATGGTGACGGTAACAGCACTGAAAAGCGTTGGAAGCTGGGCGATGTTTATCATTCTAGATTGGCTGTTGTTGGTCCGCCAAATGCCAAAACCTCTAACAAGGCAGATGATGTTAATACTGAAGCCTATTATCGATATCAGAAAAACTATGATAATTTGAAGAATGGAAATCGTTGCGGTATTGCTTGTCCGAGTAGAAAAGAGGTTGTGTATGTCGGCGCCAATGATGGCATGTTGCATGCGTTTGATTCCAATACAGGCTCCGAATTATGGGCATTTATACCGCCAACTATGCTTCAAAGTTTGCGCAAAATGGATTCTGTAAAGGCTAATAGTAGCCATAGTGTTTATGGTGTGGACGGATCTCCAGTGGTTAAAGATATTTATTATGGTGGTAAATGGCGAACAATTCTGTTAACCGGCATGGGTAGAGGTGGCCATGGTTATTTTGCAATGGATGTAACCAATCCTAATAGTCCATCATTTTTATTTGCATTTCAAAATGACACAATCAATAAGCAAATTTACCATTGGGATGCTAGTGGCAATAGAGTTGATTTGGGTTATGTGGCCGGTATACCCGCCGAAAGAGACTACTCTAAGTTAGGTGAAGCGTGGTCAACCCCTGTGATTATGGCCATGCCAAATGGTACTACTAGAAAATGGGTGGCAGTATTTGGCGCAGGGTACAACGGCGGTGTAAGTACGGATTATGGCTCTGCCGTGTATGTGATTGATTTAGAAGATGAAGGCAAGGTTCTTAAAAAAATTGACCTTACCGATGTGAGTAACAATATTGCCAACTCAGTACCAGCAACGCTAACCGCTATTACTCCTGATACAACCAGCAAGGCAAAGTATAAAGGCGCGATGTTTTATTTTTCAGATCTTGAGGGTAAATTCTGGAAATTAAATTTAACCAATACTGGGTCTTTATATGAAATTACGCAGTTTTTTGATGCTGAAGCTACTCAGGAAAATGACCGCATGGCATTTTTTCAAGTAACGCCATCGATTGGAAATGATGGTAATCTGTGGATGTATTATGGTACGGGCAATCAGCAAAAATTACAACGCATGTCATCGACTATTAAAAATAGACTTTACGGCATTAAAGATGAAAATTTTCCAAAATTTAAAGCTGTAAATTCATCGACAATAACCAAGCTTAAGAATACAACTTCTACGGGTGGAATTTGCCCAACCAGTGCAGATTTGGGTTGGTATGTTGATTTGGATGCGCATGAAAAAGTAACAGGAAAACTGGCATTAAGTAATGAAACGGTTTTTGCTTCAAGATACACGCCCAATAACAATAATATTTGTAACCCTGGTAGCTCTAAATTAACAGAGCATAATTTTGCTTGTGGTAATACTCTGCGAGGTACTAATCTAGGTGAAGGTATTGCAACAGGTGCAGTTATCCATAAGGGTAAGGTCTATATAGGTATTAGTGGCGATGGATCTGACGATATTAAAGATGAGCAAGGTAATATCATTGGCTCAAGAAAAGATAATATTATTGTTTTTACACCAAAGTCTAGTGCAAAAGGAAAAGGCTCGGTAACTTATGAGTCGTGGAGAGAGGTGTTTTAATAGATGCGCTTTAAAATAATGACCTATAATGAACCGTTCCAAATGTGTAGCTATTTTTAAGGATTGATGATTTTATGTTTAAAAAACTGATTAAAAAACTAATGGACTACCTAAGTAAGCTTAGTGTGGAGCAAGAAGATGTTGTTGGCGTAGATATTACACCTGGGTGTATTCGTCTTGCACAATTAAGTGGTGATGATGATAAATGGACCTTATCAAAGTTGGCTTATAAATATATTGAAGAAACAACAGATATTGCATCTATTAAAAATGATTCAGAACAATATATTAACAAGCTTTCGCAGATTATTTCACAAGGAAAAATTACCACAACTAACGCGGCAGTATCTATTCCTGTTAGTAGTGCAATTATTAAGGTAGTTAGCTTGCCTCTGATGACCGATGAAGAGCTGCAAGAAGCGGTGGATACAGATTCCCTTTGGGAAAATGTTGTACAACTTACAGATAATTTAGATGAATATTCAATTTTTTGGCAGGTATTAAAACGTAATACAAGCGAAAATCAAATGGACCTTTTGTTTGTTGCTTCCAAGTTAGATGATATTGATCATTATTTGAACATTGTAAGACAAGCAGGGCTCAATCCAGTGGTGGTCGATGTGCGTTGTTTTGCTATTCGTAATGCGCTTGAGCTGAGAAAAGATTTAACTAAAGGTAATGAGCCAGTTGCTATTGTAGAGTTTGGCGTTAGTGAAAATTATATTTTGATTTTGCATGAAGACTCTCCATTTATCTCTGATATTTACCTGTCTGATAAAGATAGAAGTTTATTATCCAACCCTGATATTGATCCTATATTGCACAAAAAAATTATTGATCGCTTTGCAATGCAGGTTGCTCAGATGCTCACATCTTACCAATCAAAGTATAAAATTCAACCGATTGAATCACTACTTCTTTCATCAACATTTTCAACACTTAATGATACGTTAGCTTGTTTTCAAGAAGCACTTCCAAGTGTAAAGGTTGAAGTTTTTAATGCACTTAAAAAAGTAACTTTACCAGCTAATTTAAAAGAAAAAGCACTGGCTGAGCAAAATTTATCAGTGTTTTCATCGGTATTAGGTTTGGCAACGCGTAAGCTTGATGTATTTGGTCGTTATGAATATATTACAGGTACAAATAATATCAACCTACTGCCTAATCGAGAAGGGGTTAAAAATCAAGAAAAGATGAAGTTTTTATCTCGCTGGGGCATTGCAATCTTTACGGTTTTGATTGTTCTATTTGCAGGGTGGAGTTTTTTTAGTGATAGCTCTAAATTAGAACGCGTTGACAATCTAATGATTGAGTATAACAATCTTGAAATGCTAAAGAATGATAAGCAGATAATATTAGATGATATTAGGGTTAAGCAGCAGTCGCTTAGTGGCATGCTAGAGGTTAGTAAAACACTAACTTCTAATCAAGGGCTTATGTATTCGGTGTTATTGGGGATTAATATTTCAGTACCTCAAGGTGTTTCGTTAAGTAATATTAAATATCCTGGTGCCAATACCATGACCTTAACAGGGCTTTCAATAAGTGATCAAAATATCTTGCAATTTATTACCAATTTACAAGATACCAAGGTTATTGATAAGGCTTCGTTATTAACCATGTCCATTATCAAACAAGATAAGCGTAGTTTTAAATCTTTTTCAATACGATGCATTTTAGCACCTCAAGAAGCTGCATTAACTAAGGGGAAGTCTAATGGCAATTGATATGAATGCAGATATTGGAGAGATTTTTAAAGGTCTTTTTTCCAATAAAGGTGAAGGATCTAAAAAAACAAAAGGTAATGAAAACCCTTATTCTAAAGTTATAGGCGCCGGCGCTGGTGTTATGTTGATTGTAGTCCTGTATATATTCTTTATTTATATTCCCACACAGGAAGAGCTTGAAATTAAAGAAGAAAAAATATCACAGATAGAGATTATGCGAATAGAGGTTGACGTGCTGTCAAACAAGATTGAAAAGGCAAAAATAGAGTTAGCAGATGATAAAAAACGCTATGAAAGTCTGACTCAGTTATTTCATACAGACAAAGAGTTAGAAGATTTATATCGCCATATTAGTCAGCTCTCTTTAATGAATCAGCTGATGATATCAAAACTAGAAAAGGCAGGCGAGATGCCAGTATTTGAAAGCACTCAGACAGATGAAAATCAAGACGATATTCAAAATGGCAATTATGATCCTGCCGCCCAAGGAGAGCAAAAGCGTAAAAAAGTTGCTTATTATGAATTTAAGGTAAAGTTTGAGATTAGTGGTAACTATGCAAATTATACAAAATTTCGAAAAGGCATGGCCGAACTTAAAAAGATTATTAATATCAATGAAGAGCAAATTGTTGTTCTTGAGTCAGAAACGGCAAAAGGTGAAGTGAAGGTTTCTGCTACACTGGCAACCTATCGCCTGCCTGCCAACGATGATGAAAAATACATAAACCTCGAGGATGGAATACAATGAAAAATAAAATAATATTCACAACATTAGGGGTATTGTTGTCAATTACATTGACTGGTATTGCTAGTGAAAGTGCTAACCCATTTAACCCTATTTTTAGCTCCACATCAGAATCTGGTGCTTCTGAATACATAGAAGATGATTCTGCAAATGTACATCCACTTCAGCAACAGTCCGTAAAGAATTACACTTTAATAGCTTTAATAGCTTCTAGCAAGGGTGATATTGCCATGGTTAGAGCAAAAAATGGAGGCGAGTTTTTTGTTAGAGTGAATGACACACTCGGCAATGCTAATGGAAAAATAACAGGCATTAATAAGCGCGGTATTGAGGTTACAGAAAAAGATAAAGTGGTTTCATTATTAGTAAGAAATAGGAGTGTCAGCAATGATAAAAATTAATAAAGTATTTTTAATATCAGCATTATTGGTGTTTTTATCATCATGTACCACCAATGAAACTGTTGAGAAGAAAAGAACTCTACTAGACCCTGAACAATTTATACAAGAAAGAAGTGAAGGGATTGATAGGAGTGTTGCGCTCGGTCCGAAAATTGCAGTTAATTTAAAGCTTGAGCAAAAAATTCGTGATAACGAAAGACGACGTATCAATGAAGAGGAAAGAAGTAATTATATTAATATTAGCGATACTGATAACGATGTATTTCCAATCACTATTAATTTTGAAAACGTCAGCATTCAAGATATGGCGGTCATGTTTTCAGAAATTACAGGAAAAAATATATTGGTAGGCGATGAAGTTGATGGAAAAGTGACTGCTAAATTG
>ERZ890510.1972-NODE-1972-length-12308-cov-12.435812_pt1 | contig 12308 bp, 10 predicted proteins | sample MGYA00521265_ERZ890510 | MGnify/ENA primary metagenome ERZ890510 (study PRJEB32303, sample SAMEA104408624) | aquatic metagenome | biome: Brackish water; feature: Chemocline; material: water | place: Baltic Sea | collected 2014-10-26T21:54:00 | depth 110 m ...
ATTAGTGGCGCCATCGTGGCGGCCAAAGGAAACATCACCGAGTCTCAACAATTCTCCAGCGATGACACGGGTCGTTTCTTTATGCGCCTCCAAGTGGAGACACCAGCGGGCTATCACGATTTTCTCCAAGCGCTCCAGCCCACCATCGCGCGCTATGTGATGAGTGCCGAAATCAACACGGTGAGTCGACCGCTTCGAACCCTGGTTTTAGGCTCGAGCGCGGGTCACTGCCTCAGTGATCTTTTGGTTCGCCAGCGCGACCGCCACATTAACATTGAGATCCCTCTGGTGATGGCCAATCACGACACGCTCGCGCCTTTGGCGGAGTTTTATGGTGTTCCTTTTTGGTCCAAAGCTATTAATTCCCCCGCTGATCGGGAAGCTTTCGAGGATCACGTGCTGGCGATGGTGGCTAAGCACGATATCGAGTTAGTCGTACTGGCTCGATATATGCAGATTGTCAGCCCAAAGCTGTGTCAAGCGCTCGAGGGTCGGATGATTAACATTCATCACTCGTTTTTGCCAGGTTTCAAAGGCGCTAACCCTTATCGGCAGGCCCACCAGCGAGGCGTCAAACTCATCGGAGCAACAGCTCACTTTGTCACCACAGAACTTGATGAGGGCCCCATCATTGAGCAAAACGTGGTGCGCGTGGATCACGCACAATCACCACAAGCCCTCATTGCGATCGGGCAAGACGAAGAATCCAGAACACTCACCCAAGCAGTTCGCTGGTATGCCGAGCATCGTATTTTGCTCGATGGTGCTCGCACGATCATCTTTAAGTAAGTAACGCCCGCCATTATCTGGCGGGCGTTAGCTTAGGTTTTATCTCTTGGTATTAACCGCACTGGCACAGTTCTTCTGGCTTGAAGCCAGAAAGTGCCTCCTCAATGTGCTCTCCGCAGCCGGTCCAGGTGACCTTGCTGCAGCGGTTACAACTCGCGGGGCTGCACACGATGATTCTCCTTGGTTGGTAAGTGGTCAACGACGCCACCAGTATATACCCCTGGGGGTATTTAGGCTACTACCCCCGATAAGACTAAATCAGTCCGGACTAACTCAGGCGACTCGCCAAGTTGCTATCAAGCTTTGCCAAGAAGTCCTCGGTGGTAAGCCAGGTTTGGTCTTTACCCACGAGCATCGCGAGGTCTTTTGTCATCGCGCCCGCTTCCACGGTCTTGATGACAACATCTTCTAAAGTTTTGGCAAAATCGATGAGCTTCTGGTTGTCATCGAGTTTCCCACGGTGCATCAGGCCTCGGGTCCAGGCGAAAATTGACGCGATCGGATTGGTCGAGGTGGGGTTTCCCTTTTGGTGTTCGCGGTAGTGGCGGGTGACCGTGCCGTGTGCCGCCTCAGCTTCCACGATCTTGCCATCGGGGGAAGTCAGGACACTGGTCATCAAACCTAACGAGCCAAAGCCCTGAGCGACCGTGTCAGATTGAACATCACCGTCATAGTTCTTGGTGGCCCAGACATAACCACCCTCCCACTTCATCGCCGAGGCGACCATGTCATCAATGAGGCGGTGCTCATAGGTGATACCGGCTTCTTCGAATTTAGTTTTGAACTCGGCAAGATAGATTTCTTCAAAAAGGTCCTTGAAGCGGCCGTCATAAGCCTTCAAGATCGTGTTCTTAGTCGAGAGGTAGACGGGGTAGTTACGAGCAAGACCATAGTTCAGTGACGCTCTAGCGAAGTCGCGAATTGAGGCATCCAAGTTGTACATGGCCATGGCCACGCCACCACCGGGTGCATCAAAGACCTCAAAGCTCTGGGCTTCACTGCCATCCTCGGGCTGGAAGCTAATGGTGAGCTTGCCCGGTCGGTCAAAAACAAAGTCCGTTGCGCGGTATTGGTCCCCAAAGGCATGGCGGCCAATAATGATGGGCTTGTTCCAGCCTGGCACCAAGCGAGGAATGTTGGAAATAATGATGGGCTCGCGGAAAATAACACCACCGAGGATGTTACGAATCGTTCCATTGGGGCTACGCCACATTTTCTTGAGGCCGAATTCTTCCACTCGGGCTTCATCAGGCGTGATGGTCGCACACTTAACGCCCACACCGTGCTTATTGATGGCATTTGCTGCGTCAATGGTGATCTGGTCATCGGTCTCATCACGCTTTTCGATGCTCAAGTCGTAATACTCAAGATCAATGTCGAGATAGGGGTGAATCAGCCTGTCCTTGATGAACTGCCAAATAATGCGCGTCATTTCATCGCCGTCAAGCTCCACGACAACGCCTTCGACCTTAATCTTTTCCACAATAATTCCCTTCGCTAACAGCACTTCACAATCCAGACTACGTCTGTTTGCGACCCTTACTAATATATCTTTACATAAAGATACCTCCCCATTGTTCACCTAGACGTTCTAACCTGGGTCGATGAATGGATTAGGACTCGAAGAACTCTCTGCCACCACCGCTCAAGCAGCGAACTCATTGGAGCTCCTGCCCGGTCAAGAGGAATTTGAAACTCCGGTGACCTACGTTCATGCCGATGCCTCACTGGATCACACCAATACCTGGAGTCGAGTCATCACCGATGGCGGCCACGTCGTAGGGGTCATCAGAGCCCACTTCGATTCTGAGCACCCCGAGCCCGCACTGCGATGCTGCATCTGGCGCGTCAGCGTCGCAGCAAGTGCGCAGGGCAAAGGAGTGGGACGCTTCGCTACCGAGGCGGCCAGTGAAGAAGCCCGCAGCCGCGGTTTCGACACCCTCACCGTGGTGTGGTCGCCAGGAGATCAAGGCCCGGGCGAGTTCTTTCACCATTTAGGATTTGTTGACCAGGGGGTCACCGAATACGGCGACCAGATCGGCGCGCTTGGCCTTTAGTGGAAGAAGTGACGCTCACCGGTGGTGAACATCGCAATTCCAGCCGCTTCCGCTGCGGCGATAACTTCGCCATCACGAAGCGAGCCACCCGGTTGCACCACGGCACTCACACCGCCGGCAATCAACACTTCTAAACCATCAGCAAAAGGGAAAAACGCATCCGAGGCGGCAACACTGCCCGATGCTCGCGACCCTGCCCGCTCGACCGCCAATCGGCACGAATCCACCCGATTAACCTGGCCCATGCCAATACCCACGGTGGCGCGGCCACTACACAACACAATCGCATTAGATTTCACCGATCGCACTGCACGCCAGGCAAATTCCAAAGACTCCATCACCTCGGCCGATGGTTGGCTGCCCGCCACCAACTTCCAGCTAGATACTGGAGCGAAATGCTGGTCTGAGTCTTGAATGAGCACACCACCAGAAATATGGCGCCATTCACGATGGGGCGGGGTAAAGCCCTCCGGCAGAACCACAATGCGCAGGTTTTCTTTGCCAGAAAAGATTTCTAAAGCTTCTGCACTAAAGGAGGGCGCCACCACTACTTCGGTAAAGACTTCGGCAATAGAGCGCGCGGTATCAGCATCTATTTCTCGGTTAGTAGCCACAACGCCGCCAAAAGCAGAGAGAGAGTCACCGGCAAAAGCCATCTGATGTGCCTTGGCCAGCACCTCATGGGAACCAATGCCACAAGGGTTTTGGTGTTTGATAATCGCCACCGTGCTCGCGGTGTGGTCATAGGCTGCTCGAATCGCGGCCTCTGCGTCCAAATAATTGTTATAGGACATCTCTTTACCCTGGAGTACCCGGGCTTGAGCAAGACCTGGAGCAGAAGAAGGCCCCTCAAAAAGAGCAGCGCTCTGATGCGAGTTTTCGCCGTAGCGAAGCTCGCCCACCTTCAGCGCACTGTAACTGACCCGATTGCCGCCGCTCAGCCACTGCGAGACCGCAAGGTCATAGCGAGCGGTGTGTGCGAAAGCTTCTTCAGCAAACTCTCGACGCAGGCCAAGCGTCGTACCACCAGAGCGCAAGGCTTCAATCAGGGCACCGTAACGATCAGGGCTCACCACCACCGCGACGTGCGCGTGATTCTTAGCTGCGCCGCGCACCATGGCAGGTCCGCCAATATCGATGTTTTCAATAATGTCGGCCTCGCTAGCACCAGAGGCTACCGTTTCGACAAACGGATACAGATTGACAATGACTAACCCGAGCGCACTGGCACCCCAACCCGCCAGGGTTTCCACGTGCTCAGGCTTAGAAAGATCGGCCAAAATACCGCCATGGATGTGGGGGTGCAGTGTTTTCACGCGACCATCTAGCGCTTCAACAAAGCCGGTGACAGAACTCACATCGATGACATCGAGACCGGCCTCGCGCAATACACCAGCAGTGGAACCCGTGGAGACAATCTCGATGCCCTCAGCGTGTAAAGCGTGCCCCAGCTCCACCACACCAGTCTTGTCGCTCACAGAAACAAGCGCTCGGGTGGGCATGAGGCGTGGCGATTGGGTCATAAGTTTGATGTTCTTTCGGTTGTCTTTGGTGCACTTATCAGGGTGGCTAATACGTCAAGAAGGAGCTTTCGCTCCATGACCTTAATGCGCTCGTGCAACACCTCCTGAGTGTCGTTTTCTAGAATTGCAACGCGCTGCTGAGCCAGAATTTCCCCGGTGTCGATGCCGTGATCGACCAGGATCACCGATGCTCCGCTCTGGCTAACCCCGGCCGCTAACGCGTCAAGAACACCATGTGGACCAGGAAATTCGGGCAAAAAAGCAGGGTGAGTGTTAATAATGCGCCCCGCAAATCGGGTAACCAGATTCGGGGGCAACAATTTCATGAAACCGCTCAGCACAATCCACTCTGGTTGGTAGCTCGCTATCTCATCCCCCAGCGCAACACCCCAGGCATCACGGCTGGGATAGCTAGCCATCTGGCAGACAAACGTGTCCAGGTGGCGATTCGTTGCGTGGACAAGACCGGGCGCCTCGTTATCGGCGCCTACGGCCACTACTTCGGCCTCAATGCCCGATGTGGGAAGGTCACGCAGAAGCCCTTCGAGGTTGGTGCCACCGCCTGAAATGAGGACCACCAGGCGCGCTTTCACGCTCTCAGCTTAGCGAGAGCTCGCATTAGCGCTGCGGGCCAGACCACCGGAGAGCAAACCGAGTGCGACTCCAATAAAAACTTCTAGCCCCCACCACAGTGCAATCTGTCCAGGATCCGCGCCCACGATGGTAAAACGGCCAGGTCCCATGTGACCACCGGTTAGAGCTGCCAAGGCGGCGCCTAAAGCGGCGACAACAACACCAGCCCACAATGCCGCGGCAACCATATGAATGACCGGCTGGTGGAAAAAATCTGTTTCGCTCATATCGCGCCATAAGCCACCTCGCTGATCGCTTAGCAACCGGGATCGACTGGCGAGGCCCGCTACGAAAGCAACAACGGCGGGGATAGCGATCACCATCACCGCAAAATCAGCTACACCGCTAGGAATAATGCCCAGGATCGGCAGTGCCGGAACCGCTTGCAGATTTGTTCCCAGTGGGGAAATGAGCGCCCCCACTCCCAAGCTAAAACCAGGCCCCACTATCCACGCTGTGGCCCACACGATGATCGTGGGAAGAATGGCCAGTTGCGCCATTGATAACACCACAATCCCCCACAGGCTCGGTTGTAGCGATTCATAGAGACCAATCACCGTGCCAAAGGATGAAACCAGCAGGCCCGACACCGCCAGAGATGCCACCCCGATAACACCGGCCACCGAGGCAATACCCGCAGCTGTTCCGGTCCGGAGAATGGACCAGACGTTTTCTGGAAGCAGGGAAGAAACAACCTTGTTTCCTGCCGATTCCTCGCCAACCCACGTCGCAATGGCCATGCCGGCGGCAAGGAACAACGCGGGGCGAACCAACGCATCAAGCAACGAAAAACCGACTACCTGTTCTGGCAGAGATAAGACTAGAAGATAGCTAAGCCCCACCATGGTTCCTACGGCTAAAAACCAGGTGAGAAATGGGTACGCCCTAGCACCATCACGTCGTGCGATGCGATACCCCCACAACAGGGTCAATACGGCTACCCCTAGGAGTGCGATATCGACGGTGAATTCTCTCGCCAAAGCGCCCAGGGCAAGCGAATCAGCTAGCTCTGGGGAAAGAACAAACTGGAGGGGAACACCGTGACCGAGCAACCAGCCGTCAACGGCCACGCCCCACGACGAAAGGAGATTGGTGGAAAACCCATCATCAAAAGCCCACACCAAGGTGAGCGGGGCAAAAAACAAGCCGAGGCCAAGTCCCACCAACACCACAACATCGAGCAGCGTGGCAAGGGCGATTAGACGGGCATTCATGGCGATTTGAGCTTATCGCCCAGCTCCCACACCGCCGCGATACGACCTACAGCGAAGCGATGACCTCGCGCATCAAATCAGCGGTCTCACTGGGTGTTTTACCCACTTTGACACCCGCTGCTTCGAGGGCTTCCTTCTTCCCAGCTGCTGTCCCGGCAGAACCCGACACAATTGCTCCCGCGTGTCCCATAGTTTTACCCTCGGGGGCAGTGAAACCGGCGACATAGCCGACTACAGGCTTAGTCACGTGATTTTTGATGAATTCTGCCGCACGCTCTTCAGCATCTCCACCGATTTCACCGATCATCACAATCGCTTTAGTCTCGGGGTCGTTTTCAAAAGCTTCCAGAGCATCAATGTGTGTGGTTCCCACAATCGGGTCGCCACCAATGCCAATAGCAGTAGAGAAACCAATATCGCGAAGCTCAAACATCATCTGATAGGTCAAAGTTCCAGACTTCGAGACCAAACCAATGGGGCCCTTGCCCGTGATGGTCGCTGGAGTGATACCGGCCAGTGCCTCACCCGGGGTGATAATGCCGGGGCAGTTGGGGCCAATGATGCGCGTGGCGCCCACTTTCTGAGCGTGCGCCCACAGCTGCGCAGTGTCGTGAACCGGAATTCCCTCGGTAATGATGACCAAGAGAGGAATCTTGGCATCAATGGCCTCCATGGCGGCATCTTTAGAAAAAGCTGGCGGAACAAACGCCACTGAGACACTCGCACCGGTCTTCTCCATAGCCTCGGCAACCGTGGCAAACACAGGCAAGGTGACATCGCCGTGGGTCACGGTGGTGCCAGCTTTACGAGCGTTGACGCCACCGACGACCTTGGTACCGGCAGCAAGCATCAACGCGGTGTGCTTAGACCCTTCACCACCGGTGATGCCCTGGACAATGACAAGCGAATCTTTGTTGAGAAAAATGGACACTATTTTTTCCTTACTGTGACGCGAGTTCGGCGGCTTTTTGCGCGCCTTGATCCATGGTGTCTGCCAACGTCACCAGCGGGTGGTTAGCAGCAGCGAGAATTTCACGGCCTTTGTCAACGCTGTTGCCATCGAGGCGCACTACCAGCGGCTTGGTGGCGCCATCGCCAATGATTTTCAGCGCCTGAACAATGCCATTAGCGACCGCATCACAAGCAGTGATGCCACCAAAGACATTAACAAAAACGCTCTTGACCTGAGGGTCACCCAGGATGACATCAAGGCCGGCGGCCATCACTTCAGCTGAGGCTCCACCACCGATGTCTAAGAAGTTGGCTGGCTTAACCCCGCCATAGTGCTCACCGGCATAGGCAACAACATCCAGGGTTGACATGACCAACCCTGCACCGTTGCCAATAACGCCCACTTCGCCATCGAGTTTGACGTAGTTGAGATCATGCGCTTTGGCTTTTTCTTCCAGCGGGTCCGCTGCTTCCTTGTCCGCCAACTCAGCGTGATGCGGGTGGCGGAAGTCAGCATTTTCATCCAAGGTGACCTTGCCATCAAGGGCGATGATCTCGCCGGTCTTGGTCAACACCAACGGGTTCACTTCAACCAGGGTGGCATCTTCTTTGACAAACACGTCATAGAGGCTCACAAAAACGGGAGCAACAGCATCAACAAGCTCTGCGGGGAATTTTGCAGCAACGGCAATGTCTTTAGCTTTGGCTAAATCAATACCGGATGCCGGGTTGATGGCAATGCGAGCAAGCGCGTCGGGGCGTTCCTCGGCAAGCACTTCGATTTCCATTCCACCCTCATAGCTACACAGCACGAGGTAGTTGCGATTAGCGCGATCGAGCAGCACCGAGAAGTAGAACTCCTGGTCAATATCAGCACCGGCTGCCACCATCACGCGGCGAACAATGTGGCCTTTGATATCGAGACCCAGTATCGCCGCAGCTGCAGCGGTGGCATCATCAGCGGTGGGGGCTACTTTCACTCCACCGGCTTTGCCGCGACCACCAGTTTTCACCTGCGCCTTGACGACCGTGAGTCCGCCAATTTTTTCAGCCGCTGCGTGGGCTTGTTCTGGCGTGTCAGCGATGAGACCTGCCAGAACAGGAACACCGTGACGTTCAAACATGTCTCGAGCTTGATATTCGTATAAATCCACGCCTGTGGGTCCTTCCGGTTTGTCGGCTAGGAGAAATCAGAGATGATTCCCCAACGCACTCTCAACAGTGAAAGGAGGGAACCGCGTTCAACCCTATCTGCTTCCCCAGCCCCACCAGCGCACCACAACACCTAGTCAAGCTTGGTTATGGGAGCGATTTTTATCAGCAAGCGCTTAGTTCCCCCGCTATCAAAGCTCACCTCGGCAATGCGTTTAGCGCCCTCGCCCGTGACCTGAAGAACCCGACCTTGGCCAAAATCATCGTGGGAGATTCGATCCCCCACCGCCAGGGTGAGATCGCCATTGTCGCGAACGCTGGAGGTGACACGATTGGCCCATTGCGTGGTGCGAGGCGGAGCCTTAGGCAACTCATCGCGAACACTGATGCCGCGCGAGCGAGCCGAGCCAGAACCTTGCCAGCCTGAGCTGCGAATCGAGGAACCCAACTGATGACCCGACCCGCCGGTAGCGGCCTGAGATTCGCGCCAAGTAACGAGCTCGGTGGGGATTTCGGAAAGAAAACGACTGGGTTGGGCGATAGCCGTGTCACCAAACGTGCTTCGACTCATCGCCAAAGACAAATGCAACTTCTTTTTCGCTCGCGTAATTCCCACATAGAGCAGACGGCGCTCTTCCTGAATTCCGCCGGGTTCTCCGGCGCTCATCCGGTGGGGCAGCAGGTCCTCTTCTAAGCCAGTGAGGAACACCACATCAAATTCCAAACCCTTAGCTGTGTGCAAAGTCATCAGAGACACGGTGCCAGTGGCATCATCTAAATCATCAGCTGCGGCCACCAGGGAGACCTCGGTGAGGAAATCAGTCAGGGTTCCATCGGGATTGTTTTTGCCAAATTCTCGGGTGACCCCGACAAGTTCCATCACGTTTTCGGCCCGGGCATTATCTTGCGGGTCACTACTGGCCTGCAAGAGGGAAAGATACCCAGTGGCGTTCAAGATTGTCTCCACAATCTTTACCGGCGGATCTTTTTCTGCCACGGCGGATGCGGCCACCAGGGCCTGGGAGAGCGACACCATCGCCTGGGTAACTTTAGGGCCAAGGCCTAACTCGCCAGCGCGGCCAAGTGCAGAGGGCAAGCTAATGTCTTCGCGGTCAGCAAAAGACACCAGCGCTGTTTCCGTCGCCGGGCCAATACCCCGTTTGGGGGTATTGAGGATGCGCCGAAGAGCCAAAGAGTCTGCCGGATTGGCAACAGCTATCAAATAGGCCATCACATCTTTGATTTCGGCGCGCTCATAGAACTTGGTGCCGCCAATAATTCGATAGGGGATGGCGGAGCGGATGAAAATATCTTCCAACGCGCGGGTTTGCGCATTCGTTCGATAGAACACCGCCATTTGGGAATAGGGCACACCCTCATGGGAGAGCGCCACAATCTGGTCTGCCACAAACTGCGCTTCATCGTGTGCGCTGTAACCAGTGAAGCCGATAATCTCATCGCCGCCACCGAGGTCGGTGAACAGGTTCTTTGCTTTGCGATCAAAGTTGTTGCCGATGACAGCATTGGCCGCATCCAGAATGTTTTGGGAGGAACGATAGTTTTGCTCCAACAAAATGACTTCCGCGCCCGAGAAATCCCTTTCAAACTCGGTGATGTTGCGAATATCGGCGCCACGGAAGGCATAAATTGATTGGTCCGAATCACCCACCACCGTCAGTGAAGCACCCGCTAAGGACCCGTCGTCACGGCGGGGAATAGAAGAGTTTTCGGGAATTAACTCCGCCGGGACGTCGCGGGTGAGCTCGCGAATCAGCGCGTATTGCGCGTGGTTAGTGTCTTGGTACTCATCAACAAGAACATGACGGAAACGGGTTTGATATTTCGCTGCAACATCAGGAAAAGCTCGGAACAAATAGACGGTTTGACCAATCAAATCATCAAAGTCAAACGCCTGCGAACGACGCAATGCCGCCTGGTAGCGGTCCCATACTTCGATAAAGAGAGCGTCGGCGGGGTCCTGGGAGTTAGACGAGCGTCGATAACTATCCACATCGGCTAACTCATTTTTGAGTCTCGACATTTTGCCGATCACCATGTTGGGGGTGAGACCCATCTCATCACCATCGAGTTCTCGCAAAATTCTCTTCACCAGCGAACGCTGATCGGCAGAGTCATAAATGGTGAAAGAGCTTGTGTAACCAAAACGATCGTGTTCTTTACGCAAAATCCGCACACACGCAGAGTGAAAGGTGGAAATCCACATACCCGTGGCCGCTTCACCAATCAGCGCTCCAATGCGCTCGCGCATTTCACCAGCAGCCTTATTGGTAAAGGTGATGGCAAGAATTTGGCTCGGCCAGGAGTCTTTGGACTGCAATAAGCCGGCAATACGGCGGGTGAGAACGCTAGTTTTTCCTGAGCCGGCACCCGCCACAATCAACAATGCGGGGCCTCGATACTCCACTGCCGCGCTTTGCTGAGGGTTCAATCCTTCGCTAGGAGAGGGGGCAAGAGAAGACATATAACGCTTAGTCTAAAGCCCCGCACTGATTGCTTCGCTAGCCTTAGGGTGTGAACAACCCCGGTGAAACACCCAGCGCTTTTGATGGGCCAGATTTGGTCGAACCAGAACCTTTTGAGCTGAACACTGAACTTGGTTCTCTCGATACTGATCGCATTCTGCGCGATACCGGATCCGCCACAGTTGCTCGAACCAGCGATGCCAACGAGAGCTCTCGCAAGGGCTTCCCCCTCAGCATTGATCGACCCAGTATTGATGAACCCAGTATTGATGAACCCAGTATTGAACAACCCGGTGTTGAAGAACACAGTTCAGGCGAAACTGGCAACGAAAGTGACCCGGCTTTGCCCCCGACGCGCCCCACACGACGACCATCAGCCCAGGCTGAAACAAAGCCTGCCGTTGCCGCTGTGGAATTAGAAACTTCGGGGATCAATATCCTCTCTATCGTTTCGCTCATTCTTGGCCTGACGCTGAGTCCGCTCACCGTTGTCTTTGGCTACATTGCCGTTGGCCAAATTAGGCGCGCAGACCAGCGCGGTGAAGCCATGGCCTGGTTCTCTATTGCCCTGGGCTGGCTGTGGCTTGTCGGATATGTGGTCGCGGGTGCCGCCCTCGCCATTAACTGGTTCCAGCTTTCCGCATAGCCGTTTCCCAGTTATTTTGCTGGGCGTGGGGTAAAATTGAGACACGGTATTACTAATGGAAGGCACCAGTAATCATGGCTACGTCTAACCCCGCATTTTCTCGCTCCCTCGCGTTTAGCCCAAGCACCGTGGCGACTCCCGGTGCGCAGCAGCTAGATGAAATGTATGGCCGCCCCTCAGCCAGCCCCGCTCAGACCGGTCGCATGACCTACGAAGACACCGTCATGAAAACCCTGATTGCTTTTGGAATCCTGCTTGCCGGTGCACTGGTTGGTTGGATGATTCCCGCCCTGACCATTCCGGGCTTGATTATTGGGTTAGTTCTAGCGCTGGTCAACATCTTTAAAAAGCAGCCCTCTCGCGGACTGATTCTTGCTTACGCCGGCTTTGAAGGCCTCTTTGTTGGCGGTATCTCGCAGTTTTTCAACACGCAGTGGGAGGGCATTGTTACCCAGGCAGTATTTGGAACTTTGGCTGTCATTGGCGTGACCCTGTTTCTTTTCCTCAGTGGACGTTTTCGCACTTCAGCACGGATGACCCGGATTGTCACCATTGCCATGTTGGGCTACGTGGTGTTCTCTCTGGTCAACTTTGGCCTGATGGCCTTTGGCACTACCAGTGGCATGTTTGGTTTGCGCAGCGTAGAAATCTTTGGCATCCCTATGGGCGTGCCACTGGGCATCCTCGTCGTGTTCCTCGCCGCATATTCACTGGTGATGGATTTTGAATCCATCAAAGCAGGTGTGGAAAAGGGAGCTCCCCGGGTTTATGGCTGGCAGGCAGCCTTTGGCATCATGGTCACCGTTGTGTGGCTCTACGTTGAAATCCTGCGCTTGCTCGCTATCTTGCGCGGTGACTAA
>ERZ890510.1974-NODE-1974-length-12295-cov-4.025000_pt1 | contig 12295 bp, 9 predicted proteins | sample MGYA00521265_ERZ890510 | MGnify/ENA primary metagenome ERZ890510 (study PRJEB32303, sample SAMEA104408624) | aquatic metagenome | biome: Brackish water; feature: Chemocline; material: water | place: Baltic Sea | collected 2014-10-26T21:54:00 | depth 110 m ...
CGATCCGAGAGAATTCCTTGCAGGAACACCGAGCGTAGAATCAGCCCCATGCCGGCGTCGCAACAGGCAGGTATGACCTGGCTTTCGAGTGTCCGATCAAGAACACTGTAGGCGATCTGCAGCGTACGCAACGGCGGGCCCTGGTTGATGACTGCCAGGGGCGCATGCTCGCCATAGGTTGACGCACCCCAGTAGCGCACGTCGCCTGCCAGCAGATGATCCTGCATCGCTTCCAACAGATCTTCGTCGCCAGCGATGGCGGCCTCGGCATTGTGGATCTGTACCAGATCCAGAGTCTCGACGCCCAGCAATCGCCGGGAACGGTCGATGGAGGCACGGATCTCTGGTGCAATGCGGCCACCCGTCCATGGTGTACCGTCGGCATCGCGCATCGTCACCTTCGTGGCAATGATGGGGCGCGAGCGCCCGGCGAAGGCGCGTCCGATCAACTCCTCGCTGCGACCGTACGCCGCCGCTGTGTCGACATAACTCACGCCCCGATCGACGGCATGCTGGAGCAGGTGAATGCAGGTGGCATCATCTGGGGGAGAGGGCTTTCCCAGACCATAGGGCATGCCAAGTTCGACGGTGCCAAGGCCAAGGGCCGACACGAGAAGATCCGTCGAGCCGAGATTTGCCGAATGCATGCCCTTCACCCCTTGGCAGCAAGGGCAACGGCTGCCTTGACGCGACCATCGGCTCTGGCCAGCAATCGCCGTGCGCTGTCAGCATCGGCACCACAGAGCTCCATCACCAGAGCCAGCTTCAGCTCCCAGTTGGCAGCATCGAGCCGCAGCCGTGCCGTAGCGATGTCGAGACCGGCAAGTGTGGACAGAATGCGCAGCATGCGATCGCGGAGCTTGGCATTGTTCGGTTGCAGATCTACCATCAGGTTACCGTAGGTTTTTCCGCATCGTACCATGACGCTCGTCGTCAACGTGTTGAGTACGAGTTTGGTCGCCGTGCCTGCCTTCATGCGCGTTGATCCGGTGACCACTTCGGGTCCCACCACAGGCACGATGGTCACGTCGGCCTCGACACCACCGGCGGCACTGGGACTGCAGGTGAAGAAGATCGTACCGCAGCCTCGGGTTCGCGCATGTCGCAACCCACCCAGGACCCACGGCGTCACGCCGCTGGCGGCGATGCCAAGAACCACGTCGGGGGAGCGCACGTTGCGAGCGTCCATCTCGGCGACAGCTCCGTCAGCATTATCTTCTGCCCCTTCGACGGCGCGGAAGACAGCGGTATCGCCACCGGCGATCAGGCCTTGAACCTGCTCGGGACTGGTGCTGTATGTGGGGGGGCACTCGGAGGCATCAAGAACGCCCAGACGGCCGCTGGTCCCTGCACCGAGGTAGAACAGCCGCCCGTCACAGGAAAACGCCTGGGTCACGAGATCGACGGCGGCCGCCACCTCTGGCAGGACTGCCTCAACAGCTGTCGCCACACGGGCGTCTTCGCGATTGATGAGGCGAACCAGATCAAGCGTCGCAAGTTCGTCCATCTCTTCGCTGGCCGGATTGCGCTGCTCGGTGAGCAGACGGGACCAATCGGTCATGGCAGTTGCCGTCAACAGTGGAGGGGAGGATGGCTGAACTTGAAGGATACGGGCTCCGCGCAACCGCCGCAGCCCATGGCTCATGGACGTGCTAGTATAAAATCGGGTGCCCCTGGCAGCAAAGCATCATGAGACAAGCGCCTGGGGCTGCCGGGCTGAATTGTCCGGGCTGGGGGGCCCCCATATATTGAAGTCCTTATCTGACACACGGTTACAACTTTTTCCGAGATCGATATGACAAGCGAAATGCCAACGCAGTACGATCCGCAACACTGTGAAAGCACCTGGTATTCACGCTGGGAAGAGGCTGGCTATTTCCGCGCCCGCCCCAATCCTGACCGCAAGCCGTACTGCATCACGATTCCACCACCAAATGTCACCGGTGAACTGCACATGGGGCATGCGGTGCAGCATGCGATCCATGACAATGTAACGCGACGCAAGCGTATGCAGGGCTACGAAACACTCTGTCTTCCCGGTACCGACCACGCCGGCATCGCCACACAGATGAAGGTCGAGGAAAAACTTGCCCGCGACGAAGGCAAGACCCGTTACGACGTGGGACGCGCCGGGCTGATCGAGCGCATCTGGGCGTGGCGCGAGACCTACGGCGACGCCATCTACAATCAGCTGCGAAAACTGGGTTGCAGCTATGACTGGGAGCGCTCCCGCTTTACCCTCGATGAGGGCTACGTTGCCGCCGTGTTGAAAGCCTTTGAGGCGTTTCATGCCCATGGCTGGATCTACCGTGGGACACGAATGATCAACTGGTGCCCGAAGTGCGGCACGGTGATCTCCGACCTCGAGACCGAAGAGCGGCTCACTCAGGGAAAACTGTGGCACATCCGCTACCCTGGGGTCGACGGTGGGCCCGATGTAACCGTGGCGACAACACGTCCTGAAACCATGCTCGGCGATACGGGCGTCGCTGTGCACCCGACGGATGTGCGCTGGCGTGAGGCTGTCGGCCAGCGCGTGCTGCTGCCACTGATGGAACGGCCCATCCCGATCGTCGCCGATGAGTACGCCGACCCGGAGATGGGGTCCGGCGCCGTCAAAGTCACGCCGGCCCACGATCCGAATGACTATGAGATCGGCGCGCGTCACGGTCTGGAACAGATCACAGTGATTGGTTTTGACGGAAATATGACCGAGCACGCCGGCGCCTGGGCCGGCCAGGACCGCTACGAATGTCGACGGCAGGTGGTAGCCGCCCTTGAGACTGCGGGCCTGCTGGTACAGATCGACGACCACGAACATGCAATCCCACACCATGACAAGTGTGGCACTGTGATCGAGCCACTGCCGATGGAGCAGTGGTTCATGAACATGGAGTCTCTGGCGGATAAGATCCGTCCACACCTGCAAGGCACAGCTGCTGCCGACCAGGTTCGCTACACACCGGATCGGTACCGGGGATACGCACTGGAGTGGATCAGCAACATTCGCGACTGGGCCCTGTCCCGGCAGATCTGGTGGGGGCATCGGATCCCAGCCTGGTATTGCGTCGACTGTTCCGGCGATGGCCTGGCGCCGCTGGGGGGCCTCGAGAGGGAGGCGGCCCTCACCGATGGTGCTTTCCGTGTGTCGGTCGAAGCCGGCGCTCGCCCCATTGTCGCCGCTTCTCGCCCCGCGGCCTGCCCGGACTGTGGCGGGGATCGACTGGTGCAGGACCCCGATGTACTCGACACCTGGTTCTCATCCGCCCTGTGGCCCTTTGCCACGCTCGGTTGGCCGGAAAAGACGGAGGACCTTGCCTATTTCCACACCACGGATCTGATGATCACGGGCAGAGACATCCTCAATCTCTGGGTGCTGCGCATGATCATGACGGCAGCGGAGTTCATGGGGGAAATTCCCTTCCGGCAGGTGCTCATCCACCCGACGATCCTGACGAAGGATGGCAAACGGATGAGCAAGAGCCTGGGAACGGGACTCAATCCTCTCGACCTTGTGAGCCTCTATGGCGCCGATGCCACACGCTACAGCCTGCTGGCGCAATGCGGCACCACCCAGGATGTCCGTTTTGACGCCGAGATCGAGAACAACGTGGTCCAGTCGAGTGTCAGCGCTGAGGCGGGGCGAAATTTCTGCAACAAACTGTGGAATGCCGCCCGCTATGTCTTGCTGAACCTCGATGCCGAAGGCACGCCAGTTTCGAGCTGTGACGGCGGAGAACTTGCCGATCGCTGGATCCTCAGCCGGCTGGCACAGACAATCCGTGTCATAGATGAAGCCCAGGAAGTCTTCCGCTTCAGCGATGTGACGCGGGCCCTGCACGACTTTCTCTGGCGCGACTACTGCGACTGGTATATCGAACTGGTCAAGCCCCGTCTGCTGGCCGGATCTGCGCAGGAGCGCACTCACGTCCAGGGGATCCTGGTGCACGTACTGGAACAGGCACTGCGCCTGATGCACCCCGTCATGCCCTTCGTCACGGAAGAAATCTGGCAGCAGTTGCCCCTGGGCCCGCAGCGTCCAGCGAGCTTGATGATCGCAGATTGGCCCCATGTTGATGCGGCGGCGATCGACGTTGATGCTGAGGCAGACATGTCTTTCCTGCAGGAGGTGATTTCGGCGGCTCGAACCATCCGCAGCGAGTTGAACGTGCCACAGGGCAAGAAAGTCCCGTTGGTGCTGGTGGCGGGCTCCGCTTCTTCCTGCCAGCGACTGCAGGACAACCGTGCCGATCTACGGACTCTGGTAGGGGCCGAAAGCGTTGAAGTCGGCATGGACCTGGACCAGCCGCCGTCCTCGGGGAGTGCCGTGGTCGGTGATGTCGAGATCTATATCCCTCTTGAGGGGTTGATCGACACCGAGGCCGAAGGCAAGCGTCTGCGTAAGGAAATCGACAAGTTTCAGGGATTGATTGCCAGTCTCGACAAGAAACTGTCAAACGAGGCCTTCCTGCAGAAGGCACCGACAGCTGTGGTGGAAAAGGAGCGGCAGAGACAGGAAGAATACCGCGGGAACGTGCGCAAGCTTTCCTCCAGCCTTGAGGCTCTTAACGCATGAAAAAACAATGGTTGCAAAATCTTGGTGTCGTCGTGCTGCTGCTTGGCAGCATCCCGGGATTTGCCTTTACGCCACCACGCATCGTCGGGGTTCTCAATCAGACCGACTCGGGCAGCATGTCAGCAACGGAGCTTGCCGACCGTCGCTACGTCATCGACAAAGGCCAGGTCCACAGCCTCAATCGAGGCGATATCCTCAACGTCTACCGCGAGAGTCGGTTGTCCCGGCGGATTCCCGTACCGTTGCGACTGTTTATCGGCACGATGATGATCACCGACGCCCAGCAGCAATCCTCCATTGGTCTGTTCTCCGCCAATGTTGCGGTCATGTCACAAAGCGTGATCAAGTACAAGACGGCGATCAAAGGGGACATCGTTGTGCCGCGACTGATTCTCGACTCCGGGGTGTTGTTCGACCCGGGCGCCTTCGAGCTGAAGCCTGCGGCGGCTGAAGAATTTTCCAAGGTCGCAGAATTCGTCAAGCTCTTCTCGCCTGCCAAACTCGTCATCGAGGGCCACACCGATGCTGACGGTGAGCAAGTTGACAACATGCGTCTTTCCGAACAGCGTGCTCAGCAGATCATGAAGTATCTCGTGGATGAGTACACCTTCATCACCCCAGCCATGGTGGAAGCGAAGGGCTTCGGTGAGGCTCAACCCATCGTGCCGAATACCACGCCCGAAAACAAAGCTCTCAATCGGCGCATCGAGGTCATCGTCTGGGAATAGACCCGTTGATCCTTGATTCTCTCACAATTGCCGTCCTTGCTGCCGAGTTGGCAGCCCATCATGTGGGACAATACATCCGCCGGGCTCATGCCGACGACGCCGGGCTCGACATGCTGCTGGGAGTCGACGGTGCGGGAGATCCGGCAACCCTCCTGCAACTTCGCTTCGGTCCACACGGCTCCTTGAAACTGGCCTCCGGTGGACAGATCCACGCGGGTGTTGGGCGGACGCGCTATCTGGAGGGGGCTCGAATTGACAGCATTGCTGCTGTCGCTGGTGACCGCGTGCTGCAGCTCCAGTTGAGTCGTATCGACGCCGCGTCACAGCGAACCCACGGCCTGCTCCATGTCGTTCTGATCCCACCATATTTCCGCGCCGTTCTCGTGTCACAGCTTCATGGCCGCATCCTGGGTGTCTGGGCTGGCGGAACGGACCGTCACGCGCCGGCACACGGGACGTCGTACGTGGCCCCGGCGAGTCCTGCCGATCGCCTGCTGCCAGGCTTTGACGACATCGGGGTCTTTGTGTCGAGACTGCAGCAGCAGGAGGCGCCTCTGGAGCACGCTCTGCGGCTGACGATTTCCGGGGCCGACCGTCATCTTGCGACCTGCATCTGTAGGGCTGCCGGGGTCGATCCGAAAAGCCCCGCGGCAGGCGTTGCGCCGGAGGATGCTCGGTCTCTATGGGCATCGGCTCAGGCATTGTGGACCCTTCCCGGAGGTCCAGTCTTTCGCTGGACCCGGGGTCGCAGCCGCGTGTCCATCGCGGCCCCCGATGGCCTTGAGGCAAAGGTGACCCAGTTCCCGTCTGTTTGCGCCGCCCTGCGGGTGGACGACGCAGTCTCGGATGAAGCTGCACAGCCTGAGGCGAAGGGCCAGCACACGCGGCTTACCCGAGGCTTGCGAATTCTGCAACGCCGGGCTGCAGGTCTGCAGGCCGACCTCGACGAAGTGGCGACAGCGGCGACGCTGGAACGCACGGGGAACTCGCTGATGGCGGCGGCTGAGAGGATTCACCCAGGGGGGAGTGGCCGTATTCCGGATGCGCACGATGCCGCTGGAATCGCGATGATCGACGTGCAGTTGGCACCCGGAGAAACGCCCGTGCAGCAAGGTGCAAGGCTGCTGCGCCGGGGAGCGAAGATGCGTCGGCGTGCAGAATTGCTGCCGCCAAAGCTGCACCGCGTACACGAACTGATCTTCGAGACAGAAAGACTTCTCGACCGCCTGGGCGGGACCGAGAATTTGCCGGAGGATGCGATGGAACGCTGGGAGCGACGGGTGGAACTGCGCCAGTCCCCGGCTCGCGAAGCGGAGACCGACCGCAAGCAGACGGACGACCGGCAGGGCGCCCGCCCGCGACGCTATGTCACCAGCACGGGCTGGTCGGTGTGGGCCGGGCGCAGCAACCACGAGAATGACATCGTTACCCACCGGTTGGCGGCACAGAATGATGTGTGGTTCCACGCCCACGGCTACGCTGGATCTCATGTCATACTTCGGCGTGAGGGCCGCAATGAAGAACCCAGCAACCGGACACTGGAAGAGGCCGCTGGTGTCGCCGCATACTGGAGCAAGGGACGTACGGCGAACAAGGTCCCGGTGGTCTACACCCTCGCCAAGTATGTGTCCAAACCGCGCGGGGGCGCCCCAGGCCTGGCCGTGATGAAACGGGAGAAAACGATCATGGTACGTCCCGCACTTCTGGCCGAGGAGGAGCAACAATGAGTCTGTCCACAGGTATCGTGGGGCTGCCGAATGTCGGCAAGTCGACCTTGTTCAATGCTCTGACGAGGGGCAGGGTCGCCGCCGCCAACTATCCGTTCTGCACCATCGAACCGAATGTTGCAATCGTCGAAGTTCCCGATGGCAGGCTGCAACGACTGCAGGCTCTGCTGCAACCTGAGGCATGTATCTCCACGGCGATTCAGTTCACCGACATCGCCGGTCTCGTGCGCGGTGCCAGCAAGGGGGAGGGGCGGGGAAACCAATTCCTCGCCGAGGTGCGCAGCGCCGATGCCCTGCTCCATGTGGTTCGTTGTTTTGCTGATGACAGTGTGTCACATGTGGAATCGACGATCGATCCCGTGCGCGACGCCGATACGGTGCTGACTGAACTCCTGCTTGCCGATCTTGAGATCACAGAGCGCAACCTGCCGACGCTGGACAAGGTCGTTCGGTCAGACCCGCAATCGGTGCGCAAGATGGAACTGGCAGCCTTGCAGAGAGTGCACGCGGCTCTCACCGACGGAGTCTCCGTCCGCGCTGCCAATCTGGGTGCCGAGCAACTGGCCACCCTTCGTGGCTATGCTTTCCTCACCGAGAAACCGATCATGCTGGTTGCCAACGTCGCTGAGGAGGATGTCGTGGACGGTGGCAAAAGCATCGATTCCCTGCGCCACAGATACCCAGGACAGAGGATCGTTGTCGTCTCCACACAGATCGAGGCGGAGATCTCGCAGCTCGATCCCGAGGAAGCCGATGCCTTTCTCGCAGATATGGGGCTGGCAGACAGCGGCGTCGATCAGCTCGTGCGCGCCGCTTACGAGTTGCTGGATCTGATCACGTTCTACACCCTGGCCAACGACAAGCTGCAGGCGTGGCAACTGCCGCGTGGGACTACGGCACCGGTTGCCGCCGGTGGCATTCACAGCGACATGGAATCCGGGTTTGTTCGCGCCGAGGTGACATCTGCAGACGACCTTGAGGAGGCTGGCGGGCAGATGTCGAAGTTGCGCAGCTCCGGCCAACTGCGGGCCGAAGGACGCGACTACGCAATCCGTGATGGGGACGTCGTCACGTTCCTGTTCAAGAGTTGACGCCCGGAGATCACGGTTGGCCTGAGAACTTCAGAAATGAGCGTGCAGACTCAGACTCAGACCATCTGCATTGCCCTTGGGATCCTGCGGCACGCTGTCGCGCAAATGGTAGGCGATACTGCCGGTGAGAAAGGGTGTCAGAAAGGCATCAACGCTGACAGTGACACGACTGCGTTCGTCTTCTTCGACGGCATCGAAGGGATCATGAAAATCGAAGGCAGCGCGCAGATTGATGGCCTGGTGCAGCCACATGTCAACACTGGTGAAGGCAACGAATTGGTCATTGCTGACACCGGAGGCCGTTTCCGCAATCCAGTCCGCCTCGCCCATCCACGTCAGTGGCCCCATGTTGGCTGAGGCAAATGGTCCATACACCACACGATCAGCACCGGGTGGGTTGTTGTAGGCGAAGGAGGCACCAAGCACAACGGGGCTGTGCCACCAGGTGAGAACACTCGACACCTGTTTTCCCGCATCGTTGTCCCGTCCTCCCTGGGTGCCGTTGCTGACGGCTACAGCCAGAGACAGAGGCCCGGGCTCGAAACCAACCTCGATGCCGAGGTCCTGACTGTCATAGTTGAATCCGGTGACCCGGCGGATGAAAGCATCGTCGTCCCACATGCGAAGGCCGTATGGCAACAGCATACGCCCCACCTTGGTGTATCCTGCTGCCGGCAAACCCTCGAGCAGGACGAAGGCTTCGCGGTTGGCGGCCCCACCCGGAGCAATGATCTCATCGAAGTACAGGGACATCCGTCCCGGCAACAGGCGTGCGTTGATGTACAGATTGCCACTGGTCACGTCGAAGGTGTTCTGCCGATCGGAGCCATTGCTGGCAGCGATCGTCTCGTTGGCGGCGATAAAGTCAGCACCAACCGTGATACTGGGCCCCAGATCAGCGGAGAAATCCAGCGCCGCCTCTGACATCGCTTCGAACAGGGGAGTGATCTCGGTCTGCGTGAACAGGCCACCGTAGCCGTTGCGCATGCCACCACCGGTATGATTCACATGGCAGGTGCCGCACTTGAGTCCTTCTCGCAGCGCGATATACGGCTCAGCGACAACGTCTGTTGTGGGCGCCAAACAAGCCAGGACCAGAAAGAGCCAAAACTGCCGGTATCGGATCGAACAGGGCATCGAGAGCGACTCCACAAGGTTGGGGCGTATCTGGTTCGGGGACAGCTTGCACCGACGGGCAAGCTAGCCAGTCAGCAGCCCGCATGTCAAGATGTGTGCCTTGACCGTCTGTGTGGGCAATCCCATCTTACCTCGCTGGGGTTTGGTGGGATTACAAACCACTGGCGCACATCGACGTCGACTGCCTCACACGACACGGATGGATGAACCTTGGGTGACGCCCTCGGAATGATTGAAACCCGCGGCCTGGTTGCCGCCATCGAGGCAGGAGACGCGATGGTGAAAGCCGCCGACGTCGAAATGGCGGGCTGGCAGATCGTTGGCGGCGGTCTCGTGACAACGCTTGTTCGTGGTGATGTCGCCGCCGTGCGCGCCGCCACAGAAGCAGGAGAAGTCGCCGCCCGTGCTGTCGGCGAGGTCATCGCAGTGCATGTCATCGCCCGACCCCATGCAAGTCTTCTGGATCTGCTGCCAAATGCGGGCTTCGCCCGCAGCAATCGCGACTGATGTCACCCTGGATCAGGTTCGTCGCCCGTCTGGCCGTTGCCGGGGCTCTGCTGTATACAATTGCCACATGGATCGTGTCGCCCGCCGAACTGCTCGCAGGTGCGGCGTCAGCAGATCCTTACTGGTTGCTGCTGGCGGCAATGATGACGCCCGTGGGGCTGCTGTTGCAGTGGTGGAAGTGGCGCCGCCTCGTGCAGGCCAGCCTCCCGGAGATTGGCGAAGCAGATATCCTGCTGTCACTGTTCACCGGCTTTGGTCTCGGCCTGCTGACCCCTGGGCGTCTGGGCGAACTCGGCCGGGGCGCCCACTGGCCAGGGGCGCGGGCTCGAGCCACGGCTCTGGCTGCGGCGGACCGCCTCGTATCAAGCCTGGTGACGCTCGCCGCAGGGGCTGCCTGGGCGGTGTATTGCATGCCGATATCATGGGGGGTGTGGTGCGGCCTGGCGATGATCGGTATCGGTGTATCGTGGCGTCAATTCGGCAGTAGGCTCGCGGCGCAGTTGGCATTGCGCTGGGATATGACCTGCCTGACGGATATACCTCGTAACGTCTGGATGTCCAACACGCTCGCAGCACTTCTCTTCAATGTTGTCTTCTGTCTGCAGATGTTCTGCCTCCTGCGGGCGACCGGTGCGATCGCACTCTGGGCCCTGTTTGCCATCCCTGCCATGTTTGCCCTCAAGACGCTGCTGCCCATCAGCTTCATGGACCTGGGCGTGCGCGAAGCTGCGGGCGTTGTGGTTCTCGGAGGCGTTGGCGTGGCGGCAACGACGGCGGTGCAGGCGTCGCTCATGCTCTTTGGGCTCAACGTCCTGCTGCCCGGAGTCGCCGGGCTGCTCGTTCTGTCCATCGGGCGTCAAACCACTCACTTTTCTTCTCCTTCTCAGAGAATCGAGCTTGTCCATGTGCGCTGACAGCGTTGCCACTGTCGGGTCTACCTTCACGGCCCGTCAGGATATCTGCGAGATGGGACGGCGGATCTACGCGAGGGCCTTCGTCGCTGCCAATGATGGCAATATTTCCGCGCGCCTGAGTGCCGATCGGATCCTCTGTTCCCCGACTGGGGTCAGCAAGGGCTATCTGCAGGAGGACATGCTGGCGATCTGCGACATGGATGGCACTCAGGTCTCCGGCCCTCTGAAGATTTCATCAGAAATCCGGATGCACCTTGAGGCCTACAAGCTGCGCAGCGACATCGCCGCTGTCGTTCACGCCCATCCGCCGACGGCGACGGGGTTCGCCGTGGCCGGCCTCGATCTGACCCAGTGTGTGCTACCTGAGGTCATCGTTCTGCTCGGTGGAGTTCCCCTGGCCCCCTACGGCACCCCGGGTGGCCCGGACATCTTTGAACCCATGCGCCCCCTGGTGGAGAAGTACGACGCCGTGCTCATGGCCAACCATGGGGCAGTGACCATGGGCAAGAGTGTGCAGGATGCCCACTTCAAGATGGAAACGGTCGAGCATTTTGCGCGGATCGCCCTCGTGGCCCGGCAGTTGGGGGCAACCAACACGCTGAGCGAGGCTCACGTGCAGGAGTTGCTCGACCTGCGTACGCGATTCGGTATCACTGGACGACCCGGTTGCGCGCGACCTGAGGCCGACACTGGCTCGACGGATCTGGTGGAACAGATCACCAGGCAAGTCGTCGACCGCCTGAGGACTTCGCGGTGAGTGGATCCAGGCGCTTTGTTGCAGTCGCCTTCTGCTTGACAGTTTTCGGGCTGCTGGCGGTATCTTCTCTGACCGCACAAGTCACCCCGCCGCCAGCGGGGGACAGTGCCCCTTTGTTGCGCCTGGTACAGGAAGCCGAGTCGCTTGCGCGCCGTGGAAATCTGGAGCAGGCCTTGAAACGCTACGAGGCGGCTTTGGATCAGGGGGCAGGCAGTGCCGATGTGCTCAACCGTCTCGCTGAACTCTACCTGATTCAGCGAAACCCTGAGCGCGCCATCAGCCTGCTGCATCGTTCCCTGCTGGAAGAACCGGGGCAACTGCAGGTATACTCGGGGTTGAACGAGGCCTTCCTTGCCATGGGAAGACTCGATTCCGCCTTGTATTACGTCTACGAGGCCCGACGGATCGCACCAGAGAATTCGGGTGTCCGCAGCCAGTTGGGGTACCTCTACCTGCAATCCGGAGATCTGGAGCAGGCCCACACACACCTGGATAGCGCACTTCATCTCGATGACCGGAACATACACGCGCACCGGCTTCTGGCGCTCTACTACACGCAGGTTGGCCAGACCGACAGCGCTGTGAGCCGCTATCAGATGGTTCTCGAGTTGGCCCCAAAAGATGTGGAAGCACACAACAACATTGCTTTCATGCTGGCTGCCCAGGGCAAATACCTCGAGGCACTGGATTGGTACCGGAAGACCAAGGCCCTGGCCGAGGACCCACAGTTGTCACACGCTATCAACCTCAATGTTGAGGCAATCCGGGCCATCATGGACGGCAAGATGCGTGCACGGTATATCCTGGTACAGAGCGAGAGCCTGGCGACGGATCTGCTCCAGCGAATCAATGCGGGCG
>ERZ890510.1981-NODE-1981-length-12273-cov-12.599443_pt1 | contig 12273 bp, 11 predicted proteins | sample MGYA00521265_ERZ890510 | MGnify/ENA primary metagenome ERZ890510 (study PRJEB32303, sample SAMEA104408624) | aquatic metagenome | biome: Brackish water; feature: Chemocline; material: water | place: Baltic Sea | collected 2014-10-26T21:54:00 | depth 110 m ...
AAAGCAGCAATAGATGCACTTATTCAAGGGATTGCAAAAGAAGAAGGCAGAAATAATATCAGGGCCAATAGTATTCAACTGGGCATCATAGAAGCAGGAATCTTCCTGAGAATAAAAGGGAAAGACTATGATGATAAATACATAGAAGCTGCAAAAAAAAATACAGCACTCAAGCGCCTAGGAACTGCTCAAGAGGTTGCTGATGCAGTCATTTTTTTATCATCCAATATGGCTCAATACATTACTGGCCAGACTTTGTACCTAGATGGGGGGTATAGAATTTAATTAACTATGGAGTATTAGAGCCGCTTAAATGCTTGGCAGCTATATATCCAAAAGTCATAGCGGGGCCAATAGTTGCGCCGGGTCCAGGATAGGTAGTTAGTAAAGCTGGAGTGCAGTTCCCAGTAGCGTACAAACCAGCTATTGGCTTATTTTCTTTATCTAGAACTTGTCCATTCTTGTCAATAACCATCCCTCCACATGTCGCAAATTCGCCAGGATCTATCCTCATCGCATAGAAAGGAGCGGTATCTACAGAGCCCAAGCATGGGTTGATGAGGCTTTGGTCGCCAGAGAACCTATCCCTTTCATTATCCCCTCTTTGAAAATCAAGATCTTTCCCTGTTTTAGAGTATTCATTAACTTTTTGGAGAGTATTTATTAATTCTTGAGTATCTATCCCGGTTTTATTTGCAAGCTCTTCTACTGTCGTTGCAGAAAATAAAAAATCACTTCCAAACCAATCGCTATGTACTAATTTTACCAAAAAGTCTGGAAAAAATTTTCCAGGCATCAAGGGGCCAACAGGATAATTTTTTCTATGATTTGCATCAAAAATCATATACATAGGCGCGCAAGATTCTCCTATCTTTTCTTTTTTAAGAACTTCCAACATAAAAGTGAAATAGTTTTGTGATTCATTTGCAAAGCGTTTACCTGATTTATTTACTGTGTAATTTCCGGGCATAGATTTTTCAATCTCACTCAATCGTGGAAAATCTTCATTAGGCGCTTTTACGGTCGTAACCCACCATGCCTTGTCCATAAATTTAAGCTGAGCACCAATTGCTTCCGCTGCTTTTATTGGATCTCCTGTATTTGTTTTTGGCTCACAACCCCACTCAGAATTTGTTGGCTTGGGAAGATACTTTTCTCTCATTTCTTGATTTTGACCAAATCCACCTGACGCAACAATCACTCCTCTTCTTGCGTGTACTTTTAGTATGGTGCCTTCTCTTTCAATAATTGCACCTACAACTTTATTATCCTTAACAATAAATTCTTTTAGAGCTGAGGATCTCCAAAGAGGAATATTCCTTTTTTTTAGCGATGAGAGTAATCGAGTGACTGATGCCGCGCCAAAAGCTAGCCTTCTTGATCTTTTACGTTTAATTCTCCAGGACCAGTCTAACCAGTAGGTAAGAAAAATCTTTATAAACAATCTAAACCAACCAGGCGACTGGGTAGTAAAAGCATGAGATTCTTCAAAATTTACGCCGTATCTTCCAAAAACAATAGTTTGTGGTCCAGAGGGATGAAGGTTATCAACATCGTCCTCTAAAGTATCCGCTGATACAGGAAGAGGCTCGAGCGCACGATTACCCAGCTTAACTCCAGGTGCATCTTGGAAGTAATCTGGATAATACTCAAGGCTGGTATATCTTGCATCAGTATTATCTTCCAGAAACTTAACCATCTTCGGCCCTTGCTCGAGATAAGTATCAATTAATGGCTCATTAAATTCATCCGCAGGAATTGTAGCTTTTAAGTATTGTTTAGCTTCTGATATTGAATCATCTGCACCTTTCTCTTTGCCTAAATGATTGCCTGGTATCCAGATAACCCCTCCTGAGGTTGCGCTGGTTCCTCCTATTAGATGGCTCTTCTCGATAACTAATACCTTGGTAGGATTTGCAATATCAGCTGTTAATGCTGCCGTTAAACCTCCACAGCCACTTCCAACTACTAGCACATCAACAATTTCATCAAATAGGTCAAGTGGTTGTGACATAAATAGGTTTTATACTGTGTATTCCTTTCGTTCTTCTAGTTTTTTTGGAACCTTATTTCTGTCAACGTAGAATTGATCATACCATTCCCGAAGCTTATGTAATGGCCCATCACCATCACATAGCAATGGGTTATCTACTCTAAATTTATTATGCCAAATATCTACGTCCTGTTTGAAGGAAAGTTGTGTCATCTCGGTGTATTCTGCAACAACAGCCTTATTTTCTTCCGCGCTTAAATTTGGAATATTTTGAACCTTGACCCCATGACGAAGTGTAAAACTATTTCTATCAATAGGAACATGGCTTACTAATTGTATTGAGCTGTGCGAAAACCCACCAGCTTCATTGTCTATTGCAGCAATCATATATGCAGGTCCGTAATAGGTAGCAGAAGATCGTAATTCTCCACCCTCACCAAACTCAGACCCAACATCATTTTCTGCTGTCATCAATTGCGTCAATCTATGGCCTTCAAAAATATTCTTAAAAAGCGTTGGAGCCTTTAATCCATGCACAGTTATAAAATGAGCCTTATCTGACATATTATCAATTAGCTCTCTGCAATTAATATGTATGAGGTTGTCTTCAATCACCCAGTCAGACCAATCCTCTGCAAAGGCAGCATCTTCCCTTGGAACTATCTCGTCGGAAGCTGGAGGCATTCCTTCAGGATCATTCCAAATAAAAAGTAATTGATTCTCCTCGCAAACTGGCCAACTCTTGATTCTTGCTCCCTTGGGAATTTTTTTAGCATATGGAATATCCAAGCACATTCCTTCTGCGCCCCAACCCCAATCATGATAAGGGCATCTAACAACATCTCCATCTACTTTGCCCTGTGTTAGATCTCCACCCATGTGAGGGCAAGTTGCTTCAAGTACAACTGCCTGGCCTGAAGAATCTCTAAAAACTACAATGCGCGTGCCAAATGCTGAAACTGCAACTGGCTCTTCTCTAAAAGTATTGCTTAGCCCAAGGCAATGCCACCCTCTGGCATATCTATCCGGTGGAGGGGTTTGGTCGATGTGTCTAACTGGTATTGAATTCATTTAAATCTACCTCCTAGCAACTTAGAGCATTAAATTTTTAACATCGATTCCTAGCATGGTGGCGCCATAATCATTTTCATAGGGATCTGAGATATTGGCGATGTGCACTTGAGTCATCATAATATCAATGAATTTATTTGTTATTTCATGCTCAAGATAAACTGTTGAGCCCCCGCTAGCTTTAACAAGCTGCAAAGCTCCAGCAACACATCTATCGTTTATTGTGCTTACCTCATACCTGAACTTAACTCTATCATTCAAATCTATTTTTTTGGACTCGTTAACGGCTGACATCATTTTTCCAAAATTAATCTCCAAACTGTTCCAGATTTGGTCAATCTCTGTTGATATCTTAGAAACTAATTTTAAAGTTAGTGGATTTGTTTTTGCCTCCACCCCAAAACTAGATACTCGCGATTTTGCATCCTTGATAAAAGCATTTAGTGCACCTTGATAAGCTCCTAGGGCGGGAATAGAAACGGCCCACGTAAAAACTTGTCCGAAGGGTAGTTGGTATAAAGGTCCGGGGTTAAATTCCTTGCCCGGATTTGCAATTAAATAGGCATCTTTCAAGTAATGTATTCTGTGATTTGGAACATAGGCATCTGTAACCTTTATTCTTTTGCTGCCAGTACCTTTTAAACCATAAGTATGCCAATTATCAATGATTTCATAGTCATCTCGTGGAATCAGCAAGGTTACAAAGCTATCCATTCCTTTTAAGGGATCTAAAATAGCTCCTCCAAAAAACCAATCACAGTGATCGCTACCAGATGACCAGTCCCATTCACCTGAAACCCGAAATCCATCCCCTTCTGGTTGTGCAATTCCCTTGGGAGCATATGAAGAAGAAATTAAAACTGAGCTATCTGATTCCCAAACATCTTTTTGAGCTTGCTCATTGAATACAGATATTTGCCAATTATGAACGCCAATAATCGCAAAGACCCACGCTGATGTCATGCAGGCCTCACCAAGGATGCCTATCACTTTATAAAATACTATTGGATCCATTTCATAGCCGCCCCATCTTTTTGGCTGAACTATTTTAAAAAAACCTAAATCTTTAAAATCCTGAATTGTTTCATCGGGCAGCCTTCTTAACTCTGCTGCTTTTGCTGCTCGCTCATATAAAATTGGGTGTAGATCTCGCGCTCTCATATATAACTCTTCTGCTGATGGCACAAGATTATTAATATCTATACTAGACATTAAGCTCCCCCTTTTACTCTTAATGGCAATCTATGAATTAATAATATAATACACATTTGTTCCATCTAATAGCAATAAAAAATACACATCCCCTTGAAGACACAGGTAGGAAAATAAGTAATCAGCGATCTTCTATGCTTCTATGTATCACTAAGATGAAAGAGGTATATTGGATAATTTTTTTCAAGCTTACGGAGCGAAGATCAAAAGCATAAGGTAAATAAAAAAGGCGCATAGCGCCTTTTTAATAGTGAGGTAATTTACCTAGAAGCTAAATGTAGATTTTGGTGAAGCTTATTACATTGACTGTTATACACATTGGCTAAACTTGTATCGCCCTTGCTTTCCAGGAATTTGACTTTGGAATCGCAGGTAAAATCTGAGTCGATAATCCTAGAATCGCTGTTGTATTGAACATAATCTATATAAAGGCCAAACAATACAACATCATGATGAATCTCAGAAATATTCTCAGACATATAAATTTTTCCACCCCGAGCAGAAGTAAGGCAGCCAACAGAGCCTTTTGGACATATATCTACAACATTACTTGTATTGTAAGTTACCATTAATTCAGAGGCTGGTGAATCCATAAGGGATTTAGCCTTTGCGTATATAGTATTGTCATCGGCCAAGATATTTACTGATGCTGTGAATGCTATGAAATATGTTAATAGTTTGAGTTTCATTATAATGTGTCTCCTTAGTGACAATTGTGTCATTTATGCAACATTAGAGTTAATTATAGGTAACTAAATAGAAAAATCAATAGTAAATATTATAAAAAAAATGATAGATATTGAACTTATCTATAACGAGTCAGTCCAAGTAACAAGTTGGTTAATTTTTCCTCTATAAAATTTCCCTAAAGCCAACTAGAACAGGCGAGCAATTGCCTGTTCGTCTTATTTGTTAGCAACTTTGCCACAAGAGCCAGCAAGATATTATATTCAGGATGAAATATAATTAATTGCTATGCAAATTTATTGGTTTCAGGATTCAAAAATTGGTCACTTGAACCAGGTGCAAGCTTTGTTAGATGAAATAGCAAAAGAGATTGATTGTTCAATCACTAAAATTTATTGCGAAGATAGAAAAATTCTTAATTGGTTTCACCCTTACGCTACCCCTGAGCCTACAGAGGGGAGCGAGCGTGAATTAACGCTGCTAATTGGGGCCGGTCACTCAACGTACCCATGCATCTTAAAAACACAAAAATTATTTAAGAAAACGAAATCTGTAATATCAGTAGCAATTTTAAAACCATCCTTTAACTCTAATGCTTTCGATCTGATTTGCGCACCAGAACATGATTATCCAAGCCAAAGAAAAGACCAGAATATTTATACGTTTAAGGGTTCTCTAGCACCGACCTCTTCAGTCGAGCCAAAAAAAAATAAGGCCATGATCGCCATTGGTGGTCTGAGTAAACATTATGTATTTGATGTGGAGCTTGTTGAAAAACAAATTAAATATATTCTTACAACTCATCCCGCGCATCATTTCCATGTTTTTAATTCTAGAAGAACACCAGAGAGCCTGAACACAAAGATTGTAAGTATGTGTGATACTTTCAAAAACTTTAACTTTATTGATGTGGAGAATAGCTTGGCTTCGTCTTTTCAAGATGCCTTGCGTGCTTCAGAGATAAAATTTGTTACCCCTGATAGCTCAAACCTAGTATTTGAAGCATTGTCATCAAGAGGGAAAACTTACTTCATGCAAATTGAAGGCTTCGGGCGTTTTAGAATATTTACTTCTAAAAAAATTAGAAAAGTTATGACCTCCCTAGTGAACTCCGAGCAAGTAGGAACCATTTCTGTCAGTACGCTAGCGGAGGGATTGAAAGTCCATAAAATTCAACACCCATCTGTCCATGCTGAGCCCTTGGCTGAAGTTAAAAAAACTGCATATGCGGTTCTCAACTTACTCAACGAAAGAAGATGAAAGTAGCTCATCTCATTACAAGTAAAATTTTTGCTGGAATAGAGCAACATGTATTTGAGCTAGCCCAGGCAACGGGCCATGAGATTGATCATATCATCCTATGCGATAAAGCCTTGGGTACTTCGTTTGTTGGCATCTCAACGCATATGATAAAAATCGGCTCAAGACGATCGCCCGTGAGCATCATCAAACTTGCCTGGTACTTAACTAAAAATAATATTAATATTCTGCACTGTCATGGAGCCAAAGCGAGCAGTATCGGCATATGGATTGGTCGACTAACCCAAGCAAAGGTGGTGATAACCATCCATGGTCAAAAGTCTCATCAATCTTCTTTCAAGCATGCAGATGCAATTATTGGAGTTAATAGAAAACTTGTGAAAGGTATTCCTAATGCAGTATTTATACCCAATTGGTTTAATCCAAGTCATCTAGGTCAGCCATCATCCAGAACAGGTCCTGTGATTGCTGTGGGGAGACTAGAGAAAGTTAAAGGTTTTGATTTGCTCATCAAGAGCTGGGTGAATATTAACGAGGAGCTAAATATTATAGGTAGCGGGCAGGAGGAGCAGTCTCTTAAAGCATTAATCAAATCATTAAATTTATCAGATAGAGTGAACATTCTGACAGACTACTCTTATTCATCAATTGAGGAGATGTATAAAAATGCTAGTGGTTTAATTGTATCCAGTCTTAGAGAAGGCGGCCCTAGAGTCGTTCTAGAGGCTATTAACCATGAGATACCTGTCATAGGAACCAAGGTTGGCATCATCCCTGAGATCGTCCCGATAGAATGTTTAGCAGAGCCAGGGGATCAAAATAGCTTGAGGTTACTTTTAGAAGAGATGATACCCTTATTACCTCAATTGGATGTCAAGGCATTAAAAATTTCAATGCTTGAAAATTTCTCTTTATCCAGTGCGGCCAATCATACCAATAAAATTTATTTATCTCTTAAGTAGAGCATCCTCATAAACCTGAACCGTACTTTTGGTAAGTGCATCCTTGGTAAAAATAGGCGGAAGAGATGAGGGTGGGGTCGCTTGAAGTAATTGAGGAATTTTTATTGCAAGAGCATCTATATCTCCAAATTCAACCAATCCCAGCGGGTTAATCATTCCGATAGACTCTTTAACCCCTCCTCTATTCCATCCCATGACGCGAGTGCCGCATGCAGCAGCTTCGATAATCGTTCTGCCAAATGGTTCCGGCTTAGATGATAGATTTAAGACAACGTCTGAAATTTTGTAAATATTTGCAATGTCTGGCCTTGATCCGCAAAAGGTAACCATAGATTCAAGATTGTGATCAGATGCTAGCTGCATCAGTGATTGAAAATACTTTTTCTTATTTGGATTTACGGGCCCTGGAATTAATCCATGGTATTTGCGACGATCAAGCAAGGTCATTAATTGTAAAAATACTTCGATGCCCTTCCAACCAGTAATTCTTCCCGGGAGAGTTAATAAAATTTTATCCTGTGTTTGTGGGAATTCTTGATACCAAGATTGCTTCCATTTCTCTGGCACAGGAGAATAATTAAATTCTTCTGTATCACAACCTCTGTAAATCAAATGAAGGTGCTCTTTCGCAACCTTGTAATTCTTTAAAACATAGTCCTGCACTGTACTTGAAATTGCAATGACCTCATTAGCATAAGACATGGATTTGCTGTAAAACGGTTTGCTATATAAGCCATGGAAAGTTGAAATAACTATCGGCCTTCTTCTTAATGGGATCTGCTTTAAAGCAAGGTAATTAATCCAGGCAGGAAATCGAGAGCGAACATGAATAATATCAGGTTGATATTCGTCATAAATCTTTCTTAGGCTGCTAATTTGAGTCAAGGCCTGAAAGTTTTTCTTAGCAATGGGAAGAGAGAAATGGGTCGCGCCATGATCTGATAGTTTTTGGACCAGCCCCCCTCCGGCAGAAACTACTGCTGATTCATGCCCCATGCTCACTAGGTATTCCGATAGATCAACAGTACCTCTCTCAACCCCACCTAATTTTAGCTCAGGCAGTAGTTGCAAAACTCGCATGAATTACTCGTACCTTAAGGCCACTGCAGGCTCTAACCGAGCAGCTTTCCTTGCAGGCCAAATACCAAAAAATAAGCCCACGCATGCTGAAAATGTGACTGAGCCAAAAATTGCAGAGAAGGGAATTGTAAAAACCCAGTCCTGCCAAATAGAAATTAAGAGATAAATCCCTGAGCCAAGGACCACACCTAAAACTCCGCCGATAATGCACAAGGTCACCGCCTCAATAAGAAACTGAAGAAGAATGGCTTGATGAGTTGCGCCAAGTGCTTTGCGCAGACCAATCTCGCGAGTTCTTTCCGTTACTGAAACCAACATAATATTCATCACGCCAATGCCACCAACCAACAAGCTGATGCCAGCAATGCCTATAATCAAAGCTGAAAAAATTGCCGTCGCTTGTTTCTGTAAGTCGGTAAATTGTGACCAATCATTGATTCTAAAATTATTTTCTTCTCCAGGGCCTATGTCATGCTCGCGTCTTAAAACACGCTCAATCGAAATCATAGCCTCCTCGGGCGAATAAGTATTGGGGACCTCCACTCGAATAGAATCCACTATCTGCCTGCCAAATAATCTGTCAGCTGCTGTAAGAAGTGGAATGTAGATTTGCTCGTCTGGATTTGACCACCCCGATGAGCCCTCAGACTTCATCACGCCAATGACTTTAAAGGTCACTCCCCCTAAATCAATATCCTTGCCAATCAATGCTTTGGAAGATGTTTTTAACTCTGTTCCAACACTAGAGCCAATGATAGCAAATCGCTTCCTGGCTAAATCATCACGCTCTGTCAAAAATAATCCTTCCTCAACCTCGTACCCCTGAATACTCAAGTAATTTTCCCTTACGCCAATCACAGAGATGCTGATACTTTCATTGCCAAATTTTAATGTTTTACTGCCTCGAATTTCTGGAGTAATGCGCCACTTAACCTCTTGATCTTTGATCAAAGCATCTGCATCTTTAATAATTAGTGGAGAGGCATTAACAGTCTGTGAGCCTCGACCTCTTGAAGGGTACACAGTTAAAGTTCGAGCAGACAAATTCGTTATTGAGTCATCGATTGCTCTTTGTGCGCTTGATCCAATACCAACCATAGCAATGACAGAGGCAGTGCCAATAACAATTGCGATAGTGGTTAATAATGAGCGCATAAGATTGGCTCTAATTGCATCAACCGCGGTTGAAATAGATTCTTGGAGTATCATAACTTACCCAAATCTACCCTTCACTCTTTCAGAAAACTTTTGCTGATATTTAATTAACCCTTCACTCGGGAGGACATAAACTATTTCTTTTTGATCAATTCCGCTCTTAACCTCCACGTGATTCAGATCTGTTTTGCCAACCTTGATCCAGGCTGGAATAGCGCCTTTCTTTGTTTGTTTTAAAACAATAAAAGTATTGAAGTTCTCTCCAGTAACTTTCTCAGTTAAAAAATTGTTTAAATCTTTTTTTGTGATCCCCAGCAAAGGAGCTACAGATGCAATGTCTTTACGTGTTCGCAATGATCCTGCTGGTAAGGCCAAGGCTACTTCCTCATTTAAAATCTCTATCTCAACATCAGTGTTCATGCCGATCAATAAAAGGTTATCTTTATTCTCTATATCAATGAGCACTGGAAAAGTGGTAACGTTTTGATCAACTTTAGACATAGGTTCAATTTTAGACACTACTCCTGTAAACCTTTTGTCTCTGTAAGCAGAGACTTTAAGGGTGACTTCTTGGCCGATGCTAATTTTACCAATATCTATTTCATCAATTAAGGCTCTGACTCTAACTTTATTAAGATCAGCCATCTCCATAAGCAGAGTTCCACCACCCACTGCAGAAGTTGGGGACGTTATTACCTGGCCTACTTCAGCAAGCCTGCTTATAACTGTTCCAGCTATTGGAGATCTAACGCTTGTATCATCTAGGGCAATTCTCGCATTCTCTAAAAAAACCTCAGCCCGAACAAACTGAGCTTGTGCTGATGAAGAGGCCTCTTGAGCATCTTCAAAGGATTTGTCTGAAATATTTCCCTCGTCATGAAGTCTCTTGGAGCGATTAAACTGGTTCTTTGCATTCGATAGCCTTACCTTCGCAACCTCTAAGTCTGCATTCGCTTGAGCTAAAGTATTGGTTGGAGTTCTCTGGTCAATCCTGGCTAAAACAATTCCCTTTTCAACAAAATCTCCAATTTCAGCCCCTAAAAATAGTACCTGACCAGAAGCTTTAGATTTAATTTCAATTGACGAGATTGCTTCAACAGTTCCTGAGGCCTCAACTGTTAATTCTAATTGCTGGGCACCAGCTTCTTTAAGAGTGTAAAACTTAAATTCTTCTTCTTTTTTACTGCCGCCACAGCTAGCTAAAAAAATAATAGATAAAGATATGGTTAATGACTTAATTGATAACGGATTCATTTTACTTCCTTTGTTGAGTCTGATTCTAACAGACCATCTTTAATGAGAATAGTGCGCTGAGCCTCTTCAGCAACCTCATTCTCATGGGTGATTAAAATAATAGTTTGTCCTTGAGCGTGGAGGTTATGAAAAAGCTGCATAACATCATGTCCTGTCTGACTGTCAAGATTTCCCGTAGGTTCATCTGCAAAAAGAATGGAGGGATTATTCACAAGCGCTCTCGCAATGGCTACTCTTTGCTGCTGCCCGCCTGATAGCTCTGAGGGCTGATGGCCCATTCTATCTTCTAGGCCAACCTGAGACAAAGCAGCTTTAGCTCTAGCAAGTTGCTCGGCTTTCTCAACACCAGCATATTTTAACGGCAACATTACATTATCAAGAGCAGTATTTCGTGCCAATAAATGAAAATTCTGAAATACAAATCCAATCTCTTTGTTTCTTATGCCTGCAAGCTCATCGCCCTCTAGGGTGCTGACCTCCTGATTGTTAAGAAAATAAGTTCCATGGGTTGGACTGTCAAGGCATCCGATGATATTCATCAAGGTAGATTTACCAGACCCAGAAGGACCCATAATGGCGATGAATTCACCTTTTTGGATCTCAAAGGTAATACCTCTGAGGGCTTCAACGGTTTGCGTGCCTAAGGAGTAGTGTTTTGTCACGCCTTCAACCCTAATAATATTCATGCTTGCCTACATAAAAAAACTGGAATCTCACGTGAGGTATTATTTTGGTAAGTCTCATAATCTGGATAAAATGAACAAATTAAAGGCCATAACTCTTCTTTCTTTTCTTTAGACACCTCTTCTGCTAGATAGTTCTGAGAATCATGAATGGTAGAGATCTTGAGCGCAGGATTAGCCTTAACATTATAATACCAACTTGGATTTTTTGGCATACCACCCAGGGATGCAACCAGAATTGGCAGGCCATTTTCATGGACATAAATTAAAGGAATATTTCTAATCTTCTGCGTCTTAGCGCCCTTGGTTTGAACGACCATAATAGGGAAGCCTCCAGGCCATTTATTCCATAATTTCCCTTTGCTGAGCAAAAAAATTGCCGCTTGAAATTTAGCAAAATATTTAATAATTTTTTTTGCAGTCTTGGCTTCCTTGACTGTGTATTTTTCAGTTGCCATTAGCTTTACTCAAACGCAGCTATCCCTGTTTGAAAATTTCCAAGAATTAATGCGTGGAGATCGTGGGTGCCTTCATAAGTATTTACAGCCTCAAGATTCATTGAATGCCGAACTACGTGATACTCATCAATAACGCCATTTCCACCATGCATATCTCTAGCCATCCGAGCGATATCAAGTGCTTTGCCACAGTTATTACGCTTAATTAATGAAATCATCTCAGGAACCATGCTGCCTTCGTCTATTAATCGACCAACACGAAGGGCAGCCTGCAACCCTAGAGAAATTTCTGTTTGCATGTCTGCTAATTTCTTTTGAATTAATTGCTTTCCTGCAAGAGGCTTGCCGAATTGAACTCTATCTAGAGTATATTGACGCGCAGCATGCCAGCAAAATTCTGCCGCACCTAGAACACCCCATGCAATTCCATATCTAGCCATATTCAAACAAGTAAATGG
>ERZ890510.1985-NODE-1985-length-12248-cov-7.054047_pt1 | contig 12248 bp, 10 predicted proteins | sample MGYA00521265_ERZ890510 | MGnify/ENA primary metagenome ERZ890510 (study PRJEB32303, sample SAMEA104408624) | aquatic metagenome | biome: Brackish water; feature: Chemocline; material: water | place: Baltic Sea | collected 2014-10-26T21:54:00 | depth 110 m ...
GCGCTTCGCCAGCCCGCCGGATGCGAAGGATCCCAGCATGGTCGAGGCGAAGTCAATCGCCGTGCGGCTGTCGCTGCTCGCCCTGATCACCGGCTCCATCGAGGCGACCGAGGCGACCCTGGTAGCGCCCAGGATCAACCTGGAGGTCGACGCCGCGGGCCAGGCGAACTGGGCGTTCGCGCCCTCGGCCGGCGGGGCCGGGGCGCTGCCGGTGAGAGACGTCCGCGTCGAGGACGGCACGTTCACCTTCAGCGATGCCCAAACGGGCCTGTCGGTGGTCGCGACCAAAGTGAATTTCATCGCGTCGGCCGCGTCGATGGCAGGCCCCTTCGCCCTGGCGGGCAGCGCTTCGATCGACGGTTCGCCGCTGAAGTTCAACCTCGCCCTCGGTGCCAGGGGGCCGGCCGGCCACGATGTCGATATCTCGCTGGAGGCGGCCGGCGGCCGGCTTGGCTACATTGGCACCCTGAGCGACCTGGCCGCCGATGCGCGGGCTTCCGGCAAGGCGTCGGCATCGGCGGACAATCTGGTCCTGTTCGTCGAGACCCTGGCCGTGATGGCCGGACAGCCCCGCCCCAGCGTGCCGCCGCTGCTGGCCGGCAGGTTCCGCTTCGACGGGCCGGTCGCCCTCTCCCGGGCGGCGGTGACGGCCAAGGACTTCACCCTCGTGCTGGGCGACGAAAAGCTCTCCGGCTCGCTGACGGCCACGGTCGAACCCGGACTCACGATCGATGCCCGTCTGGCGGCCGCCCGGTTCGATCTCGACCGCTGGCTCAAGGCGGTCGTGCTGCCGGCCGAAGTCACGAACGAGAAGGCGCCGGCCCCCCCGGTGCCTGCCGGGCCGACAGCGACATCGACGACAAGATCGACGGCAAGATCGACAGCCGCGCCGGCGCCGCCGCCGCCCACCGGGAACTGGCTGGCCGCCCTCACCGCCCGGCTCGGGCTGGAAGTCGGCGAGTTGATCTACAACCAGCAGCCCGTTCGCAATATCGCCATCGAAATCGAAGCCCGCAACGGCGTGATTGCCGTGCCGAAATTCGGCAGCACGCTGCCGGGCGGCCTGGTCGTGCGGGCGGCCTCGACGATGTCCGATACTTCCGCGCGTCCCCGCGTCACGGGCGACTTCAGCCTGGAGGGGCCGAAGCTCCGCGAGACACTGGCCTGGCTCAGGGTCGACACGTCTTCGATACCGGCCGACAAGCTCACCCGCGTCAGCATACACGGCAGGATGGGCTCCCGTGCCGGCAACGTGCAGGTCAACGACGCCGCCTTCGAACTCGACGACCTCAAGGGCCAGGCCGGCATCACCGTTGCCTTCACCGTCCCGATGTCGGTCGAGCTGCAGCTCGGCCTCGACACCGTCGATCTCGATTCATTTCTCCTGCCGCCCGGCCAGTCGGCGGCCAGGACATCCCCCACGGACTCCGTCGTGCCCCTGCTGGCCCTGCTCGGCCCGTCGCTCGGCCTCAAGCTCAAGGTCGCCCGGATCAACTACCGCGGCGAGGCGGTATCCGGGGTGGATCTCGATATCGCGCGCCAGGCCGGCACGCTGAAGCTGAACGACTTCAAGGTGACGAGCCTGGCCGGCGCACGGGTCGAGGTACGGGGCGCGGTGGCCGACTACTGGACGCCCCACCCGCGCGCCAGCATCGCCTTCAAGTTCGATACCCCCGACATCGATCGAGTCCTGAAGCTCGCCGCCGCCCCACCGACGGGATTCGGCGCGGTCTCCGCGAGCGGCGAGGCGGCGGGCACCTGGGAGAGTCTCGCCATCCGGCAAGGCGCGGTCAGCGCCCTGGGATCGACCGTCAGGGCAAGCGGCGCGCTGGCCCTGCTCGGCGTGACACAGGGCAAGGTCACGTCGATCTCCTACAAGGGCAGCGTCATCGTCGACGACCAGCCGATGAATGTCTCGATCTCCGCCAAGGTCGACGGCCGGCCCGACATCACGGCGGACGTCAAGGCGGACGCCTTCGACTTCGACAAGCTCTTCGCCGGACGCCACGCACCGCGACCGGCGACGCACGGCCGGCCGGCCGCTGCCCCCGAAGACATCGATACGGCGTCTCTGCGCGGCTTCGATGGCAAATTCAGACTCACTACGGGGGCGCTGGGCGGGACGGCGATGCAGCTCGGCAATACCGATGTCGCCGCCGAGCTGAAGGACGGCCGGCTCACGATCGTCAACCTCAAGGGTGGACTCTATGGCGGCTCGCTCAACCTGGCGGGCGTCGTCGATGCAACGCAGCCCGCGCTCGCGTTCGACCTGAAGGGCGACGCCAAAGGCCTGCGCATCGGCGACATGATGCGCGGCACCTCCGGCAGCAACGAAGTCGGCAGCCTGATCAAGGTCACGCTCGACGGCATCCTGAACGCCGACGACATCGAGTTGCGCGGGACCGGCAGCACCGTCGGGCAGCTCAAGTCCTCCCTGGCAGGCCGCGCCCGATTGAGCGGCCACATCAATCCCAGGGCCGACCGCTTCCTGCAGGTCATCGGTGCTGCCGCCACGGGCGTGACCGGCGGCGCCATTGACTTCACCCTGGGCAACCTGGCGAGCCTGTTCGGCAACAAGGGCGGTATCGGCATCGGCAATCTCCTGAACGCGATCTCGCTGGTGCTGAACCGCTTCGTGAACCATGACAATCCACTCTCGGGGGAGATCGACATTGCCGGTGGCGTCCTGAGCGACAAGCATCTGCAACTCCAGGGAAGCGGTGCCACCGCCGCCATCTCGACCCGCACCCGGCTCGAGAACGCAACGACGGACACGACGATCAACTTCATGCTGAGCGAGAGCCCGTCGACTCCCTATCTGATCATGACGGCGCGCGGTCCCCTGGCCGGGCCGACCTTCGCGGCAACCCGGGGCGGCGCACAGGATCCGCCCGGCATGGTCAACATTCTGTCGAACATCGAAAAGGTGCCCTCGATGCTGCCCAGCATCCCCGTTCCCAGCTTCCACATTCCAAATCCGTTCGGCCGCTGAGCGACCGTGCGGGAGGACGCGCCATGACCACAACGATGACCGCAACCGCCGCTCGCTTCACCTTCGACGGAAGCGAGATCGTCTGGAAGCAGTTCCGCGCGCTGGAGGGCGAGCATCACGTGTTCGAGCCCCTGGGCGGCGGGCAGTTCCGCCACGTCGCGCGCAAGGCCGGCACCTGGGCCACCAGCGACGGCGACAACGTCCACTATGAAAGCGGCGGCGAGGCGGTCGCAGGGCGATAGCGCCCGCGAGCAGAGGGGCCGGCCGCCTCAGCCGCGGAAGTTGTCCCAGCCGCCGGCCGGTGGCGCCACGTAGACGCCGCGTTCGGCGTCGGACTTGCAACTTGTAAGAGCCAGGACAGCGATCACCAGAACCAGCAGTTTCGTCATTGTTTCGACCTCGAAATTTGAGCCGGAGTATATGCGCCGGCATACCGCCGCCCTCATCAAATCCAGCTGATTGCCGCCCTGCCCCACCTTTCCCGGGGCCGGCCGCTCACGCTGCCACGCGCTGCCCCGGACCCAGCCGCTGCCAGTCGAGACCGATGTCGAGCACGGAAGCGCTGTGGGTGAGCCAGCCGGCCGAAATGAGATCGACGCCGCTGGCGGCAATGGCGGGTGCGGTGGCCGGCGTGATGCGGCCCGACGCCTCGGCAACCGCACGGCCGCCGATGCGGCGCACCGCCTCGGCCAGCATCTCGGGGCCCATGTTGTCGAGCAGCACGGCATCGACATTCTCGGCCAGCGCCTGGTCGAGCTGGTCGAGGGAATCGACCTCGACCTCGATCTTCACCAGATGGCCGGTGCCGGCGCGGGCGGCGCGGATGGCCGGCGCCACGCCGCCGGCCGCGGCGACGTGGTTGTCCTTGATCAGCACCGCATCGTCCAACCCGAAGCGGTGATTGACGCCGCCGCCGGCACGCACAGCGTATTTCTGCAGGCTGCGCAGGCCGGGCATGGTCTTGCGCGTGCAGCAGATGCGCGCCTTGTGGCCCCGTACCGCCGCCACCAGCGTCGCGGTCGCGGTGGCGACACCGCTCAAATGCCCGAGGAAGTTGAGCGCCACGCGCTCGGCGGTCAGCACGCTGCGCGCCGGACCGGCGATGGTGGCGATGCAGTCGCCCGGTCCGACATGCGTGCCGTCGGGCCGGTCGATCGCGATCTCGATGGCGGGATCGACGAGGCGAAACGCCAGTGCCGCGGCATCGAGGCCGGCCACGACGCCGGGCTGACGCGCGACCAGCGCCGTCTCGGCCCAGGCTTTGGCCGGCACGATGGCATCGGTGGTGAGATCGCCGGCGCGGCCGAGGTCCTCCAGCAGGGCGGCACGGACCGGCGGCTCGATCATGATCAGGGGCAGCGGGGAAAGCGTCATGGCTCAAACTCCTGAAGCGAGGGATTGCTGCGAAGCGGTCTCAGATGCGATGGCAAGGGGCACGGCGCGACAGACGATGCGTGTCCCGGTGTCGTGGACGCGCTGCACCAGCCGCCGCGCCCAGGCCGGCGAGGCTTGGGGAAAGTCGCGGCGCCAGTGGCCGCCGCGGCTCTCCTCGCGGGCAAGCGCGCCCGTGGCGATCATGAGTGCCACGAGGGCCGGATCGGCCTGCGGGCCACCGCGAAAGGCCAGCGGCTCCAGCCTCGCGATCGCGGCCTCGATGCCCTGGCGCTCGCGCACCATGCCCAGCGACTCGTCGATGAGGGTGCGCAACCCGCCTGCGTCGGGTGCGGCCGGCAGGGCGACCGGACGCGGCGTCGGCAGCGAGGCGGCCTCGGTGCCCGCGATGCTGCCGGCGACGAAGCCCGCCATGACCGCCGCCTCCAGGAGCGAATTGCTGGCCAGGCGGTTGGCGCCATGCAGGCCGCTCGCCGCCACCTCGCCGCAGGCCCACAGGCCCTCGACCGTGCTGCGGCCCTCGGCATCCACGGCAACGCCGCCCATGTGATAGTGGGCCGCCGGCCGCACCGGGATCGGCTGGCGCGCCGGATCGATGCCGGCGGCCAGGCAGCGCGCCGCGATGCCGGGAAAGCGGGCGGCGAAGTCGGTGCCGAGCGCCGGGCGGGCGTCGAGGAAGACGCGATGGCCGGCGGCGACGTGGGCGGCGACGGCGCGGGCGACGACGTCGCGCGGTTCCAGCTCGCCGCGGCCGCGGCCCGCCATGAAACGCGCGCCGGTCTCGTCGACCAGCACTGCGCCCTCGCCGCGCACGGCTTCGCTTACCAGCGGCATGGGATCGAAGGCGACATCGAGCGCGGTCGGGTGGAACTGCACGAACTCCATGTCGGCCAGCACGGCGCCGGCGCGGGCGGCGAGCGCGATGCCCTGGCCGATGGCCGGAAGCGGGTTGGTGGTGTGGGCGTAAAGCCCGCCCAGCCCGCCGGTGGCAAGCACGACGCGGCGGCTGGCCAGCAGGCAGGCATCGCGCGGCCCCGCCGCCAGCACGCCGGCGATGCCGCGGTCGTCGACCAGCAGGCGGCGCGCCGCCAGCCCCTCGATCACGATGATCGAAGGCGTGGCGCGCACCGCGGCGACCAGGGCACGCATGATCGCCGCCCCGGTGCCGTCGCCCGCGACATGGACGATGCGGCGGCGGCCGTGCGCGGCTTCGAGGCCGAGCGCCAGCCGGCCAGCGGCGTCGCGGTCGAAGACGACGCCGTGACGCTCGAGCTCGGCGATGGCGGCGGGCGCCGCGGCGGCGATGCGGTGGGCGACGGCGGGATCGGCGAGGCCGTCGGCCGCGGCCAGCGTATCGGCGGCATGCAGAGCGGTCCGGTCGTCCTCACCCACGGCGGCAGCGATGCCGCCCTGAGCCCAGGCCGAAGCCGCACCCTCGGCAAGTGGCGTCCTGGCCAGCAGCAGCACCGGCCCCGGCGCTAGCCGCAGCGCCGTCATGAGGCCGGCCAGGCCGCCGCCGATAACGATCGGGCAGCCGGCGAGACCGGCGGGAAGCCTGTCCTTCATCGCCGCCTCCCCTAACCGACCGCCAGCATTCGCTCGACGGCGCGACGGGCTGCGGCGGCGACGGCGGGATCGATCGTCACCTCGTGGCGCATGCTCTCAAGCGCTCGGCGGATCCCGGGCAACGTGATGCGCTTCATGTGCGGGCAGAGGTTGCACGGTCGCACAAACTCGATCGCGGGATGGAGTGCTGCGATATTGTCGCTCATCGAGCACTCGGTCATCAGCACGACGCGGGCCGGCCGCTCGCGTGCGACATAGTCGGCCATCGCCGCGGTGGAGCCGGCGAAATCGGCCTCGGCCACAACCTCGGGTGGGCATTCGGGATGGGCCAGCACCACCACGCCGGGATGGCCGGCGCGCACCTGGCGCACGTCGGCGGCGGAGAATCGCTCGTGGACCTCGCAGTGGCCAGCCCAGGTGATGACCTCGACGTCGGTTTCGCGGGCGATGTTCTGCGCCAGGTATTCGTCGGGCAGCATGATGACCTTCGGCACGCCTAGGCTCTCGACGATCTTCTTGGCATTGCCCGAGGTGCAGCAAATGTCGCTCTCGGCCTTCACCGCCGCCGAGGTATTGACGTAGGTGACGACCGGCACGCTGGGCCAACGCTGGCGCAGCAGCCGCACGTCCGCCGCCGTGATCGATTCGGCCAGCGAGCAGCCGGCCCTGAGATCGGGGATCAGCACGGTGCGCGAGGGATTCAGGAGCTTGGCCGTCTCGGCCATGAAGTGCACGCCGGCCAGCACGATCACCTCGGCGTCGGTCTTCATCGCCTCGCGCGCGAGCGCCAGGCTGTCGCCCACGATGTCGGCGACACCGTGGAAGATTTCCGGCGTCTGGTAGTTGTGCGCCAGGATGACGGCATTCCTCTTGCGCTTCAGTTCCAGGATGGCATCGACGTCGGGCGCGAACTCGGACCATTCGGCCGGCAGGATGACCGACCGGACTTTTTCATAGAGCGCGGCGGCTTGGCTGGAAGCGGTCATGAGGCACCTATTATACTCACTATGAGCATTTCTGCTCTTATGCTATGAACGAGCATAAAAGCCGTCAAGCCTCTTTCCGGTAATTTCGACAGGCGACGGTCGGTCGGCTAGAAGGAACGGCATGCGCAGCATCTTCTGCATCGTCATTTGTCTGGCGGCTCTTCCCGGCGCCACGGGTGCGTCGGCCCAGACGCCGTCCTTCAGCGATCCCCAGGCCTATTGCCGGGCGGTCGGCACGATCGACGCACCCGACCAACGCTTCACCGGCCATGGCGTTCCCGACTGGATCGAGGCGGCGTTCCTCTCGCCGCAGGACATCGCCGCCATCAAGGCCGGCCGCCGGCCCGACTACGGCATCGCCTGGCGCTGCGTGCGGGGCGAGGTGCTGGCCTGCCAGAACGCCCAGACGCCGTCGTGCATGAAGCCCGACACCGATCGCATGCCGACGGCCGCCATGCGCGACTTCTGCCGCGACGACAAAGGCGCCTCGCCGGTGATCCCGCGGGTTGTCACCGGCACCGCGCGCATGCTGGCCTACGACTGGGTGTGCCGTGGCGGCGCGCCCGCGATCGAAAAGCAAGCGCCGCTCGACGCGCAGGGTTTCGTCGCCGCCGACTGGAAGCGCGTCGGCCCGAAATAGAGGAGCGGCCGCTCAGGCCGAGCGCGAAAGCGGCAGCTTGCTGCCGGCGGCGGCGCGCTCGAGCAGGATCTCGCGCCGGAAGCGGAAGAGCTTGGCCGGACGGCCGCCGGTTTCGGCCGAAACGCCGCCGGTCTCCTCGACCAGTCCCTGCTGCTCGATCAGGCGGCGGAAGTTCTGCTTGTGCAGCGGTCGGCCGGCCAGGGCCTCGACCGCACGCTGGAGCTGCCCCAGGGTGAAGTCAGGCGGCATCAGCTCGAACACCACAGGCCGGTATTTGATCTTGGCACGCAGCCGCGCGATGCCGGTCGCCAGGATGCGGCGGTGGTCGTAGTGCATCGATGCTCCGGGCAGGACGTCGGCGGGGCCCTTGCGCCGGCCGGCCTCGGCAACGAGCCCCGCCTCGTAGAGCAGCTCATAGCGCTGCAGCACCAGATCCTCGTTCCAGGTCGGCTCGGCGAAATTGATCTCGACCCGCTGCCGGCGCTCGCGTCGCGCCGCGGTGTCGGCCGCGGCCTCGATCCAGCGCCGCAGCCGCGGCAGAACCTGGCGCGCCAGCACGGTCGGCGTACCTCCGCGCCAGTCCTCCCACGGAAAATAGCGATACCAGTTCTGCCAGCCGGGCTCGCGCCGGCCGGCTTCGGCACGTTCGCGCGTGAGGCCGAGGTAGGAGATCGAGACGATGCGCAGGCCGGACGCGGCCCCGGCCCGCGAGCGGTCGGCGAAGGTATAGAGCTGCTCGACATAGCCCAGCGGATGATGGGTGTGGCGCTCGACCCAGGCACGCAGACCGGTCTGCAACGTCGGATGATCGCCCTCGAACGGGCCCGACGGCAGCAGCATGCCGTCCTCAAGGGTCAACACCTGCGGGGCATCGTCGATCAACGCGACGAGCACGGCGTTCAGTTCAATTGAAACGGCACGGGACCGGTTGGCGGCGGGTGGCATGACGCGATCATTATGCCTGTTCTTTCCGCTGCGCGCTCGGTGCACAGTACGGCTGCAACAGGAGGCAAGCATGGCGACCAAGATCAAGAAGAACGACCATGACGAAAATTCGCCCGAGTACCGCCGCGGCATGGCGGAGATCCGCAAGCAGCTCGGTCCGATGGCCGATTCCTATATCCGCAACATCAAATCGCTGGCGCCGGAATTCGCCTGGGTGAACGTCACCTTTCCCTTCGCCGAACTCTACACGCGCGACGTGATCGATCTCAGAACCCGCGAACTCTGCACGGTGGCCGCGCTCACGGTCCAGGGCTTCTCGTTGCCGGAGCTAAAACTGCATGTGAAGGCCGCCCTGCGTTGTGGCGCCTCGCGCGGCGAAGTGGTCGAGATCATCACCCAGATGATCGCCTATTGCGGCTTCCCGGCCGCGACCAATGCGCTGATGACCATGAAGCAGGCCTTCGACGAGGTCGACGCCACCGCGAAGGAGGCAAAGCGGAAGCCGCGCAAGGCCGCGAAGAAGGCGAGGCGCAAGTGAGCGCCGCCGAGAACGGCGCCCGCCTGCTGGTGCGGAACCTCGAAGCCCAAGGCGTCGAGCATGTGTTCGGCATTCCCGGCGCCAAGATCGATCCGGTGTTCAACGCCCTTGCCGATTCGACGATCAAGACCGTGGTCTGCCGCCACGAACAGAACGCCGCCTTCATTGCAGGCGGCCTGGGTCGCCTCACCGGCCGGGCCGGCGTCGTCCTGGTGACTTCGGGTCCAGGCGTCTCCAACCTCGCGACCGGGCTTGCCACCGCCAACACCGAGGGCGACCCGATCGTCGCACTGGGCGGCGCCGTGCCGGTCGCCGACCGGCTAAAACTCACCCACCAGAGCATGAACACGGTGGCGATGCTGCGGCCGATCACCAAATACACCGCCGAAATCGATTCGCCGGCGGCGATTTCCGAGGCCATCGCGGCAGCCTTCCGCGCCGCCGAATCCGGCCGGCCGGGGGCTGCCTTCCTTAGCCTGCCCAAGGACGTCATGAAGGCCGAGGTGTCCGGCAACGTGTTGACGCCCGCCACCATCGCCACGCAGGGGCCCGCCGATACCGACGCCATCGCCGCGGCCGCCACCCTGATCGACGCCGCCGAACGGCCGGTGGTCCTGCTCGGCATGCTGGCGAGCCAACCGGCGGTGGCCGCCGCGGTGCGGTCGCTGCTGTCGAAGGCGGCGCTCGCCGTTGCCGGCACCTATCAGGCGGCGGGCGTAGTGCCCCGCGAGCGACTCGACTGCTTCGCCGGCCGTGTCGGTCTGTTCCACAACCAGCCGGCCGACCGCCTGCTCGATGCCGCCGACCTCGTCGTGACGGTGGGCTTCGATCCGGTCGAGTACGATCCGGCGCTATGGAACCGCGGCCGCAAACGTAAGCTGATCCACATCGACTGCGTGCCGGCAGAGATCGACAACGACTACCGGCCCGACCTTGAATTGCTGGGCAGCTCCGCCGCCACCCTGCGCGCGCTTGCCGACCTGGTGAAATCGCGCCCGCGTCCGGCCCAGGCCGGACTGCTGGCCGAAATCCAGCGCGGCCGCGCGGCACTCGCCGCCGAGGCCGCGACGCGCACCGGCACGCCGGTGCATCCGCTCAGGCTGGTCGAGGAACTGCAGAAGCTGGTCGACGACGACGTCACGCTCTGCTCCGACATGGGCTCGTTCCATATCTGGATGGCGCGTCACCTGATCAGCCACCGGCCGCGCCAGATCATGATCAGCAACGGCCAGCAGACGCTGGGGGTTGCGCTGCCGTGGGCGATCGCTGCCTGTCTCGCCAACCCCGGCGGCAAGGTGATCTCGGTGTCGGGCGACGGCGGCTTCCTGTTCTCCGCCGTCGAACTCGAGACGGCAGTGCGACTCAAGTGCAACTTCGTGCACCTCGTCTGGATCGACGGCAGCTACGACATGGTCGGCATCCAGGAAGTGGCGGCCTATGGCCGCGAGTCCGGGGTGCGCTTCGGCCCGGTCGATGTCGTGAAGTTCGCCGAATCGATGGGCGCCCATGGCCTGCGCATCGAGTCTCCCGACCAGGTCGGGCCGGTGCTGCGCCGGGCGATGGCGATGGACGGGCCGGTCATCGTCGGTGTGCCGGTCGATTATCGCGACAATCCCGGACTGATGGCCGCGCTGCATCCCGACGTCATCATCTAGCGCCCGGAGCGTCAGTCGAGCCCGTTGCCGCCATAGAGCCACTGCAGCGTGTCGAGCCACTGATCCTGGCTCTTGGCGCGCATCAGGTCATTGCGCAGCGCCGCGTGCGGGCCGTCGGGATGATAGACGTGATCGCCCATGGCGCGCGACATCAGCTGCACCCGTGCGGTGCGCAGCACGCGACGGGCCTTGTAGGAGGCGAGGCCAGCCTCCAGCGAGTCGTGCTGCGAGAGCGAATCGGCCAGGCAGACCGCGTCCTCCATCGCCATGCAGGCCCCCTGGGCCATGTACTGCATCATCGGATGCGCGGCATCGCCCAGAAGCGCCACGCGGCCGTCGACCCAGGCATCGACGGGATCGCGATCGCACAGCACCCACATGTGCCAGTCCTTGCCGTGGCGGATGATGTTCTGCGCCCGTTCGCAGACGTGGGTAAAGCCCTTGCGGACCTCCTCGACCGGTACCGGCTGGCCGGCGACCGGCTCGGGTGCGTGGTTGTGGTAGGTGACGACGAGATTGAACACCTTCCAGCCCGACAGCGGGTAATGGACGATATGGCACTTCGGCCCGGCCCACAGGGTGGCGGCGTTCCAGCGCAGATCCTCGGGCATCTGCTCCAGCGGGATTATCGAGCGATAGGTCGTGTGGCCGGAAATGCGCGGCGGAATGTCGCCCACGACCTGGCGGCGGACATGCGACCACAGGCCATCGGCGCCGACCAGGGCGCGGCCGCGCACCGCCTCGCCGTTGCCGAGCTTCGCGGCGACGCCCTTGTCGTCCTGATCGTAGCCGTCGACCTGGGCGTGCGTGCGCAGTTCGATCAGCGGGTGATCCTGGCAGGCTTTCAGCAGCACGCCGTGCAGGTCGCCGCGATGAACGACGGCGTAGGGATTGCCGAAGCGGGCGCGGAACTTGTCACCGAGGTCAATATGGGTGATCTCGCCGTCGGCGATGGCATCCATCAGGCGAAGACTGTCGACATAGACCGCCATCCCGCGCGCCGCTTCGCCCACGCCCAACCGGTCGAAGCAATGGAAGGCGTTGGGGCCAAGCTGGATGCCGGCGCCGATCTCGCCCAGCCTGGCTGCCTTTTCCAGCACCAGCGAGGCGATGCCCTTCTGGGCCAGCGCCAAAGCCGACGCCAGCCCGCCGATACCGCCCCCGGCAATCAGAATTCTATCTGGGTCCACCTACCACCTTTTCATCATGGAGCTTCGCAATCTCATGATCGGGCAGGCCGATGATAGCCGATAAAATCTCGTTCGTATGTTGTCCCAGCAACGGTGCCGGCCGCGGCGGCTGGCGCGGCACGGCGCCGAACTGCAACGGCGAGGCCGCCACCGGATAGCGGCCGATGCCGGGCTGATCGAGGATGGTGAACAGGGGATTGTCGAGCACCGCCTCGCGGTCGGACGCCAGTTCGCGGAACGTCTTGTAGGGCGCCCACAACGCTCCCGCCTTCTTCAAGGCTGCTCCGATCTCGTCGGCGGTGCGTGACGCCACCCAGGGCGCGATCACGGCGCACAGCCGATGG
>ERZ890510.1987-NODE-1987-length-12232-cov-5.262626_pt1 | contig 12232 bp, 10 predicted proteins | sample MGYA00521265_ERZ890510 | MGnify/ENA primary metagenome ERZ890510 (study PRJEB32303, sample SAMEA104408624) | aquatic metagenome | biome: Brackish water; feature: Chemocline; material: water | place: Baltic Sea | collected 2014-10-26T21:54:00 | depth 110 m ...
CTAGGCAAGTGTCGCGAGGCGGCCGCCTGCTATGCCCACGCCGGAGGTTCGACGAAGGAAGAGATTGTTGAGTCCATCCAGAAGTACCGGGAGCAGGGCTATCAGTACATCCGCGTGCAACAGGGCGGCTACGGCGGCATGGAATCAAAGCAGCCGCGCCCGGATGGCGCCCTCGATGGTGCCTACTTCGATCCGCGCGGCTACATGCGCGCCCATCTCGAAGTTTTTGATCACGTCCGCTCCGAGCTGGGCTTTGAAGTGGAACTGCTGCACGACATCCATGAGCGCCTGGTGCCGATCGATGCGGTGCAGTTCGCCAAGGACATGGAGAAGTACAAGCTGTTCTTCCTCGAGGATCCGCTGGCACCGGAGGACATCGACTGGTTCCACAACATTCGGTCCCAGTGTGCGACACCGATCGCCATGGGCGAATTGTTCAACCATCCCCGCGAGTGGCAGCCGCTGATCGAGGGTCGGTTGATCGATTTCATCCGCATGCACGTGTCGCAGATGGGAGGCATCACACCGGCGCGCAACGTGGCGGCCTTTGCCAAGATGTACGGCATCCGTACGGCATGGCACGGACCCGGTGACACGTCGCCCGTCGGGCACGCGGCCAACATGCACCTGGATCTGTGGGCGCCGAATTTCGGCGTGCAGGAGTGGTGCCGCTTCAATGAGCTGTGTTATGAAATCTTCCCCGGGTTGCCCGAAGTTCGCGGTGGTTACATGTATCCGAATGATCTGCCCGGCCTCGGTATCGACATCAACGAAGAGCTGGCGGCCAAGTATCCCTGCGAGGATACCATCGAGCAATGGACGCAGACGCGGCTGCCCGATGGCAGTCCGAGCCGGCCCTAGGCGCACCCATGGAGAGAGTCCGCACCGCCATCATCGGCGCCGGTGTCATGGGGCGCGAACACATGAAGTGGCTGGGGCCGGTCGCCGAGGCGCAGGTGGTGGCTGTCGTTGATCCCCATCTGCCGTCGGCAGAAAAGTTGGCTGCTTCCGGCGAAACGGGAACACGAGCTTTTGCCGATGCGGACGAAATGCTGGCCGCATCGTCGCCGGAGTACGTCATCGTTGCCTCACCGCCGAAGTTCCATGCCCAGCAGTGCATCGCCGCCTTTGCTGCCGGGGCGCACGTGCTGTGTGAGAAGCCGTTGTGTATGAGTGTCGTCGAAGGGGAGGCGATGCAGGCGGCTGCCCTCAAGGCAGGGCGGCTGTTCACCATCGGTTTCCAGATCCGCCAGTCACCGGCGGAGCAGGCGGTACGCCGATTCCTTGCAGACGGCGGCCTCGGGCCGATTTACCATACGCGGGTCTGGGGTGGGCACGCCATGTCCTACCCCTGGGGCCGCTACTTCCATCGGCAGGACATGTCACTGGGTGGCGTCCTGGCGGCGACAACGGTGCACCCTCTCGATGCCGTCTACTGGCTGCTCGGCGCGCCGGAGCCGTTGACGGTCACGGCATCGACCTTCCGGCGCATCGACAAGATGCCGGACCCACCCATCCACTTTGAGGGTGAAGTCGCAGAAGTCTCGGTAGAGGATTTCGGCCACGCGCACGTGCGCTTCGCCGATGGTTCGTCCATGTCCATCGAAGGCAACTGGCTGCAACATCCGCGCACACGAGGCCACGGCTGGGAGGTCCATGGCACGCTGGGCGTGGCTCAGGACGTGGCGCCCTTCGTCGCCCTGGACAGCAAGAGCGAGGTGACGCCGGTGGAACTCGAGATCGGCGTTGAGCCCGAAAGCCGGACCGCAGCAGAGCATCAGGCCTTCATCGATGCGATCCGCGGGCGTGTGGAGCCAGCCGTCAGTTGGCGGGAGGCGCTGGGGGTGCAACGACTGCTGAATGCGATGTATGAATCGGCGGAAGCTGGTGCGGAAGTACGCCTGGGCTGACGGCCAAGAGAAGCTCCCTCTCTGGCGGCGACGCCAGCTGCATCAGCACAGGTCCATGTGCTCAGTTCTGCGCGCTGAGAATTGGTCAGCGGAGGAATTCGAGCCGTTGCGGGTGTTGGTCTTTAGCGGAAGGGAAGAAGCAGACGCAATCCGGTTGCCGGATTCGTCATTGGTAGCACCTGCAGGCGCTGTTCTTCGGCTGGGGTCCTTCGGGGAAGGTGGACGGTGCTGCCCACAATCAGGCCGAAACTGGCGCCCATGATGACGTCGGACAGATAGTGGCGACCACCCTCCATCCGTCCCACGGCGGTGGTTAGGGCGAGTCCGTAGGGCAGCAGCGACGCGGTCGTGCCGAAGTCGCGCTGCACGTAGCGGGCCAGGGCAAAGACATTGGCAGCATGGCCGGAGGGGAAGGAGAAACGGTCACTGGCATCGGGCCGGCGACGGTGGACGACGAGCTTGATCGGGCCGACGACGAGTTGCGTCAGGATCAGTGTGCGCGTCAGGCCGTTGCCAAGTCGCTGCAGGGACGCCTGTCCGGTCAGCGTGCCCGCCGTCCACAGGGAGATGGCGGCAGGCAGGTTGAAACTGCTGGAGCCGTAGACATCGGTCACCTGCGACGGGTGGTTGATGTACCACTCGCTTTGCAGCTCCTCATGCCAGTTGTCGTGTGTGTTGTAGGCCATGGCTGCAAGGGAGGCACCCAGGGCGGCGTGGGTGGCATTGTGGCGCGATGCCAGGGCCTGGCCGTCATGGGCCAGGTCGCCGTTCTGTACAATGGCGGCAGACAGGACCATCAGGATCTCGATGAGTCGCATAGTTCTACCGTGGACCCCTCACGCCTGGCACCCGTGACAGCCACGGTATGACGAGCCGTGTGGGCCGACACCGAAGCGCAACTGTATGTGGTACTGGTTGAAGCCGCGGTGACGGGCGTCGACGCGCCAGCGGCTGTACTGGAAGCGCACGGAAGTCCTCTCGTGGGGCAGAAAGGCCAGCAGCGCCGTGGCGCGGTCCTCCCAGCCCTGATCAATGGGTAGCCCGTAGCAATCGTAACGAACCTGCGTCCACCAGCGGTTGGCGACACGGTACTGCAGGAAGGAAGTAAGGCCACCCGTGGTGCGTTGCTCGCGTTTGAGGTCCTCGGCGACACGTATGTATTCCGTCTGCCAGCGGGCACCATCGGGATCTTCGACTTTCAGCACTATACCGTCCTCGGCGATCTCAAGGTCGAATTTCCGCCCACGTACATCGACTTCGACATCATAAATCACCCGATCGCGAACCAACTCGCGTACGGCCTTGGTTATGCGACTGCCGGGCACTGTCGCCTCCACTGCAGCCCGCACGAGCTGCGGCAGGTCGGAGGCACTGATGGCGTGCTCCTCCGTGCCCGCCGGCTCGATGTCGCGGACGATGCCGTCTGCTGAGACGTCAATCGCAAACACACCCTCGCCGTTCTCGACCAGCACCTCGTACGACACATCATCACCCTCATCCTCCCGGGGGGCGGCCAGCAGGCGCCCATCCGGCATGGCCGCCAGCACCGCGGTGATGACGAAGTCGGGCAGTACTTCCGCGTTCCCCGTGAGTCGATCCGAGGGGATCGCCAGCGGTGTCGAGGTCGATGCCATGGGCGAGGACCTGCTCATGGCGCAGGCGAGTGCTATGCCCATGCCAGTGCCTGTCGGCGAGGACGGAATTCGAAGCCCACTGGCGCGATATGATTGCCGTATTCCAGCAGGTCGACGGAGGATCGATTGCCCCGATACAGGTAGCGAAGTTTCAGCGACAGATCGCTGTTGAGGCGGATGCGCAGATGGCCGGAAGTGAGCAGCAGCGTATCTGTGCGCCTGGGCAGGCGTTGCTTGAGCCGTTCCTCGTCATCGAAATCCTTGTGGATCCACTCGGCATAGGTGGACAGCAGCACACGCTTCGACAACGGCACGGAGTAGAGCAGGGTTGCCTTCTGCTTGACCAGATCGAATTCGGCCTCATTGTCCTGGCTGCCGTCGGGACCTTCGATGTCACCGATCTGCTGCCAGCGTTCCTGCAGGCGGGCGAGCAACTCCATGCCGTCGATTGCGGGCATACGCAGGTCGGTGATGACCACATCCACTGCCTGGCCTTCCAGGATGGCGAGGGCCTCCGCCCCGTCGAAGGCGAGCACAGGCTGATACCCCCAGCGTTCGACAAGGGTGCCTAGGGTACGGGTCGTCGTACGGTTGTCGTCAGCGACGAGGACGGTGGGTGGCATTCGGGATCTCGGATGTGTGTGTGCGAAACACAAGGGCAAAGCCCATTCCGCTGCGGTTGCCAGAGCATCAGGGGCTTGGTACAGGTTACTTTCGGGTCAGAACCTTTCGCTGCCCGCTGAATTTGCCGCGACTGCTGAAAAACCAGCAGGTCAAAGATCAGCGTTCGCAATCACGAACGGCAAGTTTCAGGGGCCGGGCGGCCGAGGCATGTTCCTTGCTCCTGGTGGTGTCGTCCCTGTCAACCGTAACAAGAAAGCCTGCCATGCCCCGTCAGCTGCTGCTTGTGCTTGTTCTACTGGTCACCGGACTGCTCACCCCCGCCGCCTTCGGCGTCGACACAGCCAGCCTTACGGGCATCGTTGTAGATGCTACATCGGCTGCGCCACTGCCAGGTGTCATTGTGCGCTTCATCGACATGGACTCAGGTGCCACGGTGTCCGGCACGACGACCGATGGTGCCGGCCGTTTTGTCATCGACCCACTCCCTGCAGCGACGGGGCAACTGCAGTTGCAGCTCATCGGCTACGAGGAACTGCTGTTGCCGCCGGTGACGCTGCGGGCTGGTCAACGGACCGACATCGGCACCACCCGGTTGCAGCCGCAGGCGATCCGCCTGAGTGAAGTCGTCGTCACCCCAGGCAGCTACTCCATCATGAGCAGCGGACCGATCCGCGGGCAGACGCTGGGACGCCAGGAGCTCGAGAACATGTCCTTTGCCGAGGACATCACCCGCGCAGTAACACGCCTGCCCGGTGTGGCGTCGACGGACTTCTCGTCAAAGTTCACCGTCCGCGGCGGCGAAGCGGACGAGGTGCTCATGACCCTCGACGGCATGGAACTGTATGAACCCTTCCATCAGCGTGATTTCGTCGGCGGTCTGTTCAGTATCGTCGATATCGAGACGATTCAGGGCATCGATCTGCTCACGGGTGGTTTCACGGCGGAGTATGGCAACCGCGAGAGCGGTGTCTTCACCATGACAACGAAGACACCGACGCAACGTCGCACATCCATTGGTGCCAGCGTCATGAACGTCCGGCTCTATACTGAAGGCACGCTGGCTGGAGGCGAGGGCAGTTATCTTGTGTCGCTCCGTCGCGGCGTGCTCGACAAGATCAAACTGATGTCGGTCGTGGACGAAGAGACGACGCATTTCTTCCACGACGCCATGGCCAAGGTGGAGATGCCCGTCACCGACCAGCACCGGCTGTCGGCTCATGTGCTGGTGTCAGGGGACAGGGCAGAAGTCAGAGACATTGAGCCGGGCGTTGCCCACGACATCCATGACACCAGCTACGACAATCTGTACGGCTGGCTGGCTCTCAAGTCGATCCTGTCGGATGACCTGTACGCGCGCACGTTGCTATACGGGGGCAGGATCACCCACGATCGCAAGGGCGATACCGGCAAGGACGAGTGGGCGGACAAGGTGAGCTTTCAGCTGCGCGACAACCGCAGCTACCGGTTCCTCGCCCTCAAGCAGGACTGGGTCTGGGATGTCTCCCCTCGGGTGTCGTTGAAGACGGGCTTCGATCTGAAGCAGGTCAACGCCGAGTACGATTACGTCTTCAACCTCGACGATACACGGACAGACTCAGCCGGCGTCGTTGGCCCGTTCCACAACGACAACAGCATCCAGACCCAACCCTCCGGTCAACAGACGGCGGTGTACCTGTCGACCCGCTTCAACCCCCTGCCGGATCTGTACGTGGAATCCGGCTTGCGCAACGACCGGGCGACCTGGGCCGATGACAATTTCTGGAGCCCCAGGCTGAGCGCTGCCTACAACCTGACAAAGCGTACCGTGCTGCGCGGTGGCTGGGGCAAGTACTACCAGAGCCAGTTCATCAACAATCTGGATGTGCATCATGGAGCCAGGCAGTACGACCCGGCGGAACTGTCGACGCACTATGTGGTTGGTCTGGAGCACAATTTCGCCGGTGGCGTGCAGGCGCGTCTCGATGCCTACACCAAGGACATCACACGTATGAGCGACACCCACCAGAACCTGCGCGACCCCTGGGAAGTGTTCCCCGAGGCGCGCAACGACGACGTGTTGCTGCAGCGGAAGGGGGCCACGTCGAAGGGTGTCGAACTGTTCCTGAAGTACGACCAGGGCAAGAAGCTGTCATGGTGGCTCAGTTATGCGCGGGCGCGGGCAGAGGAGAGCATCACTGCCATCGACTACGACGGGCTGCTGGTGAAGCAGACCGGTGCCCTGCGGCGCATCAACAACCAGGACCACACCATCTACGCCGACATCAACTACCGGCCCAGCGCGCCCTGGCACATCAACCTTTCGTGGCAGTACTACACGGGCTGGCCGCTGACGACCTACACCTACGTGGCCAACCGCCCCTACAGCGAGACGCCGGCACCCGACCTGCACATGGCTGCCACGCACAACCTGTTTCGTGGCCAGGACTATCCCGCCTACCATCGCATGGACATCCGAATCAACAGGGATCTCCGTCTGGGGGACGGTACGCTCAAGGTCTACCTGCACGTCATCAACGTCTACAACCGGGAGAATCTGCGAAAGTTCGATGTGGATTCCACCGACGATGGGCAACTCGTGGCGGACGGGCAGGGCAGCTACCAGTACTTCCAGGACAACACCACCTGGTTTGGCCGCATACCGGTCGTCGGCGTCAGCTGGGACTTCTGACGGCCGATGGAGCAATGGCGGCGCAATTCGACGTTGACCGCAGGCGGATAGGAGCTACAGGGGGCCTTATCGTGCGTCTGCTGTATGCCTGGTAAGCGTAATACTGGTCCTGTCGGCGGTCGTCGCCGTTGGCCGGGCGCGTGATCGTGGGGGGTGGTGCCCCTGCCGTCTTGCGCCGAGGACGTTTCCGCGGCTTTGGGCACAGCCATGTCCTGTCTGCACCGCTTCAGGTGCGACGGCGCTCAGGCGGCATCATCGAATTCGAGTTGGCGATCCAGGCGGCGGGCTCAGTAAGAGCGGCGATAACCTTCATGTGACCTGAACAGCGGGGACATACGGTGACGCGTATTGAAAGACGCGGGCCAACAGCATGGCCCAGCAAACGCCACGACCCGACTCTCGCCGCAGTATTCGCACCGTACCCGCAAGAACCCATAAGCGAGAATGCCGCACTCCAGGTAGGCTCGCAGCTCCTGCTCCACGTGTTTGGGCAGCTGGCGGTCGGTGGCGCGCAAGCCCTCAAGGAAGGTCTCGAGGTGACCGGCCATCAATTGATACAGGGTCTCGGCTATGCGGCGGCGGTAGGTGACGGTGGGCATGCCGCGCCCGTACGCAAGTCATGGGCCCGAATGGTCCACCTCAGGGAACCAGTTGGCCAACTCCCTGGCAGATGGGTCGATTTGGACACGGTGCTGTCGTGTGCTACCGACACGGAGACAGGCGAGACACAGCCCGGCATGCCGCAGGCGCGCCGGCAGAAATCGAAGGACTGGCATCTCGCAGGTTGACTAATTAAGTTAGTCATAGTAACAATTTCACGTCCGGAGCCACGCCGATGCCGGTACACCAGGTGAACATCCACGAAGCCAAGACCCACCTCTCGCGTCTGATTCAGGAAGCTCTGGATGGGATCGAGGTGATTATTGCGAAGGACAACCGGCCACTGATCCGACTCGATGTGCTGCCGGAAGGCAAGCCCGAACGCCGTATCGGTGGCGCAGCCGGTATCATCATCCGGATGGACGATGACTTCGATGCGCCCCTCGACGATTTTGAACCCTACAGTTCATGAAACTCCTCGTCGACACGCACGCATTCCTGTGGGTCATTCACGGTGATGCCCGTCTTTCCCAGGGCGGTAGAGAAGCCTATCTGGATCGACGCAACGATCTGTTCCTCAGCGCTGCCAGTATCTGGGAAATCGGCATCAAGGTGAGTCTGGGGAAGCTGGAGATGCTCTCCGGATGGATCGATACCATACGTCATGAGATGGATGTGAGCGGGGTGCGTCTCTTGCCGATCGAGCCCGACCACTGCGCGCGCCTGTCGTCGTTGCCTTTCTACCATCGCGATCCCTTCGACCGACTCCTCATTGCCCAGGCGTTGGTGGAGGACATGTCGATCGTGACGGCCGATCGCAAACTGGCCGCCTATGAGCCGGTTTGTGTCTGGTAGCAGCTGGTCATCCGAATCAAATTCACTGCACGCAAGGACGACCGCGCTTGCAGTCCATAGGCGCTGAGGCGGCGCGCAATTCGACGTCGACGGCCGGCACTGGCTGCCAGCCCTTCAGGCGGGTGCGCTGTCTGCCACCGGCAGATCCAGGATAAAGCGGGCGCCACCCGTGCCGCTGTCGAGACGGATGGCCCCACCATGCTCGGCGGCGATCTTGTCGGCATTGGCAAGCCCCAGGCCGGTGCCATCAGTACGCGTTGTGAAGAAGGGTTCGAACAACCGCGCCCGGTGCTCGGCGGGGACACCCGGTCCCGAATCCTGCACCACGATACCGACCTGCCCTGGCGCCGAAGCGGAGGCGCTCACAAGGACCTGACCGCCGTCCGGGGATGCCTGGAGGGCATTGATCACCAGATTCAGCAGAGCCTGTTCGAGGCGGTGGCGATCCGCTGAAATGGGCGGCAGTGCCGCGCCCGGCTCGACCGCCAACCGCACCCCCCGTTGCCGCGATTCTCCGGCAGCCAGGTCAACGACGCTGCCAATCAATGCCAGGGGATCGATCGGTTCCCGCAGGACGGAGGCGGGTCTTGACCAAGTGAGAAACTCCTCGGTGAAACCGGTCAGCTTGCTGATCTCGTACTCAAGGGTCTGCAATGTTTCCACCCGGGATGCCTCGCGGCCTGCGGCGATGTCGTCGGCGAGCAGAGCCAGCAGCAGCTTGATGGAATTGAGCGGGTTGCGGATCTCGTGGGCGACGCTGGCAGCCATCTCTTTGAGAGCGGCATCCCGCTGGCGCACGTCCTCCGCCATACGATCCACCGCAGAGGCAAGGGCTTCGACCTCGTCACGGGTGCCCACGTCGGCCCGGGCCGTGTAGTCGCCCACACCGAGGGTGTGAATGGAAGGCATTCGTCGCAGCTGTTCGATGGCGTCGCTGCCGAGTTGTGGCAGCACGTAGTCGGCAGGTCAGCAAGAAGGATACCTGAAAACGGGGCGCTTTCTGTGCGGGGACTCTTCCCCGATATTACCAAAAGCCCATCCGCAGAGCAGCAAACACACTGACGAACAGGTATTCGACGTGAAGATTCTGGTAGCCAATCTCGGCAGCACATCCTTCAAGTACAAAGTTTTCGACATGCCCGCCGGAGAGGTGTTGGCCCGTGGCGGCATGGACCGAATTGGTGAGGCTGTGGGCGGCTCGGTGCACAAGTACCGCCTGGGCGACGCCGATGAAGTGTCGCAGGCTTGTGAGTTGCCGGACCATGCTGCCGCCATCAACGAGGCCCTGGCGCGACTCACCGCCACCGGGGGGCCACTCACATCGGCGGCGGATCTCGACGCTGTCGGCTTCAAAACGGTGCACGCCCGTGACATCTCCGGCGTTGTGGAATTGGACGACGAAGTCATTGGCCGCATGGAGGATTTTCTGCGGCTGGCGCCGGCCCACAACCCGGCCTACGTGGCGGCGATTCGCCAGTTCGCTCGTGTCGCACCCGGGGCGCCTCGCATCGGCTGTTTCGAGCCCGCCTTCCACGGTCAGACGCCACTGCGCCGCCAGCTGTACGCTGTGCCCTGGCACTGGTACGAACAGTACGGGATCCGTCGCTACGGTTTTCACGGGGCCTCGCACCGCTCCGCTGCTGAACAGGTGATTGAATTGGAGGGCACCGATCAGCTGCGGCACATCAACTGTCATCTCGGCGGCTCCTCGTCGCTGTGTGCGATTCGCAATGGTGTATCTCAGGGCGCGTCCCACGGTCTGAGCCCGCAGGGGGGCGTGCCGCAGAACAACCGCATCGGCGATCTTGACCCCTACGCCCTGCAGATCGTCTGTGACCGCGAAGGCATTTCGCTCGATCGGGTCCTGGAGATCTGCGCCACCGAAGGGGGCATGCAGGGGTTGAGCGGTCGTTCCAACGACATGCGGGATATCGAAGATGCGGCGATCGCCGGTGACGAACGCTGCGCCCTGGCGATCGAGGTATTCACCTCATCCATCCGCGACTATCTCGGCTCCTATGTGGTGGAACTGGGCGGCATCGATGTGATCAGCTTCACCGGTGGCATCGGCGAACACTCCAGCATTGTCCGTGGCCAGGTGTTGCGGGGTTTGGAGTTTCTCGGCGTCGAGCTGGATCGGGCCCACAACGAAAGTGTTCATGGTGAGGGCACGTTGCACGTCGAGGGCAGTTCGGTACGTCTGCGGGTGCTGGCGACGGATGAGGAACTGGTTGTGGCGCGGCAAACCTATGAGCAGTTGACGGCCTGATGGGTCGGCCGCGGCGACACTGCACGGCGAGCTTCGATACATCACCTTATCTTCCACCAGCACAGTGACTTGATGTTTCGCCGGAGGATCGACGGGCGACCCATCACCGAGTCGCCAACTGCAGCGTGATCCCGCCCCCTATCCAGACCATTGTTACGTTGAATCAGATTCCTTCCTCCGGCAGTTCCCGGCACCGCAGTCGCCTGAGCCCGTACATGCACAGGTCTCTGGCCCTGATTGTGGCTCTGGGTGTCATCATGCTCGCTGACACCCTCTACCTGCTGGCCCATCGCGCCGGGGCCGCTGCAGGCGTCAACTACTTTGCGGTCTCCGACATATCCCTGTCGCAGTTCTATCAGGCCATGGTGCTGTCACACACGGGGCTGGGCATCTTTCTCGTGGTGCTCATGCTGGCCTTCGTCGAGTGGCATCTGCCATCGGTGTGGCGCCGCCATCGGCGCCAGGCGATCCTCACCGGCATGGTCACGGCCGTCCTGGGTACCGGGCTGCTGATCTCGGGCCTGTTTATCCTGAGTGAAGCCAACAACCGCAATAACGCCTGGGCCTGGTGGTTGCACGTGCTGGCCGCTGCGGCGCTGCCGATTTTCTATCTGGCCCATCGCCGGACTTCCATCTGGAAGCCATCGAAAGCCAGCTATGTCATCGCTCCCGGTGCCATCGCCGCCCTGGCGCTGGTGGCCATCGTCGCGCATGGGGTTACCTATAAGGGGGAAGCGCTCACCGAAGCGGCGGAAAAGGCCTTTGCCACAGGCACACACATGGGTCCCGGATCGGGCGCCTGGCAGGAACTCGGCGACGCGCAAAGTTTCGTGCCCGCCAACTTCGTCTCCTACAAGAGTCCGTTCTTTCCGGCGGCGACGACGACGACGACGGGTGCGTATCTGCCATCGCGCATCATCACGCGCGGCAACCTGCCCGAGCAGGAACTGCTGGAACGCGAGGTCCAGCAGCAGGGCTTTGTCACCAGCGAGAAGCTGGGCGCCGTCAACTGCGAGCGCTGCCATGCCGCCATCGTCGAACAGTGGGCTACGTCGGCGCATCGTTTTGCCTCGTTCAACAACCCCTTCTACGAGGCGACGATCAACGACCTGCGTCACCTTTCGACCCACTCGAATACCGAACTCGATGCCCATGTTGAGTACTTCTCGAGCCAGGTAAAGACAGGAGACGGCGAGGATCTGCGGGGGCGCGAGTCGCTGGTCAAATCGAAGTGGTGCTCGGGCTGCCACGACCCGGCGCTGATGCTGGCAGGGAAGATGTCAAGAGAGATCGATCGACGGTCACCGGAGGCACAGGCGGGGCTTACCTGTCTGGCGTGCCACGCCATCGATCAGATTCATGGTGCTACGGGCAATGGCAACTACAACATCGCCGACCATCAGGAAGACCCGTACCTGTTTGCCGAATCGCAGAGCGGCGTCGGGCAGCTGATGCACGACATGGCCCTGAAGGCGCGCCCCGCCGTGCACAAACGGCAGATGCTCAAGCCCTTTTTTCAGACATCGCAGTTTTGCGCCACCTGTCACAAGGTCAGCCTGGATACAAGGGTCAATGGCTATCGCTGGCTGCGCGGTCAGGATGAGTTCGACAACTGGCACGACAGCGGCGTTGCCTTGAATGCATCGCGCACATTTTACCTGCCCGGATTTCA
>ERZ890510.1989-NODE-1989-length-12225-cov-8.744782_pt1 | contig 12225 bp, 10 predicted proteins | sample MGYA00521265_ERZ890510 | MGnify/ENA primary metagenome ERZ890510 (study PRJEB32303, sample SAMEA104408624) | aquatic metagenome | biome: Brackish water; feature: Chemocline; material: water | place: Baltic Sea | collected 2014-10-26T21:54:00 | depth 110 m ...
AATGCGTGGAGGTACAGTTGGCGAACAAGATTCTCAACACGATGACCCAACTCGGTATGCCCGACAGTTACCGCGTCGCGTGACCTTCGCTCGGGGGACGGGGGATCTGTCCTCATTTCAGAGCCATGCACCAACGCCCCATCATCCCAAGGTAGCGGAGGGCGGCACCCTACGGCCGGCGCCCTCGTCCTGAAGCGTCGGCCGCGGGGTCCCACCCAGGATCAGCCCGACTTCTGACTCGCGTGCCAGGCCGCCAGTACCTCTGCCTCGCGCTCCATACCGATCCCGTTGATCTCGCCGCGCAGGGTGGCAGCCTGCTCCTCCGCTGGGCGCGTCTTGTGCCAATCCAGCGTGTCCTTGGCGGTCACCGCCACGGGGCGGAAGGTGAGCCCGTTTCTGATGGCCTTGGCGGCGTTGCGGCGCTCGTAGCCGGCGGTGCTGCCGTAAGGCGGCTGCCACGCGGTCATGTCGCGCCAGGGCCGGACGCCCTGCTCCTGGAGGAATTCCCAAGGCACCCATGTGAACCGTGCGCCGGCCGTCGTTACGGCTTTCACGCCGTAGAGCATCTCGGCCATGGTCATGGGGTGCTCAGGCCCAATGGCGTTGTAGAGTCCCATCACGCGGTTCTCGGCCACGCGGATCATCCACTCAGCCAGGTCGCGGGCGTCGATGAACTGTGAGGGGCCGTCCGGCTTGTCGGGTGCGAGGACCTCGCCGCCCTGGTCGATGCGTGCCGGCCACCAGGTGAACCGGTCCGTCCGGTCCAGGGGACCCACGATGAGGCAGGGCCGGATCACCGTCCACATGTCGGGATACGTCTGCCTGACCTCCTCCTCCGCGCGGACCTTGAGCTGCCCGTAGTAGCGTGACGCATGGGCCCGGTCCAGGGTGTACGGGTCCAGGTCCGCCGGCATCGACTTCACGGGACTTTCCTCGTTCAGCCCGATGATGCCGTTGTCGGCATACGTCGATGTGGTCGAGATGAACATGTAGTGCTTCACGTTCCCGGCCAGGTACTTGGCGGCGTTGCGCACCCACGCGGGGAACGTGGTGGGATTGTCCAGGACGACGTCGAACTGTTTGCCCTCCAGAGCACTGGTGTCGTTGTTGAGATCGCCGATGAGTTCCTCCTCGACCCGGCCTTTGAAGAGGCCAGGGCGGGTCTGGTTTCGGTTGAACAGCGTCACGCGGTGTCCCCTCGCGATAGCGTGTTCCACCTGCTCAGGGCCCGTGAAGCCCGTGCCGCCGAGGATCAGAATGTTGAGCGGTACACGGGCCTTTTCCACCGGGTGCGGGGACCAAGGTGTGGCGGCCTCGGGTCGCGCTGCGTGGGCGAGCGTCGGGAGCACGCCGAGGCCGGCTGCGCCCCCTACGGCTGAGACGGTCCTGATGAACGAGCGGCGATCGGTGGCCATGAAGTCTCCCGGGGGATGGGTCCGCGCTTGCCATCGGCTGGTGGGGCGCCTCAGGCCTGCCAGACCCAACTTGCGGTAAGGGGTGCTGCCTGTCCACCGGCGCTCAGGGGCGTTATCTCAACGCGCTCTCTGCACCCTAGTTCCCGGTACCTGCCCCCATGACCTTCGATCTCCAGCGTTTCGCCAATGTCCGCAGGAGTGAGGTTCCGGCGCTGCTCGCGTCGGTGGCCTTCTTCTTCTGCGTGCTCACCGCCCTCATGGTCGTACGGCCGGCCCGCGAGGCGCTTGGCATGCGGAGTGGACTCGACGCGGTGCGGTGGCTCTTCTTGGGGACCGCCGTGGTCACCCTGGCCGTGAACCCGGCCTTCGGGTTCCTGGTGTCGCGCTTTCGGCGGATCACGTTCATTGCCGTGACGTATCTTTTCTTTGCTGCTAGCCTGCTGGTGTTCTGGTGGCTCCTGGCCTTCGCTCCGGAGCGCACCGGGGAGATCTCGGGTCGCGTCTTCTACGTCTGGTTCAGCGTCTTCAACCTGTTCAGCACGACGGTCTTTTGGGCCCTCATGGTGGACCGGTTCTCACTTGAGCAATCGAAGCGGCTCTTCGGTGTGGTGGCGGTGGGCGGCACCTTGGGAGCCATGTTCGGACCCTGGCTCGCGTGGACGTATGTCGAAAGGATCGGGACCGCCAACCTCATCCTCGTGGCCGTAGCCTTCCTGATGCTGGCCGTGGTGGCTGCGTGGGTGGTGGCCCGGCTCCAACCCGAGAGCTTGAGAGAGGTCGTCCCCGGGGACACAACGTTGCCGCTGGTTGCGCCCGAGGAGGAAGTCATCGGCGGTACGTCGTGGGACGGTTTTCTCGACGTGGTGCGGTCGCCCTACCTGTTGGGGATCAGCGCCTTCGTCCTGATCATGACCATCATGGCCACCTTCATCTACTTCACGCGGCTCCAGATGGTGGCGGCCATGACGGATGTCGTGGACCAGCAGACCGGGCTGTTCGCCCAGATCGACTTCTGGACCCAATTCGCAACCTTCCTGCTCCAGCTGCTCATCACCGGCCATATCATGAAGCGGCTCGGCGTGGCCGTGGCCATGGTGCTCCTTCCGGTGACCCTGACGTTGGGCTTTCTCGGGCTCGCGCTGACTGGGAGTTTCGCTGCGCTGATCCTCCTCGAGGCAGCGTTCAAGGCCATGCAGCGGGGAATCACACGCCCGGCCCGGGAGACCCTCTTCACCGTCGCCGACCGCGAAGACCGGTACAAGTCGAAGGCGGTCATCGACACCTTCGTGTATCGGACGGGCGACGTTGTGGGCGCCTGGACCGAGGGCTTCCTCGGCAAGCTCGGCGGAGGGGTGCTTACCCTTACCGCCATCGTGGTCCCTGCGGCCGTGGTGTGGGCCGGCCTTTCAGTCTGGCTGGCCCGGGAGCAAGGCAGGATCGCTAAGGCCAGATCCGAAGCTCGGTGAGCCCCGACGCCGCTGGGAGGTCGTGGGATGAAGACCACGCGCAGCCGGCTCGTCTCCACAGGAGCCAGCTCCAGGCTGTTCAGGGCCCACGCCGTGGGCAGCGCTGGGGTGCGGGTGCGCACCACCGCCTCGGCCCATGCGGCCCCGATCCACGTCTCGACGCGGATGGTCCGGGGTGCCGCCACTCCTCGGCCATCGCCGAACAGGTAGAGATCCACCCGTCCCACGGAATGTGGCTCGCCGAAGTCCACCTCGAGCCAGTCCGTGGCGTTGGGCGATCCGTACGCGGTCCACCGGTTTCGGGCGTAACGGGTGAACGACAGCCGACCGTCCACCAAGGCCTGGACTTGCTGGCCTTAGCCCGCCAGGCATCAAGAGCGTCGTCGGACAGCCAAACGGTGACGTCGCCACGACGCTGGAGCCCGGCTTCATACTCAGCCCAGTTCCGCACCCGATACCTAGACTTCGCGTACTTGTACTGACGGCGCTTCGGATACTTCATCGTTGCGGGCTCCGGGCCTGGGATTTCGAGTCACCGTGTATCTGGATCGGGAGCCATGCACCAAAGCCGGCCGGGGTCGTCCGCCCTGCGTTGCCGGAGAGTGACCCCAGAGCCTTTGCTTGACGAGTCACTTAACCCAGGTTGGACGGCGTACGCGCCCAGGGGGCGCAGCTCAGTCGCCTTTTTGGAGATCCCGTGACCGCTCTATTGTTCTCGCTTGCCCTGCTCGCGCCGGTCCAGGCCGACACGCTTCGTTATAGCGGCCGCGAGGGTCAGCTCGAAGTCCGACCGCCGCGCGTTGAGTCTCCGTCCATCTCCGTAGACGCGAGGCTGGACGAGCCTGAATGGGCGAGCGCCGCGATTCTGACCGGGTTCACTCAATACACGCCCATTGAGGGCGCGGTCGCCAAGGAGGAGACGGAGGTCCGCGTCTTCTACTCCTCCGATGCCATCTATTTCGGGTTCCATGTTTTCGATTCCGATCCGGAGAACATCCTCGTCCATCTCACGGAACGCGACCAATCGACCCGGGTGGATGATTGGGTGCGCATCATGTTGGACACTTTCGACGACGAGCGCCAAGCGTACTCCTTCTTTGTGAACCCCTACGGCATTCAGACCGACGGGCTGTGGCTGGAATCGATCACTGCGATGGGTGGCCCGACGGGTCCCAAGGTGGATTTTAACCCGGACTACATCTGGGACTCCCACGGCCGGATCGTCGAAGATGGGTGGATTGCGGAGTTTCGGATTCCTTATGTGTCGCTCCGGTTTCCTGACGCCGAGGTACAGAATTGGGGCATTCAAATCGCACGGGGGATCACGCGGACCGGGTTCAAGTCCTCTTGGGCGCCTTTGACGCTCGACATTTCGAGCGTACTTGCGCAGAGTGGCAAGTTGGTTGGGCTCACCGGTCTGCGCCCCAAGCGGTTGGTTGAACTCAACCCGGTGACGACGGCGAAACTGGAAGGAGCCCGAGTCGGGGACGTCTACTCACGCGGTGGAGTGGACCCGGAAGCGGGCCTGAACGCTCGTGTGGGCATCACGCCGAATCTTGTACTCGATGCGACGCTGAATCCTGATTTTTCTCAAATTGAGGCGGACGCGGATCAGGTTCAGGTCAACGAGCGCTTCGCGCTCTTCTTTCCTGAGAAGAGGCTGTTCTTCTTGGAGGGCGCGGAGATCTTTCGCAGCACTCAGGCGTTGGTGCACACCCGCAGGATCATCGACCCGATCGCTGGGGCCAAGCTGACGGGAAAGGTCGGCGATGTGAGCGTTGCCTACCTCGGCGCTGTGGATAAGAGCCCGACGTCGGTCTTCGGCGGCACGTCTGATGCGGTGTTCAACCTCATGCGACTTCGTCGCGATGTCGGCGCTGGCTCCAGTGTCGGCATGCTGTTCACCGATCGATCGCTGACTGACGGTGGAGGGTACAACCGGGTTCTTTCGGGCGACGCACGCTTGCTCTTCGGGGGGCGGTACGCCTTGGAGACGCAGCTTACGGGATCGTGGACGTCTTCCGGGGTGGTTGGGGATCCGGTGGGGCTAAAGCCAGCGGTCACGCTCAACTTCGTGCGTAGCGGCCTGAATTTCCATTACAGCGTCCGCTTCGAGGACCTTGACCCAGACTTTCGCGTCTTGAGTGGCTTCATGCCACGTGTAGGTGACACGCAGCTTTCCACCGTGGTTGGCATGGATCGGTACGGCGCGCCGGGAGCGTTGGTTGAACGCATGGGCGTCGAATTTCGAAGTAATCACTTCTTCGACCACGAAGAGTTCTGGGACGGCCGCTCGGCGGACGACTGGGAATTCGAAGCATGGCCGTCCATCGCGTTTCGGGGCTCACGCAGTTTGACCATGGTCCTCCGCTGGGGTGGCTTCCGCTTTCAGCCAGACGACTACGGTGCGTATGACGTGGAAGGGCCAGGCGGTGCGGCGGAGCCGTTCATCGTTCCGCCCGAGATCGACAAGATGTTGGGTTTTGCGGCGATCCCGAACATCCGCATAAACGATGCCCTCAAGCTCTCGGGTCGAGTATTCCTGCGCGAGGTGCCGTTGTTCGCCGAGGGTGGCCTCGCTTGGGAACGACAGTTTGCGCCGACATTGACCGTGCAGCCGAACGAGGCCTTGCAGGTGGAGGTCGGCTACACGTGGGCTCGTTTGTGGAGAAAGACGGACGACTCGGTCTACAGCACTGTGAAGCTTCCTCGCCTCAAGGTGCAGTACCAGTTGGGCCGGTCGGTATTCGCGCGCCTCATCGGGCAGTATGATCTCGAGGATCGGTCCGCGCTCCGACATCCAGTGACAGGCCAGCCGCTACTGGTCAACGGCGTGCTTCAAGCGGCACGGGATCGAGGCAACTTCCAGGGTCAAGCCCTGCTCTCCTACGAGCCGTCGCCGGGCAAGGTCTTCTTCCTCGGCTATAGCCGCGTCATGGACGGCGCGTACGGCTACGACCTAGGAGCGAAGCGACTTCTCCAGGACGGCTTCTTCGTTAAGCTCTCTTATCTGTTTCGCATGTAGCGGCACGGAGCCAACCCGACCCGAAATCGTTCTTGCGGCTTTCACAAAGAAGCATCGCCCTCTTTTGGGCGCCCTTGGCGGCCACGTGGATCATGATGGCCACGGAAGGCCCCCTGATCGCCGCGGTGATCGCTCGATTGCCTGATGCGAAATACAACCTCGCGGCATACGGGGTGACCTTCGCGCTAGCGATCCTGATCGAAGCGCCCGTCATCATGCTCATGAGCGCCGCAACGTCGCTGGTGCGTGACCGGGTGAGCTTTCTCAAGCTCCGGAATTTTTCTCGAGCGCTGGGCTTGGGGGCCACGGGCCTTCTTCTCATCGTGCTGATCCCGGCCGTGTTCGGATGGCTGACCGGCACCGTGATCGGGCTACCGCATGAGGTCGCGGATATTACCTATGGCGCTCTCTGGTTTATGCTGCCGTGGCCGGCAGCGATTGGGTATCGGCGCTTCCTCCAGGGTGTGTTGATCCGAGCCGGGAAGGCCCGCTTGGTTGCGTGGGGGACCGTCATTCGCCTCATGGGCATGTCGATGACCGCCCTCGCTGGGTACTTGTGGCTGGACATGCCTGGAGCCTGGATCGGTGCATTTGCGCTCGCAGTGGGCGTGACGATTGAGGCGATCGTTGCACGATTTATGGCTGCGGGCACGGTGCAGGAGCTGCTGGACGGTCAGGGTGACCTAGAAAGCAGCAAGCGTGAGATCTCATACCGTGAGATTGCTGCATTCTATTGGCCCCTCGCGCTCACTTCGTTCATCGGTCTGACGATCCAGCCTCTGCTCACGTTCTTTATGGGACGCAGCATCGCACCCCTCGAGTCGTTGGCGGTGTTTCCTGTCGTCCACTCGCTGTCGTTCTTCTTTCGATCGATGGGGCTTGCCTACCAAGACGTTGCGATCGCACTGATGGGGGAACGCTTTGAGCAGTTCCCTGCCTTGAGACGGTTCGCACTTACACTGGGTGCGGCGACTTCAGCGGCCCTTGCGTTGGTGGCGTTTACGCCACTGGCTGACGTGTTCTTGATTTCGATCTCGGGGCTTACCCCTGAGCTTGCGGGGTATGCGCTAATCCCGACCCGCATTCTGGTACCACTCCCGTTTCTTTCCGTCTTGTTGTCGCTGCAGCGCGCGATTCTGGTCGAGGGGAGGCGTACCCAGCACATCACCGTTGCGAGCGCGGTCGAGGTCGCAACGGTGGCTCTTGTATTCGTTGCCCTCGGATGGGGCATGAACCTCGTTGGCGCGACCGCCGCGTTCACCGCCTTCCTTGGCGGGCGGCTCGCCAGTAACGCGTACCTACTCGGCGGCTGCCGTGCGGTGATGCGCGAGAAGGGTGTCGCTAGCGTCGGTTAGGCCTCGTTCAACACCCGAATGCAAGCGAGATCTTGGGAGACTCGCTAGCAGGACACTAGCATTCGGATCCGCACGGCGGCGAGCCCGACGCTTCAGAGGCGGGTGAGTCCCTGGAAGTCGGGCGTGACGGCAAAGCCCACACACTCAGGGTTGTCGTCGCCATTCGCGAACACTTCGCGCATGGCGGCAGAGACGGCCCCGGACCGATCTGGGTCGCACATGGCGATCAGTCCCGACCCGGCCCCCGACACCGTGATGGCCCAAGCCCCGGCATCGTAGCCCGCCCCGATCGCGTTATAGGCGCCTGGGATCAACGGCAAGCGATACGGCACATGCAGCTCGTCTTCCGCTCCGATCCGCAGAAGCTCGGGGTCGCCCGTTGCGAGGCCTCGAGTCAATGCGATCACCCGCGCGACAGATCGCACGGCAGTGTCATGGCCCACGTGTTTTGGCAGAGCTTTGCGAGCAGCACGGGTGGACAAAATCATGGCCGGTGCGGCGTAAGCGAAGCCCACTTTGGGTGACAGCTCCAGGGGAGTGATGAGCGGGCGGGTGGCACCAGGCAGGACCGCCCGGAGGCCGCCGAACAGACAGGGTGCTGCGTTGTCCCCATGACCTTCGTGGCTGTAGGCGGCCTCGAACGCGGCCACGTCGTCCCGCTCGAGTCCCTGTACAGCACGGGCCAAGTCGAAGCCTGCGAGGACCGCGGCGGCTGAGGAACCCAGGCCGCGGCCGACCGGAATGTTCGATGTCAGCCGAAGCGTGCCGGCCGGCCGAGCATCAGGCGGGAGAACTCGAGAGAACATCATCGCGACGAGGTCATCCCCGGGCGCCTCGTCGAGGAGCGTGAGCGTACCTTCGTGCACGACTTGGAGCGGGTCGGGGCCGGGATCAAACGAGACTTCCAGGTAACGGTCGAAGGCCAGCCCGACGGTGTCGTATCCGCTCCCTAGGTTCGAGGTCGAACAGGGGACGCGAACGCGGGCGGGGCGGAGGTCAGCCATGGTGTTCGTTTCGTTTCATGACGGTCTCCAACTCGGCGAGGGTCGCTCCTGTTTCGATGTAGTGTTCCTCGGCGTCCATGACAGAGGCGATGCCCTCAGGCATGGCCACCCTGCGTCCGATCGCTTCCTCCACCACTTCGGGAAACTTCGCAGGATGGGCTGTCGCGAGCACCACGGTCGGCTGTCCATCATCGACGCGGTGACGCTCCTGCGCTCGGTACGCCACCGCAGCGTGCGGATCGAGGACATACCCGGTGCGACGATAGACCTCCGCGATGCAGGCGCGGGTGTCGACGTCGTCCACGGTGTCTCCTTTCACCAGCCTGGGAAGAGCCGCAGGGTCATCGCGAAAGAGCCATTGGATGCGCTCTAGATTGCTCGGGCGCCCGACGTCCATCGCGTTTGAGACCGTCTGCACCGAATCGCGTTCTTCAGCCACACCAGTGCGCAGGAACGAGGAGAAAACGTCGTTGACGTTGCTGGCGGCGAGAAAACCCGACGCCGGCATCCCGGCTCTATAGGCCAGAAGCCCCGCGCATAGATTGCCGAGGTTTCCACAGGGCACGACGAAGCGAGGGCTTGTCCCGAGCGTGGCCGCTGCGTGGACATAGTAGAATGCTTGCGGAAGGAGTCGCGCCACATTGATCGAGTTGGCGGAGGTCAGTCCGTAGGCGTCTCGGAGTCGTTCCGTCGCGAACGCTTCCTTCGTCAATCTCTGGCAGTCATCGAAAGAACCGCGAACCGCGACCGCGGTGATGTTGTCGCCCAGCGTCGTCATCTGTCGCCGTTGGCGGGGGCTGATCCCTTGGGAAGGGAAGAGAACGATCACCCGGAGGCCAGCGAGGCCGTGGAAGGCATTCGCTACCGCTCCCCCCGTGTCACCCGACGTCGCCACCAAGACGGTCCGCGTGGGGGGCGGGGACTCCGATGCGGCATTGAGTTCGGCCATGAGTCGCGCCATGAAGCGAGCGCCGACATCCTTGAATGCGTGCGTGGGGCCATGAAACAGCTCCAAGACATGGACGCCGGCCTCTACCTCCACGACGGGCGCCGGGAAGTCTAGGGAGGCTCGTGAGAGCCTCTCGGCGATACCGGCGGCGAGGTGTCCCGCAAAGAACTCGGGGCAGACCCACGCCGCCGTTTCCGCGAATGTCGCTTGAGGGGACGTCCCGGGGAGTGGCCCGGGGAGTGGCCCGAGTCGTGGGAGCGGGTTGGGCATATACAGTCCACCGTCTGTCGCGAGTCCTTGTAGGACTGCGGCTTCTAGTGGCGCGTGCGAGCCACGGGTGCTCTTGAAGGTCGGCATGGGTCGAGAATCTAGTGCTCTCGGGCGGCTTGTCATCATTGCTTGGGCTGCACAAAGCCCATAGCCTCGGTCTGAGCCGGACTCGACTCGCTGTGGAGTTCAACGGAGCCATCACCGATATTGTAGGGGTCGGGATCGATCCTGGAGTGGTTCGCACACCATCTTCTGACGGGGCGGAAGACGTCCGAAGTGTGTCAGACGATGCTGGCGGCCCTGGTGGTGTTCGTCGGGTGGGGCGTCGTGGACGCAGTCGTTGCACTAGGCTGGTTCGCGTTGTTCGTGACGTTGGCCGCTGCTCGAGCGACCTGGCGAGGGCGAGTGGCGCCGTCGATTACAGATTCCAGGCGGCTCCGGTCCGTGCTTCGGCGGGATGTGTGGGTATCCGCGCTCCTTTGGGGCGTTTGGTCCATGCTCCTGATCGGGGCTTCAGTCCTGAACCTGGCGATGCTCATGATCGTGATCGCCGGCATCATTGCTGCGGCGACCTCGACGCTGGTGGCGGACGCAAAAAGTTTCTACGGCTTCATGGGGATCCTGATCGGGTCACTTCTCATCACGGTCGTGCTGAGCGGGCTGACGCGGGATCACCTGTCCCTCCTCCTGCTGATCAGCCTCTTCGTGCCGTTTATGCTGTCGGTGCACGGGCGCGCAAATGCGGTGTTGAGGAGTCAGATCGAGTCGGCGTCGCGTCTCGCAATCAGCGAAGAGGAGACGGCCCGTGGTCGCAATTTTATGAACGCCCTCGTCGCGCATGCGCCGAGTGCGATGGTGGTGCTTGATCAGGACTCTCAGGTGCTGAGAGCGAATCCTGCGTTCGAGCGAGTCACCGGGTTTACTGGGGTGAGGTTCACGGACGCGACCTCTCGGAGCAACTCACAAAGGGAGATGACGCCCTCGCACTGAGTTATTTTTTGAGTAGCGTGCGGGAGGGTGCGCGCTCCGTAGCGGAGTTGAGGCTGCAACGGAAAGGGGGAATCCCGATGTGGATGCGCCTGTCCGGAACCGTCGCCGGCCGGCAAGCGGCCGGCAGTACGATTCTGATTGGTGAGGATTTCACTGAGCAGGTCGCGGCTCGCGAGGCGCAGGAAGAGGCGCGCGCTCAGGCTGAGGAGGAGGCACGGGCGAAGAGTTCGTTTCTCGCGTCGATGAGCCACGAGATCCGCACCCCTATGAACGGCATCTTGGGCATGATTGAGTTACTTCTCGATACCGACATGACGGAGGATCAGCGCAGCTCAATCCAGGTCGTCAAGTCGTCCGCCGATGGACTGCTCAGGATCCTGAACGACGTGCTGGACGTTTCCAAGATCGAGGCAGGCCAGTTAGATCTTGAATCCATCGACTTCCAGTTGCACGACCTCCTCAGCGAGACCGCTCGGGTCTTCGGACCGCAGGCCGGCGGGAAGGGCGTCGAGCTGCTGGTCGACGTCAACGCGTCTGTGCCTGTCTTCGTACGGGGTGACCCGGTAAGGCTCCGCCAGATCGTCACAAAATTGCTCTCCAATGCGGTGAAATTTACCGGCCAGGGAGAGATCGTGTTGGCCGTTGAAAACCTCGGTCCGGTACACAACGGCGCCGAGATTCTGTTCAGCGTGAGGGACACCGGGATCGGCATCGCCGAGGGCAACCAGCAGAAGGTCTTCGGCGAGTTTGAGCAGGCAGATCAGTCGACTACGCGAGTGCATGGTGGCAAAGGGCTGGGCCTGACCATCTCACGGCGCTTGGTCGAAATCATGGGGGGCACCCTCGAACTCAAGAGCGAATTTGGCGTCGGCAGTGACTTCCATTTCACGTTGACGATGCCCGTGTCAGATAGCGCCCGTCCAGACACAAGCAGGGGCGGAGTAGTCTCTCTTGAGGGGAAGCGTGTCCTGATTGTCGATGACAACGAGACCGCTCGCAAGATCTCCCGACATCGCTTTGACTGCGCACGCGTTTCAAGAAGAGCGGGACCGCACAGTCGCGGTCGGCATGAACGACTTCTTGTCGAAGCCGTTCATGCCACAAGACCTGTACGAGATCGTTGAGAAATGGGTGCCGGACACAGAGGGTACATCACGGAGTGAGCACACTGGGAAGGGGGGGCACATGTCCGACGCAGATGGAACGCCACCGGTTGATATTGAGGGCTTCCGAGCCATGATGCGTGAAGTGGGGATCGAAGAGATCGTCGACACGACGCTTGAGGTCTACGCGTCGGAGGCCCCCAGCGTCATTCAGCGCCTCGAGGATGCTATTGCGGCCCAAGATGCAGACGGTGTACGGTCGGCCGCTCACAGCCTGAAGTCGTCTTCCGGAAACATCCGCTCGGACCGGTTCGCCGCCATGCTCGAGGAGTTGGAACAGCTTGGGCGAAATGGAAAGACGTCTGAGGCCACGGCCTACTACACCGCCTTGCGGGCCGAATACGACGCAGTGATGGCCTACCTCGCCGCTCAGCAGGCCAGATAGCCCAAAAACAAGACGCCGACGCCCAGGGGGCGCCGGCGTCGAGTCACGCGCAATAGAACGCTGGGCTTACTTCTTGGCCTTCTTTGCTGCGGCCTTCTTGGGGGCTGCAGCCTTTTTCGCGGCAGCCTTTTTGGGCGCAGCCTTTTTCGCGGCTGCCTTCTTAGGAGCAGCTTTCTTGGCGGCTGCCTTCTTAGGAGCAGCTT
>ERZ890510.1991-NODE-1991-length-12223-cov-6.801446_pt1 | contig 12223 bp, 9 predicted proteins | sample MGYA00521265_ERZ890510 | MGnify/ENA primary metagenome ERZ890510 (study PRJEB32303, sample SAMEA104408624) | aquatic metagenome | biome: Brackish water; feature: Chemocline; material: water | place: Baltic Sea | collected 2014-10-26T21:54:00 | depth 110 m ...
GGGGGTGGCGGGGGAGGCCGGGCATGGTGAGGATGTCGCCGGCGATGGGGCAGATGAAGCCTGCGCCGGTGGAGGCTCGGATGCGCTAGCACGGTGGCCGGCCACCGCCAGGTCGCGATACGTGTAAGCTGGCGGCGATCGAGTTTGATGGGGGGGATATGAAGCATTACGAGGCGAGTCGGACGATCAATGCGAGGCCGGAGAAGGTGTGGTCGGTTCTGGTTGATGCGTCGGGTTACACGAGTTGGGATTCTGGTGTGGTGAAGGTTGAGGGTGAGATCGCTCTTGGTTCGACGATTAAGGTGTATGCCGCTATCAGTCCGAAGCGTGCTTTTCCGGTGAAGGTGGACGTGTTGGACGCGGATTCCCGGATGGTTTGGCGGGGAGGCGTGCCGGTGCCAGGGTTGTTCAAGGGCGTCCGGACGTTCTTGCTGACGGCCGATGGCGAGAACACGAGGTTCGAGATGCGTGAAGAGTTCAGTGGCCTGATGTTGCCTCTGATGTGGAAGATGATGCCGGATCTTCAGCCGACGTTCGATCAGTTCGCGGACGGGTTGAAGGCTCGCGCAGAAGCCGCTTAGCACCACCGTCCATTCGCCGAGCAGGTTTGGTGAACCTTGGACTGCACAGGCGCCCGCTAATCGGCGGGTTGCCTGGCTGCGGCTGTCCGCTGGCTAGCTGATGCCGGTGACGTTGTTGTGGCGCGAACCGGGATGCCCCGGGCTCGATTCTAGGCAGGTCGTGGAGCTAGTCGGGGCTCGCTCTCGGATCTCTTGGCTTCGCCGCTGGACTAAAGGTCGCGAGGCGCTCCGGGGCTGGGGGGAGGGCCGCCGCTAGCTGATGCCGGTGACGTTGTTGCGGCGGTCGAGGTCGAGGGCGCGGGGGTGGCGGGGGAGGCCGGGCATGGTGAGGATGTCGCCGGCGATGGGGTAGATGAAGCCTGCGCCGGTGGAGGCGCGGATGTCGTTGATCTCGAAGGAGAATTGGGTGGGGCGGTTCTTGAGGGTGGGGTCGTGGGTGAGGGAGAAGGCGGTTTTGGCGATGCAGATGGGGAGCTCGTCGAGGCCTTGTTGCTGGTAGAAGTCGAGCTTGCGATTGGCGGCAGGGCTGAGGGTGACGGAGGTGGCGCCGTAGACCTTGGTGGCGACGGCGTAGATCTTGTCACGGAGGGTCGCGTCTTCTTTGTAGAGGTAGGTGACCTGCGATCTGATGGCCGCGAGGCGCTCGACGGCTTCGGCGAGTTCAGCGGCGCCGGTTGCGCCGTCGGTGAAGGCGGAGCAGGTGACGGCGGCTGAGGCGCCTGCGGTGATGGCGACATCTTGGAGGATGACGATCTCTTCGGCGGTGTCTGAGGGGTAGCGATTGATGGAGACGACGACGGGGACGCCGAAGCTTTTGACGATCTTGACCATGTGTTCGAGGTTGGCGGCGCCGATACGGACGGCCATGGCGTCAGGGCGGGTGAGGGCGTCGTTGGGCACGCCACCGTGGGACTTGATGGCGCGGACGGTGGCCACGAGGACGACGGCCGCAGGGCGCAGGCCGGACGACCGCATCTTGATGTGCATGAACTTCTCGAAGCCAAGGTCGGCTCCGAATCCACATTCCGTGACGACGTAGTCAGCGTAGCCAAGGGCGAGCTTGTCGGCGACGACGGAGCTTGCGCCGTGGGCGATGTTGGCGAAGGGGCCGGTGTGGACGAAGGCGGGCTGACCTGCGCCGGTCTGGACGAGGTTGGGGAGCATGGCGTCTTTGAGTAGAGCCATCATGGAACCGACAGCGCCGATCTCACCTGCGCGCACGGGACGCTTGTCCGTTGTGTAGCCAACCGTGATGGCGCCGAGGCGTTTGCGGAGGTCGTCGTAGCCGGTGGCGAGCGAGAGGATGGCCATGACCTCGGAGGCCTCGGTGATGTCGAAACCGGTGTCACGCACGGGGCTGTTGGCGTCGCCGCCAAGGCCGGTGACGATGTTGCGTAGGGCGCGGTCCTCGATGGGACTGACGCGACGCCAGGTGATGCCGTCCGACGTGAGGTCGGGGATCTGGTGACGACGGACAGCGTTGTCCGTGAGGGCGGCGAGCAGGTTGTGGGCGGTCGTGACGGCGTGGGAGTCGCCCGTGAAGTGGAGGTTGATGTCAGCTTCGGGCACGACGGTTGCCCAGCCTCCGCCGGTACCTCCACCTTTGACGCCGAAGACGGGGCCGAGGGACGGCTGGCGGAGGGTGACGACCGCTTTGCGGCCAGCCTTCGCGAGGGCGTCGGTTAGGCCGATGGCCGTTGTTGTCTTGCCCTCGCCAGCGGAGGTTGGCGTGATACCCGTGACGGCGATCAGCTTGCCGTGGGGCGCCTTGATCGCGTCTAGGGAGACCTTGGCTTTGTCATCGCCATAGGCGATGAGGTATTTGGGCTCGAGGCCGAGGCTCCGAGCGATCGCGCCGATGGACTCCATGGGGGCTGGCCTAGGCCTTGGCCCGGATCGCCTCGTAGACCTTTTCAGCGGTGATCGGCAGGTCACGTATGCGTACGCCGATGGCGTCGGCGACGGCGTTGGCTATGGCAGGTGCGGTGGGGGCGTTGGGGGTCTCGCCGATGGCTTTGATGTTGTAGGGGCCCGCGCCCTTGCTGTCGTCGCTGAGCAGCACCGTCTTGAGCTCTGGGATGTCGATGATGCTGGGGATCTTGTAGTCGGCGAAGGACAACGTCGTCACGTGGCCGTCCTCCATCTTCATCTCCTCGAAGAGCCCGTAGCCGATGCCGGTCATGGTGCCACCATTGATCTGGCCCTGGTGGCCTAGCGGATTGATGATCCGCGCGGTGTCGTGGGCGGTGGTGATCTTAAGGAGCTTGACTTGGCCGGTGGTGGGGTCGACGGCGACCTCGGCGATCTGCACGCAGAAGCCGGTGACATCGGAGCCACGCCCGGAGGCGACGGCGTTGCCGACGATGGGGGTTGTCGTGCGGGAGACGACTTCTTTCCAGAGCTTGGACTCACCGGTGTCAGTGCGTACGAGCATGTCTCCATGGACTTCGAGTTGCTCTTCGGGCCAGTTGTCTAGCTCAGCGGAGAGCTTGAAGAGTTCGGCGTGGGCTTTCTTGACGGCTTCGTTGGTGGCGATGCCACCGATGTTGGTGACGCGGGAGCCACCAGTGCCGGAGTCCGCTTCGAAGAGGCCGGTCTCTAGCACGTTGACCTTGATACGCTCCGTGGGTAGGCCCATGGTCTCAGCGACCATCTGCTGGAGGACGGTGACGCCACCGGCGCCTTGGTCGAAGAGCGGGGTTTCAAGGCTGACGGAGCCGTCTTGGTGCATCGTTACTTGGGCGTTGTTCTGTCCACCGCCTGGCGTGCGCTCGCCGATGGCGACGCCACGTCCGTAGAGCATGCCGTCCGGGGCTGCGGGCTTGGGGTTGTTGTAGCCGGAGTCGGCGACGGCAGCGCTGAGGGTTTCCTTGGCGCGGTTCTCTTCGTAGATCTCGCCAAGGGCGACGGGCTCGCCGCCTTCAGCGAGTTGGGCCATGCGGTACGCGACGGGGTCGATGCCGAGCTTGAGGGCGATCTCGTCGATGTGCGATTCGAGGGCCCAGAGGGCCTGGGGCTCACCGGGGCCACGCATGTGACCGCAGGGTGGGTTGTTGGTGTAGACCATGAACTCGCGGATACGGGCGTTGAGCGCTTTGTAGGGGCCAGCGACGCCAGCCACACCCATGAGGTGGCCAGCGGGCTTGAACCCGGCATACGCGCCACCGTCGAAAACGACGCGGGAGTCGTGGGCGACGATGGTGCCGTCACGCTTGACGCCAGTGCGAAGCGTGAGGGTCGATGCGTGGCGTGGGTTGGCGGCCATGAACTCTTCGGTGTAGTCGAAGACCATGCGGACCGGCTTGCCAGTGGCTTTGTTCAGGAAGTACCCGAGGGGGACGTTCATGGGCGAACCCTTGCCACCGAAGTCTCCGCCGATGGTCACCGGGTGGTAGACGATCTGCGTGGGCTCGATGCCAAGGGCAAGGGCGGATTGGTTACGTGCGGAGTAGGGGGCCTTGGAGGGCGCCCAGACGTGCATGACACCAGCGTCGTCGATGGAGGTCACTTGGTTGTGGGCTTCCATGTAGACCTGGTGGACGACGGGCGTGGTGTAGGTGTTTTCGACGATGAGGTCGGCGTCTTTGAACCCCTCGTCGACGTCACCGTTGACCCAGTCCCATACGACGTAGTGGTTCTGGGGCTTGGGCATGTCGTAGAACATGCCTTTGATCTCCTTGACCTCTGGGTGGACCAGTGGGGAGTCGTCGGCCATTGCGGCCTCAGGGTCTAGGACAGGGGTTAGCTCTTCGTACTCAACCACGACCAGTTCCACGCCACGCTGGGCGGTCTCTTCGTCGTCAGCAACGACAGCGGCGACCTGCTCGCCAGCGAAGCGCACGATGCCCTGGGCGAGGACAGGTACGTCGACGATGCGTCGGCCCCACATGGTGTTGGGGGGGAGGTCGTCGCCAGTGACGACGGCTCGGACGCCAGGGAGTGCCATGGCGGCGGTGGAGTCGATGCTGATGATGCGCGCGTGTGGGTAGGGGGAGCGGACAGTTTTCGCCCAGAGGACGCCTTCGACGTGGAGGTCAGCGGCGTAGGTGGCATCACCTGAGACCTTGCTGCGTGCGTCAAAGCGAGGGACTTGCTGACCAACAGCTGTGCCTGGAGGGGTTGTCGTCATCTGGGTACGCTCCGGGGTACGAATATTTGCTAGCGGCGTCAGGATAGCACTCGCTAGGCGTGGGTTTCGAGGGCGTTGGGAGCGTCGAGAGACGAGGTCAGTCGGCAGGCAGGGGAACGGGGGCTGGGCGAGGGAACCGCCAGGCGACGGCGATCGCGAGGAGGGAGAGGACGATGAGGATTGTGGCGGGGCCGCTGGTGCCCCAGACGCCTAGCGTGAGGCTGACGAGTAGGGGGGCTGGGAGGGTACCCAAGACGCCGCCGACGAATGTGAAGCCAACGCCGAGTGTAGCGAAGCGGTTGAGGGGAAGGCGCTCCGCGAGGAGTATCCAAGGGAGGACGATGAAAGCGCCTTTGACGAAAGCGAGGATGGCGTAAGCAGCGACGGAGGTGGCGGACGCTCCCGGGAGCAAGGATAGGGCGGTCGCAGGTGCGGCGAGCAGGGCGGCTAGCAAGAGCAATCGCTGCGCGGGCATGCGGTCGCTTGCGATGCCGAAGACGAGGGCTCCCAAGGCTGTGGCTACTTTCAGACCTGCGATCAGAAGCGTGAAATTCGTACTGTCCTGCTCGTAGAGGGTCCACGACTGATAGATCGTTGAGGTGGAGTTGATCGATTGGGATACGGCGAATATGAGGCCGAGGGCGATGGTGGTCTTCCAGAAGCCTGGTAGATCGGTGAGCTTTGGAGAGTCGACGAACGTGTTTACGGCGGTCACTGGGAGGAGCTTGGGGAGGTATCTGTAGAGCAGGAATGCAGCAGCAAGGAATACGGCTGCTGCGACGATGAGGGTGAGAACTACGGACGGGGTGTCGTACGCCAAGGCGCTGAGATTCAGACGCGCGGTGAACAGGGCAGCGAGTACCCCGAACACGGTGCCACGCCGTAGGGAGATGTGCTGTACGGCGACGGAATAGAAGATGACTGCTCCGGTGCCGGCCCCACCAAGACCTGTCAAGAACATGGCGATACTTGCGGTGAACATGTTGGTTGCGAGAATCAGCGCGAGTGCACCAAAGGCTGTGACGGCGGCGCCGATGGCCATGAGGGGATGCGGGCCGCGACGGTCGACCCAGATGGCCGCCGGGACGGTGGCGAGCCCGCCTAGGCCTGCAAAGGCGAAGAGCATTCCAAGGTGGACGGCTGAGGCTCCCAGCCTGTGGTGCAGGATCTGCGCGGCGAATGAGGATGGGTGCGCCGCGACGATGACGGCGGCGGTAGCGAAGAGGAGGAGGGCGAGCTTGAGTTCACGTCGGGAGTCGGGGAGCATAACGATAGTGAACTATACGCTGATTCGTGTTGGAAGTGGATGGGGCCTCTGAACTGCGTCGGCGTTGCGATTGAGGGAACAGGGGGGCTGCGTTCGGGGGACGGCGAGGGTGGCAACAAACATGAGAGTGTTGGGACGACGCTCGTGGGTTTAGGTGGTTGGGAGGAGGGCGGCGATGTCGATGGGGGCGAAGCGGATGGAATGGTGAGAGATCCGTTCGACTGCGCTGCGCTCCGCTCAGGATGACGTTAAGGGGGAGGATGGGGGGACGCTGGAAAGGAGTGCCTCGAGATGGAAGAGGAGGCGAGGCGGCGAGCGGTGAGGCAGGGGTGAGAGGCCTTTCGACTGCGCTGGTGCTTCGCTCAAGGAACAAAAGAGGAGTGTCGCCGACGCCTGGCTGCGGAAACACGTGACGTTGGTGAAGGGCTATCTGGGGTGTCGATGCGAGATGGGGTATGGAAAGGGTTGGGGCTAGTCGGCGGGCTGGGGAACGGGGGCCGGGCGGGGGAACCGCCAGGCAAGGGTGGCGGCGATCAGCGAGAGGGCCATTAGGACGATGGCGGGGCCTTCGAGGCCCCAATGGTCCATGGTGAGGCCAGCTGCTAGCGGGCCTAGGAGTGAGCTGAGGACGGTGCTAGGGATGGTGATGATGAGGCCAAGTTTGGCAAAGTGCCGCGCGGGGAAGTGCTCGGCGAGGAGCATCCAGGGGAGGATTAACAATCCACCACTGACGAAGGCGAGGATAGCGTCGGCTGGGAGGGCGACGGCTGGTGTGTCAATCAGCCAGGCGACGGCGGTGGCAGGTACCGCGATGAGGGCGGCTACGATCAGCAGGCGATGTGTGGGGAAGCGGTCGCTTGCGAGCGCCCAGGCTAGGGCGCCGATCGCAGTGGTGATTCGCAGCGTGAGGAGCAGGTCATCGAGTGGCAAGAAGTCCACGCGAGATCCGAGGATTAGGGGCATATATGAGAGGGCGGTGCTCCCGATGGCGAGAGCAACGGTGAACAGGAAGCCAAGGAACAGGGCGGATCTCCAGAAGCCCGGTTGGTCGATGAGTTTCGCTCGGTCGGTGGCATTTGGGTTGAGGGCTGGCGATTCGGGTGCTGGGGTGAGCCTGGGAAGAAAGCGGTAAAGGAGGTAAGCGGCGGTTAGGCAAAAGGCGGCTGCGACGAGCAAGCTGGTCGACATGTTCGATGATCGGACGGTCTCTGATGTTGCGATGGGGATTCGGGCGATGAAGACTGCGGCGACGATGCCGAAGAGTGCGCCGCGGTGGCGAGTTGCGCTCCGGGCTGCTGCTGCATAGAAGATGAGGGATGCGGTGCCTGCGCCACCCACTGCGGCGGTGAGCAAGCCAATACCCATAGCAGGTAGGTTTCCGGCTGGGATGAGGATGAGGGCGCCGACAGCGGTGGCTATTGCCCCCAAGGCCATCACGGGGTGAGGGCCACGTCGGTCGATCCAGATAGCAGTCCCGATGAGGAGGAGACCTCCGGCGAGACTGGAGAGGGTGAAGACGAGGCTGAAGTTGAAGCGCGAGAGGCCGATCCGTTCGTCGAACAGGTAGGGGGCGAACGCGCGAGGGTTGCCTGCGACGATGAGTGCGCTGGTGGCGAAGAGGAGGAGGGCGAGCTTGAGTTCACGTCGGGAGTCGGGGTGCATAACGATAGTGAACTATACGCTGGTTTTCGTGGGGTGTGGATGGAGCCGTTCGGCTGCGCTTGGGGAAACACGCGCAACTGAGGGGCTGCGCTTTGTCGAAGCGGCAAGGGCCAATGGAAAGGGGTTGGGCTAGTCGACGGGTTGTGGGACGTGGGAGGTGGGGAACCGCCAGGCGGCAGCGACGGCCAGGAGGGAGAGGGCGATGAGCATGGTCGCGGGGACGCCGAGGCCCCAGGCGCCCAAGGTGAGATCGGCGACTATCGACGCGGGGAAGGCGGCGAAACCTCCGACGAATCCGAGGGTCCAGCCGAGCGTGGCGAAACGATGGGTTGGGAGATGCTCTGCCAAAAGAACCCATGGAAGGACGAGGAAGGCGCTCTTTGAAAAGGAAAAAGCTACCCAGGCGGCATTGGAGATCGCAGGTGTGTCCACAAGCCAAGCGATCCCTAGCAATGGCATGCCAATGAGGCCTGCGATCAACAGCAAACGGTGCGCTGGGATACGGTCGCTAGTGATGCCCCAGGCCAAAATGCCGATGACATTGGCTAGCCCCATGGCCGTGAGGAGGAACTCGATGTTTGGGGACTCGAGTTGGTCAACCCAGAGTTTGGGAAAGAGTGGGGCTGATACTCCCTGGATCGCTCGCGCAGCCATGAATACGAGCCCGAGTGAAATCAGTGCTCTTCGAGTGGATGGCTGGGCGAAGAGTTGCTGGGTGCCTGGATGGGTAGGGTCTGGGGGCGGCGTAGTCAAGGGGAATTGGGGGAGGTAGCGGTAAAGGAGGAATGCTGCAGCAAGGCTCAAGGCAGCCGCAGCGAACATGCTGGCGCTCACGCTGGCCGCGAGGAGGGAAAAGAGAGGCGTGGCCGGGATCCCGGTGAAGACTACAGTGAGGATGGCGAGCAGTGCCCCACGATGTGCGATGGTGCCGCGTGCGGCAAGTGCGTAGAAGACCAGCCATGCTGTGCCCGCGCCGCCGATCCCGGCGATGAACAGGCCCGCGCCGAACACGGATTGGTGGCTAGAGATACTGATGAGGAAGAAGCCTGCGGCTGCGGTGGTGGCGCCAATGGTTATGAGGGGCAGGGGGCCTCGTCGGTCGACCCAGATGGCCGCGAATACCACCAAGATGCCGCCGAAGTTTCTCAGCAATCCGAGCATCGCAAATCGCAGGGGTGAGAAGCCGTCGGCCACAAATGTCAGGAGGACTGACATAGCTGCGGTACCACTCCCGGCCACCAGCATGCTCGCAGTGGCGACGAGGAGGAGGGCTAGCTTGAGTTCACGTCGGGAGTCGGGGTTCATGACGATAGTGAACTATACGCTGTTTGGAGGAGTGTCGGGGCGATGAGAGGTCCGTTCGACTCCGCTGCGCTCAGGATGACGTTAATAGGGGAGGCAAGGGGTCTTGTTGTGGATTAGTGTGGTGCTGCCTGAGAGGCGAGCGGCGGGGAGAGAACCCCCTATAGTCCCCCTTCGTAAGGGGGACGGAGGAGTGGAAGCCTAGTTGAGAGGCCTTTCGACTGCGCTTCACTCCGTTCAGGGATCATACGATTGCGCTGTGCTCGACAAGCAGGACGCGCTGCGACAAGGAAACAGATGAGGGACGGTGGAGGGTGTGGCTGACGCTGGTTGATGGCAGGCGTTGCCCCTCTCCTCAATCCTCTCCCGGGGGGAGAGGAGGCCGGACTCGGAGTGCTAGGTGGCGAGCTCGGCGATCTCGGCGGGGGTGAAGCCGTGGCGGGCGAGGACTTGTTGGGTGTGTTGGCCGAGGACGGGGGCAGGGATGCGGATCTGGCCGGGGGTGAGGGACATTTTGACGGGGAGGCCGATGTGGTTGATGAGGCCGGCGATGGGGTGCTCTAGTTGCTGGACCATGCCGCGTTCTTGGACATGGGGGTCTTGGTAGACCTGGGCCATGTCGTAGATGGGGCCTGCGGGGATGCCGATCTCTAGGCAGAGGGTTAGCCATTCGGCTGAGGTTTTGGTGATGGTGGTGCGTTCGAGTTCGGCGGCGAGTTCTTGGTAGTGCTGGACTCGGGTGGGGTTGGAGGCGAAGCGGGGGTCGTCGATGAGGGAGTCGAGGCCTATGGCTTTGCAGAAGCGTTCCCAGATGCCTTGGTTGCCGATGGCGAAGTTGACGTAGCCGTCGGATGTGGCGAGGGCTTGGTAGGGGGCGACCATGCGGTGGGCTGAGCCTTTAGGTTGTGGTGTTTGCCCCGTTCCCCAGAGTTCAGCCGATTCCCAGACGGTGAGGGCGATGGCAGATTCGAGGAGCGAGGTTTCGACGACTTGGCCTTGGCCGGTTTTGAGTCGGTGGATGTAGGCGGAGAGGACTCCGTAGGCGGCGAATATGCCCGCGCTGAGGTCGCCGATGGGGATGCTGACTTTGACTGGGGGGGAGTCGGGGTAGCCGGTGACGCTCATCATGCCGGACATGCCTTGGGCGACGAGGTCGTAGCCGGGGCGGGAGGCGTAGGGGCCGGTTTGGCCGAAGCCTGAGACGGAGACGTAGATGAGTTCAGGGTGGTTTTCCCGCAGGTCTTCGGGGCCAAGGCCGAGGCGCGCCATGGTGCCTGGCCTGTAGTTCTCGGCGACGACGTCGACTTGGGCGGCGAGGCGTTTGAAGGCGGCTTTGCCGGCGTCGGTTCTGAGGTCTAGGACGACGCTTTTTTTGTTGCGGTTGATGCCGAGGAATGCGGCGGATTCACCTTCGATGAAGGGTGGGCCGATGCGGCGTGAGTCGTCGCCGTCGGGTTTTTCGATCTTGATGACTTCGGCGCCCATGTCGGCGAGGAGGAGGGTGCAGAAGGGGCCAGCCATGACTTGGGTGGCGTCGAGGATGGTCATGCCTTCTAGGGGCATGGGTAGTGAGGTAGTCATGGGGGAGATTATCGCTGTTGGGATGGCAAGTTGCTTTGTAGGGAGGGCTAGAGCGAGGCGAACTGCGTTTAACGTGCGCCTATTTGCGAGCGAGGGAGCCATCCCCCTAGCCCCCTTCCTTTCCTGGAAGGGGGAATCAGATAAAGAGAGGCAAGGGGGACACCCCCTTGTACCCCCGCCATTGGGGCTTCGCCCCTCTGGACTCCCCGTTGGGGAGGGGGACCACCGTGGCTGATGCGAGCGGGGATGCCCTGGGCTCGTTGGTGGGCGGGGTGTGTAGCAAGTTGGGGCTCGCCCTCGGATCTCTTGGCTTCGCCGCCAGGCGCCCCGGGCTCGATTCTAGGCAAAGGTTGATTGAGGTCGGTGCGAGCCCTCTGATCTCTTGGCTTCGCCGCCAGGACTAAAGGTCGCTTGGCCGCTCCGGGAAGGGGGGGGGCCACAGGGGGCAGAGACGATCGTGGCCGATGGCGAGCCGGGATGCCCCGGGCTCGTTGGTGGGCAGGTGGTGTAGCTAGTCGGGGCTCGCCCTCGGATCTCTTGGCTTCGCCGCCGGACTAAAGGTCGCTCGGCGCTCCGGGAAGAGGGGAGGGCTAGTGGCCCGTGAAGCGGGGTGGGCGTTTTTCGGCGAAGGCGTGGTAGCCCTCCATGCCGTCTTGGGTGTCGAAGATGGTGAGGGGGAATTCGGCGTCTTCGGGTGAGAGGTTGGTGAGGGATGGGTTTTCGAGGACGGTGCGGAGGATGCGTTTGTGGCCGCTTTGGGACATGGGGGCGTAGTGGGCCATGCGAGCGGCGAGTTCATAGGTGTGGTCGTGGAGACGGTTGTCGGGGACGATTTCGCTGATGAGGCCGATGCGGTGGGCTTCGTGGGCGTCGACGATCTTGGCGGTGAGGAGGAGGTGCTTGGCGTGGCCTGCGCCGACGAGTCGGATGAGTCGGCGGGCTTCGTTATAGCCGGCGAGGACGCCTATCTTGGCGATGGGGATGCCGAAGGTGCTGCTCTCGGATGCGATGCGGATGTCGGTGGCGGTGGCTAGTTCGCATCCACCGCCGACGCAGATGCCGCTGATCATGGCGATGACGGGCTTGGGCATCTCCTCGACGTTGTCCATGGAGCCTTCGAAGGCGGCGGCGTAGTCGCGGGCGAGCGCTTTGGAGCTGCGGTGCGCGGGGAAGTCCTTGATGTCGGCGCCCGCGGAGAAGGCTTTGCCGCCCGCGCCAGTCAGGATGACGACCTTTACGGTGTGGTCCGTACCGAGTTCACGGGCGGCTTCGCCGAGCGCGAGCCACATGTCGAAGTTCATTGCGTTGTGCTGGTCTGGTCGGTTGATCGTGATGGTGCCGATGCCCTCGGTGCGGTCAACGATGATGCGGTCGTCCATTGGTGTTCTTCCTAGGTTGAGGCGGTGAGAAATCGGTCTCCACAGCTGTCGCAGTATAGGGCGTCGGGCCTGTTGTAGTGCCTGCAATTACCGCAGACGATGCCGGTGGGTGGCCCGTCGATGGCGGTGCCACAGTGGGGGCAGTAGGTACTGATTATCCGGATATTCAGCTCGCAATGGGGGCATCGGATGAGGGGGTAGTTGCGTCGGAAGCGAAGGGGGGAGATGCGTTGGCCCCACTCGAAGCGTCGGTAAGCCCATATGCCGCCCGCGAGGACGATGAGCATGCTGATCCAGGAGTAGGTGATGCTGAAGGATGCGA
>ERZ890510.1992-NODE-1992-length-12220-cov-6.608385_pt1 | contig 12220 bp, 13 predicted proteins | sample MGYA00521265_ERZ890510 | MGnify/ENA primary metagenome ERZ890510 (study PRJEB32303, sample SAMEA104408624) | aquatic metagenome | biome: Brackish water; feature: Chemocline; material: water | place: Baltic Sea | collected 2014-10-26T21:54:00 | depth 110 m ...
CTCGCCGCTGCTCGGATCGTGCTCTTCCTCAAGATTCTCCTTGAAGACGATGCAGAAAACGTCGTCGAGTTCCTGCGTCACGGGCTCCAAGCTCAAGACGCAGGCTTGGACGATCCTTCCGCGCAACCGGCCCTCGACCACGACCTGCCCGCCGCCGCGCGGGTCCACCGTCACCCGCGCTGAAAAGCCCGACAAGCCCAGAAATCCGAAGCGCTTGGTCAAGGCAGCGCATTCACTTTCGTTGGCGACGATATCCAACGCCGCGCCAGCCTTTCCCAGACGAGTTAGGTCGACAATTCTTTCCATTTCAGGTCTTTGCGTCATTTTTCTAATCTACTTTAACAAGCCATCGAACGGTGTTTCTGTAAGCTTTCGTGCATATCGACTGACATGCGCTTCAAGCCGCGCCACCGTCGCCCCATCGGCCGGCGGCCTACCGCCATAGGCGTTGCGGCGCAAGACCTCGCCAAGTGGCGTCGCGCCACCGGCAAGCGCCTCGCGATAGGCAAGCGCACGGCCATGGAACCCTTCGGCCATGACCTTGATCCTGCGCCCCACGCCGAGATCCTGGACGCCCAGTTCGCGCAACGTAACGTCGAGGTGGCGAAACATGGCATCGAAGAAGGCCTGCGCCAGCCTTTCGCCATCCGGCTCGCGACGAAGACGGTCGATGGCGACGGCAGCATGCAACGCCAATGCGTCGAAGCGGCCATCGAGCGTATCGGGAATGCCGCAGGCATCGAACAATTCTGGCAGACGCGCCTGCTCGGCAGTCCGGAGATAGAACGCGGCGGCAAACTTCTCGTCGGCGCGCTTACGGCTTAACACGGTCCACCCCCCAGCTGCGACGGGTCGAGGTTGACCCGCACTCACCATAGCGACATGTTGTGCACCGTCTTTCCCAAGAACCCAAGCCCTCACCCAAGATTCAGCTCATGCGTCGTACCTTTGCCATCGTCGGCACCGTTCTCATTCCAGCCCTCATCGCCTTGGGAGGCTGTGAACCCGACGTCAGCCTGCGCGGTTTTGCGGCAACGCCCGGATCGGTCGAGAAACTGGAGGTCGGCAGCCAGAGCCGCGACGACGTCATCCGCCTGATCGGATCGCCGTCGGCGGTATCCACCTTCAATCCGAACGTCTGGTACTACATCAGCGAATCCCAGGAATACTGGGCCTTCCTGAAGCCCGAGATCGTCGATGAAAAAGTGATCCAGATCACATTCGCCGAAACCGGTCGGATCCAGGCAATAAAGAACTACGATCTGAAGGACGCCAGGGACATCGCCATGGTCCAGCGCATTACGCCAAGCGCAGGCAAGCAATTGACGGTATTGGAGCAAATCCTCGGCAACGTCGGCAAGTTCAATCCGGCATCGAAGACGGGCGCGGGCACCAATCCCGGCGCACCGACGGGCGGCTCAGGCATCTGAGGCCGCGCGAGGGCCTTTCCAATCTTCTGACGTTAGAAAAAAGCCCCGGTCATCGACCGGGGCTTTTCCGTGAGGGCTTCTTCGCTGCCTCAGTGTGCGAGCACAGCGAGCAGCAACAGCGCAACGATGTTCGTGATCTTGATCATCGGGTTCACGGCGGGCCCCGCGGTGTCCTTGTACGGATCGCCGACGGTGTCGCCTGTCACCGCGGCCTTGTGGGCCTCGGAACCCTTGCCGCCGAAATGGCCTTCCTCGATGTACTTCTTGGCGTTGTCCCAGGCCCCACCGCCCGCCGTCATCGAGATGGCGACGAACAGGCCGGTGACGATCACACCGAGCAACATGGCGCCGACCGCCGCGAAGGCGTCGGAACGGTTGGCGATGGCGCTGATCACAAAGAACAGCACGATCGGCGACAGCACCGGCAGCAGCGAGGGGATCATCATCTCCTTGATCGCCGCCTTGGTGAGCATGTCAACGGCACGGCCATAATCTGGCCGGTCCGTACCCGCCATGATGCCGGGCTTCTCCTTGAACTGCCGGCGGACTTCCTCGACCACCGACTGTGCCGCACGGCCGACCGCCAGCATCGACATGCCGCCGAACAGATACGGCAGGCCGCCACCGATCAGCAGGCCGACCACGACGTACGGGTTCTTGAGCGAGAAATCGACCGCCGTGATGCCGAGTTTGCCCTGGGCGATGAAGTAGTCGAGGTCTGATGTGTAGGCCGCGAACAGCACCAGTGCGCCGAGGCCGGCCGAGGCAATCGCATAGCCCTTGGTGACGGCCTTGGTGGTGTTGCCGACGGCATCGAGCGCATCGGTGTTCTTGCGCACTTCCTTCGGCAATCCCGCCATTTCGGCAATGCCGCCGGCATTGTCGGTGACCGGACCATAGGCATCGAGTGCCACCACCATGCCGGCAAGCGCCAGCATCGCGGTCGTGGCAATGGCGATGCCAAACAGGCCGGCCAGGATGTAGCACGTCACGATGCCGGCGCAGATCAGTACTGCCGGAAGCGCCGTGGCTTCCATCGACATCGCAAGACCTGCAATGACGTTGGTGCCATGGCCGGTCACCGAGGCCTTCGCCACGGCTTTGACCGGGCGATAGTCGGTGCCGGTGTAGTATTCGGTGATCCAGACGATCAGCCCGGTGATGGCAAGACCGACCAGGGAACACCAGAACAGCGACATGCCCGTGAACGACCGGTCGGCGACCTTCAGCACGGTGCCCATGCCGACCAGATGGTCGGTGACGAAATAAATGGCGGGGATCGACAGCACGGCGGCCACGATCACGCCCTTGTACATCGCCCACATGATGTTGCCGTCCGAGCCGAGGCGGACGAAGTAGGTACCGATGATGGAGGTGATGATGCAGGCACCACCGATGGCCAACGGATAGGTCATCAGCTTGGAAACCAGCATCGGGTCGGCCGCGAAGAAGATCGATGCCAGGATCATCGTCGCGACGGTCGTCACGGCGTAGGTTTCGAACAGGTCAGCCGCCATGCCGGCGCAATCGCCGACGTTGTCGCCGACGTTGTCGGCGATGGTGGCCGGGTTGCGGGGGTCATCCTCGGGGATCCCCGCCTCGACCTTGCCGACCATGTCGCCGCCGACATCCGCACCCTTGGTGAAAATGCCGCCGCCGAGGCGGGCGAAAATCGAGATCAGCGAGGCGCCAAAACCGAGCGACACCAGCGCGTCGATCATGGTGCGGCTGCCGCCCGGGATGCCCATGTTGAGTAGAATGAGGTAGTAGCCACAGACGCCGATCAGGGCGAGGCCGGCGACCAGCATGCCGGTGACTGCGCCTGCCTTGAAGGCAAGATCGAGGCCCTGGGCCAGGCTTTTCTGAGCCGCTACGGCGGTCCGGACATTGGCGCGCACCGAGACGTTCATGCCGATGAAGCCTGTCGCCCCTGACAGAACGGCGCCGATCAGGAAACCGACCGCGGCGTATTTGCCGAGCAGGATGGCAAGCGCCACGAGAACAACAACACCAACGATGGCGATCGTCGTGTACTGACGTCGCAAATAGGCACTCGCCCCCTCCTGAATGGCCTGGGCGATCTCTTGCATGCGCGGAGTGCCGGCGTCGGTGGCCATGACGCGCGACGCGGTGATGACGCCATACAGCACGGCAATTACGCCGCTGCCGATGACGGCCAGAAGAACAGGAGACATCTTTTATAACCTATTGTTTTTTCGGCATTTTCAGCCCGGCGCACGCCGAAGTCATCGACTCCCCCCGGCGCAAGGCGGGCGGAAAATGACAGAACCGCCCGGTCTCTGCAACACGACCGTGGGAAAACCCCATTGCCTCAAGGGCTTGGCATCAGGCGCGGGAGGGATTCCGCAGCCGGAACGTGACGATGACCACCAGGGCGATGAGAACCAGCACCAAGGCCACATAGTTGAGCACTGCCCAGCCATTGAGTTCCAGCACAACGCTGGCCATCAGGCTGGCCACGGTCGTGGTACCGAAAACCATGAAATCGTTGAACGCCTGGGCCTTTCCGCGCTCGGCCTGGCGGTAAGTGGTCGTAAGTAAGGTTGTGGCCCCGACGAACAGGAAATTCCATCCCACTCCATTCAGCATCAACGCGCCCCGGAAGTGCCATTCCGTCACCCCCGTCAGGGCAACCGCGACCCCACCGATCATGAAGATGCTGCCCACGACCATAATGTTGAAGATGCCGAACCGGGAGATCAGGTGTCCGGTGAAGAACGAAGGCACAAACATGCCCATTACGTGCACGAAGATCGTGACCGGGGCTTCGGTCCTGTCGAGCCCGCACTGCACGATGGCCAGGGGCGATGCCGCCATGACGAAGGACATCACGCCAAAGGCGATCATCGCGCCGACGTTGGCCACTATATAGGTGGGTTGGGTGACGATCTCGAACAGCGGCCGCTGCGGCCCCGCTGTGTCCTCTGCCTTCACGGCAGGAAATTCGATGAACCCCTGCACGACGAAGACGAGCGCGTGGACGAAGATGACCGCCACGAAGCTTGCCTGGAAGATCGGCAGCCAAAGGTCCGGGGTGAAGCGTGCCAAAGCGGGCCCGACGACGCCCGCAAGGACACCACCAGCCGTCACATAGGAGATCGCCTGGGCACGGAATGCCCCGGGCGCCAGTTCGACGGCGGCAAAGCGGTAAAGCTGCATATTGGCAATGGCATAACCCAGGAACAGACCGCCCAGGCACATCACCGGAAAACTGCCAAGGCCGAGGCCGATGGCCGCCAGGGACGCTCCCGCCATTCCCATCAGCGAGCCAGAGCGGAAACCGAACTTGCGGCCGCGGCGCATCATCAGCATCGCAGCCGGAAACACCGACAGCATGACCCCGAGATGCTGCATGGTGACGGGCAGGTTGGCCCACATGCGCATGTCGGGCGAGACGATCGTCAGCACCGCCAATGCCGACGACGCGAACATCAAGGTATTGCTGCTCTGGGTCAGCGCCTGACACAGCGCCAGCAACGCGATGTTGCGCATCGACTGCGGCGGCATGCGAGAAGGCGCCGCGGGTGTCTGCTGAATTTTGACCGTGCCATCCATTGGGCGCGCACTCTAGTCTTGTGCCCCTGTCCGCCCCAAGCAAATAGCCGCGCTCGCCGCGCGCTACACGCAGTCCAGCTATGAGGCGCAACCGCTAGAAATGAACGTAGCCCGCCTGCGGGACCGCCACGGCGCCGCCCGCCGCCGTGAGACGGACGCCGCGACCGCTGGCAAAGCGGCCAATACGCGTCACCTCGACGTCGGCCAACCGGGCGGCATTGATCAGGGCGCGTGCACGCCGGGGCGACACGGCGATCACCAATTCGTAGTCGTCGCCCCCGCCCAGCACTGTCGGCCACAGTCCCGGATCGGCGGCAAGCGCCCGGCGCGTGGCAGTCGACAATGGTACCCGGTCACGTTCGATGTGTACCGCAAGCCGTGAGGCGGCGGCGATATGGCCGGCATCGGCCAGCAGCCCGTCTGATACGTCGGCCGTCGCACGTGCGATTCCGATCAGGCGTCTTCCCAGCGCCGTGCGCGGCAGCGGCAGGCGGTAGCGCCTCTCGAGAAATTTGCGATCGCGCAAGCCAAGCCTATTCAGCTTTCCGCGCGCCGCCAGCAAGCCAATTGCAGCGTCACCGATTGTGCCGCTTGCCCAGAGTTCGTCTCCAGCGCGGGCACCGGCACGTCCCAGCCCCTTGCTCCGCGGCACCCGGCCGAAGGCCGTAATGGTGACGGTAAGCGGACCCGGCGTCACAACGGTGTCGCCGCCGCACAGCACGATGCCATAGCGGCGCTGGTCGGCAGCCAGACCGCGCGCGAAGCTTCGAACCCAGCTTTCCCGCCAGCCTGCAGGAAGGGCGAGCGACAATTGATAGACAAACGGCACCGCGCCGCCCGCCGCCAGATCTGAAAGGCATACGCGAAGTGCCTTAGCCGCGACGCGTTCCGGGGCTTCGTCCGCCAGGAAATGGACACCCGAGACAATCGTGTCGGTCTTTACAGCGGTGTCGTAGCGCGCGTCGGCCGGCAGGAAGGCGTTGTCGCTCTCAAGGCCGCCAGCGCCGCGGAAGGTCCGCGCCAGCGGCGCAAAGTAACGGGCAATCAGCTCGAACTCACCAACCCGCCGGCGGGAGACCATCGCCCGATCACTTCGCGAGTTCGGCCGGCCGCACCTGGCGCGCCACACGGTCGAGCACCGAGTTGACGAAGTTCGGCTCGCCCTGATCGTAGAACGCGTGGGCGACCTCGACATATTCGTTGATTGCCACGCGTGGCGGCACGTCCCGCCGGTGAACGAGTTCATAGGTGCCGGCCAGCAATATCGCGCGGACCAGACGATCTATGCGCGCCCAAGTCCAGTCCGCCGTCAACGCCGAGGAGACAGCCTGCTCAAGTTCGTCCTTGCGGGCAGCGACGCCCTCGACCACGTCCTTGAACAAAGGCCGGTCGGCATCGCGACGCATGCCGCCTTCTCCTGCCTCACCGGTGCGCACGCCAAGGAACTGCTCGATGATTTCCGCCGGGCCGTGCTCTCCCATTTGCCACTGGTACAATGCCTGAACCGCAGCCAGTCGAGCGGCCTGCCGGCGACTCGGCGTCATCTGTTCACTCATGATTTCGGCCAACGGCGACCGAGCGCCACCATGGTGAGACAGGCGTGAGCGGCGTCACCGCCCTTGTCGCCGCGGTCGGTGTTGGCGCGTGCCCTCGCCTGGTCGGCATTGTTCACCGTGACGATTCCGTAACCGATTGCCAGCCGGTCGCGCACGGCAAGGTCCATCAGGCCTCGCGCGCTCTCGCCGCAGACATAGTCATAGTGGCTGGTCTCGCCGCGAATGACGCAACCCAGTGCCACGAAGCCATCGTAGTGACCGGCCGCCAGCGCGATGGCGCCCGGAATCTCGAACGCACCCGGCACCACGACGCGCTCGGAAGTGGCACCGTTCTTCTTGATCTCGCGCTCAGCGCCGGCGATCAGCGCATCGGCGATGTCGGTGTAATACCGCGACTCGACGATCAGAATGCGCGCGCCCTTGACGCCGGCGACCGCCGGGCGGGCCGTCGGAGTTTCCGTCCGTGTCGACATGATCAGCGCGCCGGACGGCCGGGGACGGGTTTCTGGCCGACGATCTTGAGGCCAAAACCCTCGAGACCAACCACGCTCTTCTTGCTGTTGGTCAGCAGCACCATTTCCTTGATTCCAAGGTCGATCAGAATCTGGGCGCCGACACCGTAGTCGCGCAATTCCTGGCCGGCCGGTTCGATCGGCTCGCCGGCGCGACGGCGCTGCTCGGCCAACACGACGGTGAGCGGTTCACGGATCAGGACGATGACGCCCCGGCCTTCCTTGGAAAGCTCGCGCATCGAGGCTTCAATCTCGCCACCGCGGCCGCCGCTGCGTTGACCGAGCGTATCGGTGAAAAGATTGACGGCATGCATGCGCACCATGACCGGGCCGCCCGTCGCGGGATCGCCCTTCACGAGGGCGACGTGCTGCGCCATCGTCACCTTGTTCACGTAGACGACGCAGCGGAAATCGCCACCCCAGGTGCTGTCCAGTACGGTTTCGCTGATACGCTTGACGATCGAGTCGTAACGGCGGCGATAGGCGATCAGGTCGGCGATGGTACCGATCTTGAGGCCGTGGCGCTGAGCAAAGGTGATGAGATCGTTGCGGCGCGCCATCGTGCCGTCGTCGTTCATGATCTCGCAGATCACGCCGGCCGGCGTGAGGCCCGCCAGCCGCGCCAGATCGACCGCCGACTCGGTGTGCCCGGTACGCTCAAGCACGCCGCCGTCGCGGGCGACCAGCGGGAAGACATGGCCGGGGGTCACGATGTCCTGTGGACCGCACGACGGGTCGATCGCCACCTGCACGGTGCGTGCCCGATCGGCGGCCGAGATGCCGGTGGTCACGCCTTCGCGCGCCTCGATCGACACGGTGAAGGCAGTCTGATGGCGCGTGCCGTTGTTCTGGGCCATCAGCGGCAGGCCGAGCTGCTCGATCCGTTCGCGGGTCATGGCGAGGCAAATCAGGCCGCGCGCGTGCTTGGCCATGAAGTTGATGGCCTCGGGCGTCGCCCATTGTGCCGGAATCACGAGGTCGCCCTCGTTCTCGCGGTCCTCATCGTCGACCAGGATGAACATGCGGCCCTTGCGGGCTTCCTCGATGATGTCCTCGGCCGCGGCCTTCACTTCGCCGAAGGTGATCCGCCAGGCGTCCTTTTCGAGCGCGCTCATGATTTTTCGTGCTCCAACAATCGCGCAACGTAACGCGCAAGCATGTCGACCTCAAGGTTGACCCGTTGCCCCGGCTTGACCTGGCCGAGGGTCGTCGCCGTCTGGGTGTGCGAGATGACGTTGATGCCGAAGCGATCGCCGTCGACTTCGTTGACCGTGAGGGACACGCCGTCGATGGCAATCGAGCCCTTGGCGGCGACGAACCGCGCCAGGTCGGCAGGCGCCTCGAACACGAAGCGCACGCTGCCACCCTCCGGCGTCATCGAGACGACTTTTCCCACACCATCGACATGGCCGTAGACCAGATGCCCGCCCAACTCGTCGCCGAGCTTCAGAGACAACTCCAGATTGAGCCGGCCGCCGACCGTCCAATCCCCGAGATGCGTCTTGGTCAGGCTTTCGCCCGAAACCTCGACGGCGAACCAGTCACCGCCTTTTTCGACCACCGTGAGGCAGCAACCGGAACAGGCGATCGATGCGCCGATAGCGACCGGCTTCATGTCGTGCTTGGTGCGCACCACGAACCGGCGATCACCGGTCTGGCCGCCCGGCGCAATCGCGGCGATCTCGCCGATATCCGTGACGATGCCCGTGAACATGCTGCTACCTAAGCCTGCCTGTGCCAAGTTTCCAGTGTGTCAGCGCCTACAGCCCGGCGGGAAGCCAGCTTGAACCGGGGCGCGAAATCAAGCCGGTCGAGCGCCAGCGGTCCAACCGCAGAGCGGCTGTCTTCACCCAGGACGAGGCCTGCGCGGTAACTGCTAATCCGGTCGACAAGGCCGGCCCTCAGAAAAGCCGCGGCGATCCGACCGCCACCTTCGATCAGCACGCTTGCGTACCCCAGCCCGCCCAGCACCTTCGCGGCCGCGGCAACATCGACCCGCGTATCGCCATGCGCCGGCACCTCAATGACGTCGATCCCTTTTTCGCGCAACAGCTCAGTCCGTGCAGCCGGAGCACCGGCGTGGAATAGGAGCACCCGCGTGGTCCGGGCCGTTGTCGCCAGCTTCGATGTCACCAACATTGCGGCCTTCGAATCGAGCACGATGCGATCAGGTGAATAGGCGTCAAGACCCGGAAGCCGACAGGTGAGTTCGGGATCGTCGGCAGCCACGGTCCCGGCGCCGACCAGGATCGCATCGTGGATGCTGCGCAGACGATGGCCATCGGCGCGCGCGGCGTCACCGGTGATCCACTTGCTCTCGCCTGACGCCGTCGCGATGCGGCCATCGAGAGAGCTGGCGAATTTGAGATGGAAAAGCGGCCGGCCTTCCCTCACCCGCAGGAAGAAGCCGGCGTTGATTTCGGCGGCTTCCGCCGCTCCTTCGCCGATCTCGACAGCGACGCCGGCTGCCTTCAGCCGTGCGTGCCCCTGGCCCTTCACACGCGGGTCGGGATCCTCGACCGCCGACACGACGCGCGTCACGCCGGCCGCGATCAGCGCGTCGGCACAAGGCGGCGTTTTGCCATGATGCGCGCAAGGTTCAAGCGTCACGTACACCGTGGCCCCGGCCACCGATTCCCGTGCACTGGCCAGCGCATCGGTTTCGGCATGGGGCCGGCCGCCATCGCGCGTACGGCCACGCCCGATCACCCGTCCATCCCGCACGATCACGCAACCGACGGCCGGGTTGGGCCAGGTACGCCCGAGCGACCGGCGCGCCAGCGCGAGCGCCGCGCGCATCATGCCGGTCAGTCCTTGAGGTTGGTCTCGGCGAGGTCGGAGACGAACTCCTCGAAGTCCCTGGCCTCGCGGAAATTGCGGTAAACCGAGGCAAACCGCACGTAGGCCACCGGATCGAGTGCGCGCAACGCGTCCATCACCAGTTCGCCGATCTGCGTCGAGGGGATCTCGCTTTCTCCGGAGCTTTCGAGCCGCCGGACGATGCCATTGACCACGCGCTCGACCCGCTCGGGATCGACAGGCCGCTTGCGACAGGCAGTCGAGATCGAGCGTGCGAGCTTGTCGCGGTCGAACTGGACGCGTTGGCCGTTCTTTTTCACGACCGTCAGTTCGCGCAGCTGCACGCGCTCGAAGGTTGTGAAGCGCGATCCGCACGACGGGCAGTAGCGCCGCCGGCGGATCGCGGAATTGTCGTCGGTCGGCCTCGAGTCCTTAACCTGGGTGTCCTCGTGACCGCAGAATGGACAGCGCATGTCGTCCCCCGTTTATTTTTTTGCGTGGCGCGTCATCAGTCGCGGTAGATCGGAAAACGGGCACACAGCGCGTGTACTTTGGCCCGAACCTCTTGTTCGACCTGGGCGTCGCCGTCCGGGCCGTTCTTGGCAATGCCGTCGAGCACGTCGGCGATCAGGTGGCCGATCTGGCGGAACTCCGCGACGCCGAAGCCGCGCGTGGTGCCGGCCGGAGAACCCAGCCGCACGCCTGACGTGATCGTGTACTTCTCCGGATCGCCGGGAATGCTGTTCTTGTTCACCGTGATGCCGGCGCGGTCCAGTACCTTCTCGGCCGAAACGCCGGTCGCCTTCTTGGGCCGCAGATCGACCAGCATGACGTGGCTGTCGGTGCCGCCCGAGACGATGGCCAGCCCGCGCTCGGTCAGCGCCGCGGCGAGCGCGCGCGCATTGTCGATGACGTTCTGGGCGTAGATCTTGAAGTCGGGCCGCAGCGCCTCGCCGAGAGCCACCGCTTTGCCGGCGATGATATGCATCAGCGGCCCGCCCTGCAGGCCGGGGAACACCGCGGAATTGATCTTCTTGCCGATTTCGGGATCGTTCGACAGCACCATGCCGCCGCGCGGGCCGCGCAACGTCTTGTGCGTCGTCGTCGTCACGACATGGGCATGCGGCAACGGGCTGGGATAGACGCCGGCGGCGACGAGGCCGGCATAATGCGCCATGTCGACCATGAAGAACGCGCCGATTTCGTCCGCCACCTTGCGGAAACGCGCCCAATCGATGTGACGCGAATAGGCCGAGGCTCCCGCTACGATCAGCTTCGGCTTGTCCCGGCGCGCCACTTCTTCCATCTGCTCATAGTCGATCAGATGACTGTCGGGCTTGACGCCGTAGGACACGACCTTGAACCACTTGCCCGACTGATTGGCCGGCGAGCCGTGGGTGAGATGGCCGCCCTGGTCCAGCGCCATGCCCAGAAAAGTGTCGCCAGGTTTGAGCAACGCCATGAATACGGCCTGGTTAGCCTGCGCGCCGGAGTGCGGCTGGACGTTGGCGAATGAGCAGTTGAAGAGCCGGCACGCCCGTTCGATTGCGAGCTGTTCGGCCTTGTCGACCTCCTCGCAGCCACCGTAGTAGCGCCGGCCGGGATAGCCCTCGGCATACTTGTTGGTGAGAACGGAGCCTGCCGCTTCGAGCACGGCGCGGGAGACGATGTTCTCCGACGCGATCAATTCGATCTGCTCGCGCTGGCGTTCGAGCTCGCCTTTCACCGCGGCATAGACCGCCGGGTCGGCCTCGGCGAGGCCCTTGGTAAACATCGGCAGCGGCGACTCGGACATCTTGGCAGCGGCTTGGCTCATGTCGTTCAGTCCTTGGAAAGTTTGGCAACGCGTGCGGCATGCCGGCCGCCTTCGAAGGTGGTCGCGAGGAAGATCTTCAACGCCTCGCGGGCAACTTCAGTCCCGATCAGCCTCTGGCCGAAGGCAATCACGTTGGCGTCGTTGTGTTCCCGTGACAACCTGGCCGAGGTCACGTCATGGGCGAGCGCGGCCCGCACCCTGGGGTTGCGGTTGGCGGCGATCGAAATGCCGATGCCGGTGCCGCACACCAGCACGCCGCGACCGGCCCGGCCGCTGACAATCGCATCGGCCATCGCTCTGCCAAAATCCGGATAGTCGACGGACACCGTCGAATTGGTGCCAAGGTCGAGCACATCGTGACCCGCGTCCAGCAGGTCGCGCTTGAGCAGTTCTTTCAGGTCGAAGCCGGCATGATCCGACGCGACCGCGATGCTGGCCCCCGCCATCTCGACGATCGATCCCCTCTAGCTGTTGAGTCCCCCGATACCATATCCGGGGTCGCGCTGTCACGGTCCCCCAAAATCATGGGAG
>ERZ890510.1993-NODE-1993-length-12220-cov-4.278257_pt1 | contig 12220 bp, 7 predicted proteins | sample MGYA00521265_ERZ890510 | MGnify/ENA primary metagenome ERZ890510 (study PRJEB32303, sample SAMEA104408624) | aquatic metagenome | biome: Brackish water; feature: Chemocline; material: water | place: Baltic Sea | collected 2014-10-26T21:54:00 | depth 110 m ...
GCGCCGTCGACAGAAAGGTGTCGGCGAACAGTTCGCGCAGTTCTTCGGTGACCAGATCCACCCAGTCGGGTTCGACGAGATCCGTCTTGGTCAGGGCCACGACACCACGCTGCACGCCGAGCAGTTGCAGAATCGCCAGATGCTCCCGCGTCTGGGGCATGACGCCATCGTCTGCGGCGACAACGAACAGCGCCAGGTCGACGGAACTGGCACCGGTCACCGCGTTCTTGATGAAACGCTCGTGCCCGGGCACATCGATCAGCGTGACGGTCTCCTTCCAGTAGGCGAATCCCACGTCAATGGTTACCCCGCGGGCCTGCTCCTCAGGCTGGGTATCGGTGTCAATGCCGGTGAGGGCTTTGACGAGGGCCGTTTTGCCGTGGTCGACGTGCCCCGCTGTGCCGACGATGACGTGGGCCGGCGGCATCAGCTGTCCGCGGCGGCCCGGTCCAGGGCGGCCACGAGGTCGGGCACTTCCTCTGCAAAGACCGTGCGCAGATCCAGATGCAGGCGATCGTCACGCACGTAGCCGAGCACGGCGGGATCACCTTGCCGCAGATAGGCTGCCAGGTCACCGACGGACAGTCCGGTGGGCCGCACCGTGAGGGCGATGCTGGCGATCTCCTCGAGGGGCAACGAGCCGCTGCCCGCCTGCGCCACGGAATCGACCACCTCAATCTGCCAGCCCTTTGTCTGCAACCCTGTCAGGCGGGTGCAGATCTCCTTGGCCCGCGTCCGCAGTGTTGCTGGTGTGACCGTCATCATCGCCAGCACGGGCAGATGCTCGGGCAGGGACTGGGGATCGAGATACAGCCGTAACGTCGCCTCGAGGGCGGCATAGGTCAGCTTGTCGCAGCGCAGCGCGCGCATCCACGGATTGGCGCGGATCGCCTCTATCGCCGCGCGTCGACCGACGATCAGTCCTGCCTGCGGGCCGCCGAGCACCTTGTCACCACTGAAGGTGACGACATCTGCCCCTGCGGCGATGCTGTCGGCGACAAGGGGTTCGGCGGGCAGGCCCCACGGCCGCAGGTCGAGCAGCGCACCGGCGCCGACGTCATGCACCACGGGTACACCGTGTCGTCCGCCCAGCTGCACGAGATCCGCCAGGGGTACTTCGGTCGTGAAGCCGAGGACGCGATAGTTGCTGGGATGTACACACAGCAGCAGCCCCGTGCGCTCGGATATCGCAGTCTCATAGTCGGCCAGGTGTGTGCGGTTGGTGGTGCCCACTTCCACCATGACGGCGCCACTGCGCTGCATCATATCTGGCAGGCGGAAGGAGCCACCGATCTCCACGAGTTGTCCGCGGGACACGACGATCTCTCGATCCATGCCCAGGGCGTTGAGGGTCAGTAACACAGCGGCGGCGTTGTTGTTGACTACGGCAGCCGCCTCCGCCCCCGTCAACTGGCACAACAGGTCTTCGACCAACAGGTGGCGGTCGCCGCGCTGGCCGCTGCTCAGATCCACTTCGAGGTTGCTGTAACGGGCGGCGGTTGCCGTGATCCGTTGCACCGCAGTCGGCGCCAGCGGGGCACGACCCAGATTCGTATGTAACACGATACCCGTGGCATTGATGACGGGCGCCAGGCGCGGCGTAAGTGCCAGCGCCAGACGTTGTTCCACGTCGGCGACAACGAGGTCGAGCAGAGCCGTGCCGGAGGCCGGCTCGTGGCCGGCCAGGACCGCCTGGCGCAGGGCTGCAATGGTATCACGAACCACATCGGCAAGAATGCGGCGATCGCAGCGATCGGTGCGGGAGGCGATGCGTGCATCACTAAGGACGCGTTCCACCGAAGGCAGGATCGACAGGTCTGGTGTGCTTGCTTGCTTGGTCACGATGCGACAGTACATGCCGTCTCAGGAGGCCGCAAGGCAGACGATCCCATGGGCAGCACCCGTTCGCGCGCGAGGGAGGAATTTGGTTACGTACACAGACGCACCTCGCACCGTACAAGGATGGAAATGGCAGATCAGCAAGACAAAGAGGGCCCTGACGATGCGGTGACAGCCGCGGAGGATACCGGACCATCAGTGGACCAGGCTCAGGCTCTGGTTGATGATGATCCTCAGGAGCAGGCCCTCGATGAACTGGCGGCCTATCTGACGACACAGGGCGTGGAAGTCGCCGATGTTGCCACCATCGAGGCGCGTCTTGATGCTGAGATCGGGGCGCCCGCTGAGGATGCGGCGGAAAAGGTCCTGGCATCACGCCGGGCTCGCGGGCAACGCGGCCCCACCGACAAGAGCCCTTCGGAAGAGACCGCCACCGACGAAGATGAGCTGATCATCACCATCTCTGCGGATCGGCTGTCGGCGACCCTGTCCCGTCTCGATGAACACAGCACCCTGCGAGGCGTGGCGGCGGCGCTGCAACGTGACAAGGTGAGTTACGGCGTTGCTGTGGAGGCACTGAAGAAGATGGTTGCTCGCGCCCGCGCCGGCGAACAGTTCTCCGATGTCCTGGTGGCGCGTGGTCAGCCGGCGATACCGGGGCGTGATGCCGTCTTTGCCTGGGAAGTCGAGACGGGCGGACGTGCGGGCACGATCCTCGAAGATGGTTCCATCGACCTGCGCGATCGACGGCTGGTGACGATGGTCGCCGAGGGGCAGCTGCTTGGGCGTTACCATCCTGAAAGCAGCGGTGAGAGTGGCCGCGATGTCCACGGCAAGGCACTGGTGCCGGCCAAGCCGCACCGTCTGCTGGTGGTGCCTGGCACTCATGTGCGGGCAGAGGACGAGGCGGACGGTGTGCAGGCACTGTACGCCGAAGTTGCTGGCGGCATTGCCCAGGAGCAGAACGACAAGGGGGATCCGCGCAAGTTGCGCATCTCAATGACGAAGGTGTCGCGCGTCGAAGGGGATGTCGATTACACCACGGGGCATGTCGATTTCGACGGTGAAGTCATCATCGATGGCTCGGTGAAGGCACTGTTCGAGGTGCGTGCCAGCGGTGCTGTGACCATTGGCGGCAATGTCGAATCGGGGGCGCGTGTCCAGTCGGGGGGTGACATCCTCATAGCAGGTGGTGTGGTCGGTGACGAAACCCGTCTTGAGGCGGGTGGCAAGGTGATGGCAAAGTTTCTGCAGGGGTGCAAGGTGGAGGCGGCGGGCGATGTCGAGATTGGGGCCTACGTCTTCGAGGCTGCCCTGCGCATCGGTGGAAAACTGACCGTTGCCGGCATGGGCGAAGGTAGCGGCAGAGCTCTGGTGGGTGGGGTCGTGTGGGCCGCCGGTGGCTGCGAGACACCTTCTCTGGGGTCACCATCCAACCCTCGCATTCGTCTCATTCTTGGTGTCGACCCGCATCGCGTCGATGAGGCCGGCCGACTGCGGGCGGGCATGCGCAAGGTCGAGGAGCAGCAACAACAGCTGCTGGCCGAACTGGGCCTGGCGCGCTTTTCCGTAGGCGCCATCAAAGTGCTGTTGAAGGGGACGAAGGATGCCGCCGAACGGGCGGCACATGTCACTCGTGTGCAGCGTTTGACACGCCTTGGTGAAACTTTGACCCACGCTCGCGAGCGTCTGGCTGTCATTGCCGAGGAGCAGCGTGAGAACGCCCGCGGCGTCACCCTCGTCGTTACGGGGACCACCTTCCCGGGACCTGAGTTGCGCCTGGGGGAACACACGCTGAGGATCGCGGAAGAGACGCATGGCCGGCGTTTCTGTCTCGTGGAAGAGGACGGCAAGATCAGCGTCCAGGTACAGGAGAGCTGAGGTCATGGCTGACAAGGACCTGGATCAAGAGTCGAATGATGACCCGATGGACGAGACGGGTGATGAGGCGGATGACGGTCTGGACGCACTGAAAGATCTGCTGGCAGACGAGGGAGTCGCCGAGGACAGCGAGTGGTCACCAGACGATCTGCTGGGCGAGTTGACGTCGGCAGATACTCCTGAAGAAGAGGACCGACCGCGACGGCGGGCGGGGCGACGCGGGAGCCGTCAACGAGAGGACAACGCACATGTCTTCCGTGATCTGGATTCACAACTGTCGGGAACCCCGCTGGACGTTGTGGTTTCCCCCGACCATATGCTGGTAACCATTGGCCGTCTGGGGCCGGATGACAGCATCGAGCAGGTCATGGGTGAACTGCATCGACAGAAGGTCACGATCGGCATCGATGCAAAGGGACTGGCAACTGCGCTGCAACGAGCCGACAATGGCGAGGCCCAGTACGATGTGGTTGCCGCGCGTGGCACAGCGCCTGTCATCCATCAGCCGCCGGGTCTGCGTCACCACCTGCCTGAGGCATTGCGCCGTCTCGATCCGCCCGTCCTCGAGTCCCTGCAAGAGGCCCTCGTGGGGCCCTCTCTGGAAGTTGTTGAAGAATGGAAAGGGGCTGTTCATGTCGTTCACCGGGGCGACGTCCTGCTCGACATCGAGCCTGCGATTTTCGATGCGGGGATGGATGTGTTCGGCGAATCCGTCGAGCCGGAATTCGATGAACTGCCGGACCTGCCCTATGGCGAGAATACGGTCCTTGCCGAAGATGGTCGCAGTGTCGTGGCAAGCTCCTATGGCTACGCCGGCATACTGGGCGGGCTGCCGGCCATCGTCTTGCCACTGTTTATCACCTCCGATGCCATGGATGCGTACTTCGTCTGCATGGATGCGGCGACCATGCCGGCGCCGACGGCGGCGGAGGTCGCCGATCTGGTGGAGTCTCGCTGGATCGAGTTCGGCGTTGACGATAACGCAGTTGAGGCGCTGCGCGCCCGCCTCGACAGCGGCGACTCCGTGCCCCGTCTGGTGCGGATCGCTGCAGGTGCGAAGCCGACACACGGCAGCGATGGTGCCATCGAGCACGTCATACCACAAGAGGATCTGGTTCGATGGAATGAGCTTCAGGCGGCGCTGAAGGCGGCGGACGTCGACGCCCTGCAGGCGGCCCTGACGGAGTTGGCCAGCGTCGGGCGCGTGCTGCGGGCGGTCCATCAGGGGGACACCCTGGCGCGCCGAACACCCGGCACCGAGGGGGAACCGGGAAGTGACATCCGTGGCGAAGAACTGAAGGCTACGGATGGCGTCGACGTGGAACTGTCGGCGGGGGCCAATGTAGATATCGATAAAAATGGGCTCGAGATGCACGCCACTTGTTGTGGTTGGCTGGCCGTGTATGGTTCCGATCAGGTCAGTGTCGTGTCACCTGTCTGGATGGCGGCCGATCGACTCAGGATCTGCCTCCTGCATATGTCAGGCGTCGGTGTCCCGTGTCTGCCGACCCTCGAGGAACTGACCGAACTGGTCGCCGGCGACGGCCGTTTCGGTGGGCTGGATCTGGCGAACTGGCCCGACTTGCGCCAACAGCTTGAAGCCGGTGAACGCCAAGGTGACATCATTCCACTGGCCGAAGGGGTGGAGCCGCAAGCCGGTGTCGATGGTCGCTTTGAGTGGGCCGTTGAAGTCGGCGGCCGTGCGGGGCGCATCCTCGAGGATGGCTCCATCGATCTTCGTGATCGCCGCCTGATTGCCGTCGTGCAACCCGGCGATCTGCTGGGACGTCTGTATCCGGTCAGCCCCGGTGCTCCCGGTCGAAATGCCCTGGGCGTCGAGATCCCTGCACCGGATCTGGTCGAATATGAGGTCGTGCCCGACAGCCGCGTCGAAGCGCGCGGCGAAGATGACGATGTCGTTGCCTATTACGCCCTTGTCGAGGGCGGGGTCTCATCAACCGAAGAGGAACGGCGCAAGCGTGGCAAGCTGACGAAACGCCTGCGTCTCGGCTTGTACGCGGTGTCCGAGATCGAAGGGGATGTGGACTATACAACGGGCCACATCGACTTCAGTGGTGACGTCATCATCAAGGGCTCGGTGAAGCCCCTGTTCCGGGTGCGCGCGACCGGTTCGGTGACGATCGAGGGCAGTGTCGAGCCAGGGGCGGAGATCCACGCTGGCCACGACATCGTACTCAGTGGTGGGGCCATCGGTTCTGGCACCCGCCTGCAGGCGGGAGGCTCGGTGCAGGTCAAGTTTCTGCAACAGGCCAGCGTGCAGGCAGGGGGAGATGTCGAGGTCGCTTCGTATCTGTTCGAGGCCTCGGTGCGTGCTGTAGGTTCGATCGTTGTTGTGGGCAAGGGGGATGGTGGGGGCCGGGCGATCGTGGGCGGGCTCATCTGGGCCGGCGGCAACATCGAGACACCTTCCCTCGGATCGCCGTCCAATCCAAGAATGCGTATCGTCGTCGGCATCTCACCCGTCGGCGTCGCCGAGGCGGAGAGCCTGCGCGGCAAGCTGCGTACGTGCGAGGAGCGGCAGTCAGCGATCCTCGAGCATCTGGGTGTCAGGCAACTGGATGCGGCACGGCTGAGCCGCCTGGTGAAAAAGGCACAGCCCGACAAACGGCCGGAGGTCCTGGAACGGCTCAAGGAAATCGTCGAATACGGGCTGTTGCGTCGGGAGCTTCGCGATCGTCTCGCCGAAGTTGCGGCTATGCAACGGGAGCGTTCGCGGGGGGCATCTCTCAGTGTCAGTGGTCCCATCTTTGCCGGCGGCGAGTTGCGCCTCGGCGAAGAGGTGACACGTATCGAGCAGGATACGGCGAAGTTGCGCTACCATCTTGTGGAAGACGAGGATGGTCGATGGTCGATCCTGGCGGATGGCATATAGGCGTCCGCGTGACCGGTGACGTAGATTCCGGGACGGCTTCTTACCTCCCGCCCGGAGATCGCAATGCTGGTTGCACCCATACCTGACGATGACGGTCTGCGACTCGAGTCGTTGCGCCAACTCGACATTCTCGACACCGGTGCCGATGAGCGCTTCGATCGTATCACCCGGATCGCCGCCAAGCTGCTGGGGGTGCCTATCGTTGCCGTGAGCCTCATCGACGAAGACCGCCAATGGTTCAAATCGATTCAGGGCCTCGATGTCTGCGAGACCGGACGCGACATCTCCTTCTGCGGCCATGCCATCTACGGTGGTGACAGTCTCTTCATCGTAGATGATGCGCTTGCAGATCCTCGATTTGCCGACAACCCCCTCGTCGTCAACGCCCCCGGGATCCGGTTCTACGCCGGAGGACCGGTGCACACAACAGACGGTCAGCCGATTGGCACACTTTGCGCGCTCGATACCAAACCGCGCCATTTTGATGCGGAGCAGCAACAGCTCCTGCGTGACCTGGCCAACATGGTCGAGGCGGAGCTTCGTTCACACGAAATCGGCGGCCTGCAGCACGAGATCATGGTTCGGCGCCAGGCCGAAGCGGACGCCGCCGAACAGGAACAACGTATCCGTTCGCTCCATGCTGTCGCTGCTGGAACGGGGTCGTCTACCGACGAACAACTGCAGGAGACGCTGACGCTGGGCTGCCGCATTCTGGGTATGGAAGTCGGTGTGATCAGCTGTGTTGATGGCGACACCTGCCGGGCTCTCGCCACGTATGATCCTGGCCAACTCATCCCGGCAGACCATGCATTTGATCTGCGTGACACATTCTGTGACGAGATGACGACGGTGTCCGCCCCGGTCGTGATGGCAGCGGCCGCCACTTCCATCGAGTCAACCACGCACAAGTGCTACTCCGAGGTTGGCTTCGAGGCCTATATCGGTATACCGATTGTCGTGGACGGGCGTCTTTCCGGCTCGCTCAGCTTCTGCAGTCGCAAGGCGCATGCCGTGTTCCGCCAGACCGACGTCGACTATGTACAACTCATGGGGCAGTGGGTGAGTACGGTGCTCGAACGCCAGCATATGATGGACGAGATTCGCGACGCGCGCGACACTGCGCAGCAGGCGGACCGGTCCAAGAGCCAGTTTCTCGCCAATATGTCACACGAGATCCGCACACCGATGAATGCCATTATCGGTCTGACAGAGCTGGTACTCGACACGGAGCTTGCCGAAGAGCAACGGGAGCATCTCATGTCGGTCGGTTCGTCGGCGGAGGCGCTGTTGAATCTGCTCAATGACATTCTCGATTTCTCCAAGATCGAGGCAGGCAAGCTTGATATCGAAGCGACACCCTTTGACCTGTCTCAGCTGCTCGACGGCACCATGGACACATTCGCGCTGCGGGCGCACCAGAAGGGACTGGAGATCACCTGCGACGTCGATGGCGACGTCCCCACCGACCTCATCGGTGACCCGACACGTATCCGACAGGTCGCCGTCAACCTTGTCTCCAATGCGCTCAAGTTCACCGCCGAGGGCGAGGTGGCCGTGCACGTGGGTTGCGAATCTGTGGTGGACGATCAGTGCACGCTGCGGTTCTCTGTTCGGGATACCGGCGTCGGTATTGCCGAAGACAAGCAGGACGAGATATTCTCGGCCTTTACACAAGCGGATGGTTCCATCTCCCGCCAGTTCGGTGGTACAGGTCTGGGCCTGTCGATCTCCCGTCCCCTCGTAGAGTTGATGGGGGGCCGTATCTGGCTTGAAAGCGGGCTGGGCAAGGGGGCGACGTTTCACTTTACCGTGACGCTGGGTTGCACGTCCCCGGAAGCAACATCGCAGGACCAGATTCTCCACGGCGTCAGAGCTCTTGTCGTCGACGACAACGCAACCAGTCGCCTGATCCTCGACAAGTTGCTCACCCGATGGGGTCTGATCGTCACGCAGGCCGACAGTGGCCAACAGGCTCTTGCCGCCCTGCGCGAGGCCCATAGTAGTGACCACGCCATACAGCTGGTACTGCTCGATGTCATGATGCCCGGCATGGATGGCTTTGCTGTCGCCGAGCACGTGCAGCAGGAGGCGTGGCTTTCACCGACGACGATCATGATGCTCGCCGCGACAGATCGAAGTGAGGTGAACAGGCGCTGTCAGGAGCTCGGTATCGGGCTGTTTCTGTCCAAACCGGTCAAACAGCAACAACTGCGCGTCATGCTCGCGCGGGCTCTCGGCGCGGAGACCGCAGCGGCAACACCCACGCCGCCGCCCGCACCGGAGACGGCAACAGAGAATGGGGCTGCGACTGTGGCGGTGGCACGTCACGCTCTACTGGCGGAGGACAATATTCTCAATCGGCGCATTGCCCTGGCGCGCCTCAAGCAGTGGGGCTACACCGTGGACGACGTGGACAATGGCCGCAAGGCGGTCGAGGCGGCCGCGACGGGTACCTACGATGTGATTCTCATGGACGTGCAGATGCCCGAGATGGATGGCCTGGCGGCCACCGGGGCCATCCGCGCACGCGAGGCTGCGGTGGGTGGCCATGTGCCTATCATCGCCCTCACTGCACACGCCATGAAGGGGGACCGGGAACGCTTTCTTGCGGCAGGCATGGATGGATATGTGGCCAAACCTCTGCGTCCTGATGAACTGCTCGCCGCCATCGATGCGGCCATCATCTCAGGAGCCAACTCATGACAAATATGCCGGAGGACCTCATCCGTGAGCGGCTGGCACCGAATGCTGGTCAACTCCGCGTCGTGCTCGACACGGATACGTACAACGAAGTGGATGATCAGTTCGCTGTGGTGCACGCGCTGCTGTCGCCGCAGCGCATCCGCCTCGAGGCGATCCATGCCGCCCCATTTCACAACGACAGGAGCGCTGGACCCGCCGACGGCATGGCCCGGAGCTATGACGAGATCCTGCGTCTGTTGACGCGACTGGGTGTGACCGATCACTCCCGCGTGCTCCGCGGTGCTGATCGGTATCTGCCGTCGCGCTCCACGGCTGTAGCAAGTGATGCCGCGTACCATCTCATCGAGCTGTCGAAAACCGGCGACACGCCGTTGTACGTCGCCGCCATCGGTGCGATCACGAATGTCGCTTCCGCCATCCTGCTGGATCCCACGATCGTCGAACGCATCGTCGTCGTCTGGCTGGGCGGGCAGCCGACCTACTGGCCCAGCGCGCGCGAATTCAACCTGAAGCAGGACGTGCCCGCCGCCCAGGTCGTCTTCGATTCCGGTGTTCCTTTGGTGCAGATTCCGTGCGCTACGGTTGCTTCGCACCTGTTGACGACACTAGCGGAACTGGCGCAATACGTGCAGCCCCAGGGCGATATCGGTCAGTACCTGTTTGATATCTGTCAGAGTTACGGCAAAGATCATTTCGCCTGGTCGAAGGAGATCTGGGATATATCTGCCACTGGATGGCTGATCGATGCGGCATGGGTGCCATCCAACATCGTGCCCAGTCCGATCCTGACCGATCAGGTCACGTGGTCCGTCGATGTCTCGCGGCACCCGATCCGCATCGCCCACGGGGTGCGTCGCAACCAGATCTTCGGCGATCTCTTTGACAAGATGGCGCGTTTCGCCCGGGGCGAACTGGCACCATCCTGGGACTGACGCGGCATGGTTGAGGCCAGGAAGAAGAAGCGCAGGAAAGCACCCGTTCGAAAACCAGCACAGAAACGCCTGCGGGTGCTTCGCCGTCGGCGCCAGCAGCGGCTTGTGTTGCTGGCAGTTCTGCTGACGTTGACGGGGCTGGGTCTGTTGTGGGGACTGCTGCAGATAACGATGACACCCGGCACAGACCGCATGGTGGCCTTCCCGGAAGCCCCGGCTTCGGTACGCCAGGATCTGCTGTATCTGTCGTATCTCGACAGCCTCGCCCGTGATGATCGCGCCCTGCCTGCAGGGATGCAGGAGACGGACCTGCTCGCCCGGGCTCTGGTCGCACAGGATCTGGTCGCACGGGCCGGTGTCTCCCGACGCACGGCGACATCATGGGGATTGTCGCCGACGCCCGAGGAGGGGCAAGGTCCACTGAACCGCTTGTTCCGCGAATTGAACCGCCGGGGCCGGGTGATCCTGCCGCTCTACGGGGCGGCACTGGGCACACACCTGAAGGACCGTCGGCTGCATCCGGGATATCTCGTCTTCGGTCAGACCCCCAATGCCGGGCCCAACGAGGCCGACTTCTGTGCGGTGCTCACGGCAGTCAACAGTATCCAGCCCGAGTACTCCATGCTGATCTACCGTGATCCACAGTCCGGCGAACTGGTGCACGCTACGTACGATGACATGCCGGAGTTCGGCTATCTGGGGGGTGGTCGACTGGGGGATGACATCGCCAGCGTCTATCGTGAATACTTCCAGATGCGGGATGCCCGCGATCGCAAGCCGCTCTATGGCAACTGAACCGTTTACCAGATTTTCAGCATACCAGACTCAGGAAACTCGGGCGGCGGCATTGTCGAACCAGAGGATCGGGCCGGAGTGCCGGACGACGTCGCCGTCCGCTTCACCAAGCCCTTTGTCTCGTTCCACGAGGGCCGCAAGAAACGCCAGCGGGTCGACGGGAGACACGTACAACGAACGCACACGTGCACCTGACTGGTAGTCGAGGCGAATCCGGTCCATTGACAAAGCTGGTGCCGGGCGCAGATCACGGGCAAGACACGCGCGGTGCAGATCGGCGAGGGGGATCGTCCAGCGCAGCAGTCCGCTGCACACAACCAGTTCCCGACCGGACATATGGTAGCGCACGGGATACAGCGCCAGCACCAGCAGCACCGGCACGAATGTGGCGATCAGGAACAGGGCAAAGGGCGCAAGATTGGCGACGTTGGCCATTGCGGGAATAGCAAAACCCATGGCGGCCGTATCGAGCAGGAATACGGCCAGCACGAGCAGTAGCACAGGAATGAAGTCGATCTTGGAGCGGAAGTGCCTCATGGTGGAAAGATAGCCGCCGCAACGGCAACAAGGAAACACGTCCAGCCCATCCCCTTCGAGGCGCAGGGGCAATAGCGGAACTCACGACGGAGCAGGACCACATGGCCAACCGATGCAGAGCGGCGGTGCTCAACGACAATCCAGCACGCTGTCGCCAGGTCTATGGCATGGGCCGCTGGGAGCGACTGGAGGAATTGACGGACCTGCTGCCCGGGATCATCACGGGTGCAGAGTTGCGTGGCCGCGCCACGGAACTGCGCGGCGTCGAAGCGGTGTTCTCTACGTGGGCCCTGCCGCCGTTGGGTGCAGCCGAACTGGCCTGCCTCCCCGACCTGAAAATCCTGTTCTACGCCGCCGGCTCGGTGCGCTCCTTTGCGCCGGCCCTGCTGGATGCGGGCATCCGGGTTGTCAGCAGCTGGGCGGCCAATGCCGTGCCCGTCGCCGAGTTCAGCCTGGCTCAGGTGCTGTTGTCGTGCAAAGGCTACTGGCGCAATGTCAATAATTTCACCGGACCTGAGGCGCGCCGTGACGCCTTCCGCGGCAGCGGCAATTTCGGCGCCACCGTGGGTATCATCGGCGCCGGCATGGTGGGGCGGGCCTTGATCGAGTTGCTGCAACCCTTTGCCTTGCGGGTTGTGGT
>ERZ890510.1997-NODE-1997-length-12197-cov-11.098748_pt1 | contig 12197 bp, 16 predicted proteins | sample MGYA00521265_ERZ890510 | MGnify/ENA primary metagenome ERZ890510 (study PRJEB32303, sample SAMEA104408624) | aquatic metagenome | biome: Brackish water; feature: Chemocline; material: water | place: Baltic Sea | collected 2014-10-26T21:54:00 | depth 110 m ...
TTTACGAACCATTCCGGCCATATCGTGTTGAATGGTTGAAATAATGTGAATGGCTTTTTTACCCACCATTCCATATCCCTTCTGTTTTCTGCATCATTATCAAATCTCCAAGTCTTAACTAAATTCATAATTCCATTAGCCATCACCTGTTTCATTTGATAGTCAAGACCCATTCTTGCCAATAGGTCGTCTGCGAAAAGTAATGATGTTTCCAAATCATCTGCATCCCCTTCATCATCCCAATAAATAAATTCACTCAAATAATCAATCCCCAAATTATCCCTATTAACTCCACTCACTAAGAAGACATCATGCTCTTGAAGTCTAAGTTTATAATAAATAATTTCCGAGCCATTTTCTAATGCCGACATAATTTTTGCTTGAATCTCGTTGGCTTCATCAAATGGAATGGATGCGATTTTTTTGTAACCATACCTTTTCAATTCCTTCCCAATGTCTTTAGTCAATTCTTTATTTGAATCATCGGCCCATTGAACCCACTCATCAATACTATGTTGTATATTATCAATTAAGGCGGTTTCAGCGAATACCATATTCTTATCTGTGTGGCCTCGCTATCTAAAGTGTGGGCTGTCCGTCGCCAAATGGCAATCGCACTAATCGCTTCCACATCAAAGCCCGATGATAATAATCCTCAAAAATTAGATAACCCGAAATGTCAAATGCACCCGTTAATTTCCGCACCTGTTCCGCATTGAGTAAAACCTTTTGAGAATTCTCAATCTTTTCCCAAGCAGAACCGAAATCCTTTTTACACTTAGACATAGACCATTGATTCTCTTCTCGTATCTTCTTGACCTTAATTGCCAATGCCTTCACATTAGCGGCTGAATAGGCTCTAAATTCGTCGGAGGGTATTGCATCAAGTGTTTCGTATTGTTTCAATAGTTTGGCGGCCTTCTTTTCTCCAATTCCTTGAACACCGGGAATGTTGTCCGATGAATCACCCGCTAACGCTTTCCAATCTGCGAAGTGGTCGGGCTTGACTCCATACTTCTCTTCCACATCTGCGGCAGTAATTTCTTTCCTCAAATTATGAAGGCGAACATCGGGATAACGAAGTAATTGAAACAAATCTGTATCGCCGGAAATTATGACAACTTTGTGGCCCCTCAGCAACTCGCTCATACATAATTCCGCTATTAGGTCGTCAGCCTCCTTATTTTCATCATAAACCGATGTCCAATTGGGTTTCAACTCATTGACTTCAAGACCCGAAGAGGTAAATAACTCCCGAATATCTTTGCCCTCATGGGTGGAAGCATTTTCTTCTGCATTGAAATTACGATTGGCTTTGTAGCCCTCGTATAATGAACCCCGTAATTGGCGACCCTTGATACCATCCAAACAAAGAATCAAAGAACATGATTTGTCGTATTTTGGATTAACCTTCATCCTTGACATGACTACCTCAATGTAACCCAAATCTCCATTCAATGCCTTTCGGAATTGATATTGGCGTTGAAACCAATTGGTCGTCCCTTTCTTAAACGAATTGTGCGCCCGCCGCATTGTCCCATTAGGCGACCAATGCTTCTGCATTCTGCCTACAAAATAACCCGAATCAAGAAGAACGGTTGTCGGCATTAAATACATATTGTTAAAGGAAGTATCTATGACTTCCTGTTAAGAAAAAAGGTGGGAGAGTCGGCATGACAAACCGTTGCGAACCCACACCCCGAAGGGCTTGGAGATAACTCCACTTATGTCGCAATCTATCCTTGTCGGAGGGGGTTAATAAAGGTTGGTTAAAACATCTAAGAATTTCTGTTTCAAGGCTTGATTAAATGGTATGTCTTCGCAAGAAAATAAGTGAAGGTCGCCCGACTTATTAACAGTTATTGATTCGTCATTGAAAAACTTGATAGAGGTTGTAGTCAATTTATCCTTGAAAATTACAAGGTCGCCAAAGTTAGAACGAATCCTCCCCTGCACTTGTGCATGGCTCAAAGGTGTGTCGCTCTTTGAAAGTGTCCACCATATCATAGAAACGGCCAACATACTACTACCATTCCTACGACGAATTTCGGGGTTGAAATAATTCAATGACCGATTGAGTTTGTGGAAACAACCAATATCACAAGTATAATTTACACGATGAATTGTAGGGTTTTTGACAAGCAATTTATTACAATAAAGACAACCTTCATTGGGTCTAACTCTCACAGCCATACTATGAAATATAATCAACAGGTATTTAAGGTTACTGATGACGAGATTTCTATCACTCTTGAACCCAAGATTTGCCCAATGGTGGATTTTCTAAGTAATCTTTTAGTAATTTTATAACCCCTAATAAATCTGTATTCAAGTTCTTCGCCCATGTATTTATTATACCTTCACTTTGATTACAAGGAGAACATAAAACGCCTCTTGTAATTCCTGTATCATGGTCGTGGTCTATATTTGCTGAACAAGCCTTATCACCATTTTCTGCATCATGTGAAACAGGGGTTTTACAAATTTGACAATTCTTGATAGTTCTTATTTGGGTCTTGTAAATGTGATAGGAAGCAAGTTTGTATGTCCATTTGGCATATTGACAAGACCTGCATACAAAAATGGATTCGGATTCATCAAAACCCCTTGCATCTTTTACTTCGCATACGCCGCAGGTTTCGCCATAATACTGTAAATGGGGTGTGCAAGTGCCACATAATTGATAAAGGGGGCCGTTAATTGGTTTTTCTTCATAACAATGGTGACATTCTGCCACTTCTTTATGTTTAACTCTATTTTCTTTTTCAACAGGACTAATTATTCCATCTTCTAATGCTTTAACAAATGTTTCGGGGCGCAATAACCTTAAATGTCGCTTTTCAACAAACCGTTCCCAAATACAATACTTCATGTGAGTCCAAGATTGATAACAATTTTTACAAGCCATTTTGTGTTCTCTTGTATAGAATGGAATTGAACCATCGGCTACGGACTCGCAATTGGGAACATCACAAGAATAACCATAATAACGCCATTTATGAATACAAGTGCTACATAATTTATACGGACTATTGGCTATTTTAGAAAGTCTATTACAGCCTCCTTGACAAATCGCTAATTCCTTTATTTTTACCCTATCTTCTTTAGGAATTATTTTTAACGGAACATTTTGAAATGTCTTAAAGCCTGTCATACACCGACCATCCAAATCTTTGTTTCTCGGTTAGTAATTTGGAAATACAGGGAGGCTCTCTTTGCCTATTTTATACATAGGCATATAGGGATGATAGATAACCATTCCCGAACCACATAGATTACACTTTTTGTAATCCACAATTCGCTCAAAGGTTGCGTCTTTAGGGTCTGCTTCACTTCGGAAACCCATCGCTTCAAATGAGCCACCACATAAGTCGCAATTCATATTCATTCCCCCTTACATTCATTGATGAAATCAACAAGTATTTTAACTTTGTCCACAGAACATGACCGAATAAAAACCAATTTGTCTTGAATAAACAAATCCCACTTATTAAGTGCATAGATAGAAGGAGTTTTTCCATCTGCCTGTTTTGAATTAGGAAATAACAACATTAAAAACTCTTCACGATTGAGCCTATCAAGGAATATCAAATCATCAGTGATTCGCAACATTGTCTTATAGTTTGTCAAATGCTCCACCTTCCTCGTAATGATTTTCGCAACAATAGAAAGTTTCACCCTCTTTAGTTATTACAGCAATTGCCGTTGAAACATGATATAGATTGAAATATCCATTCATGTGATTCTTACACTTTTCATATCCGCACTTTACCATTATTCTCTCACCCTGTAATGTGCCTCACGATTACCATACTTATTAACTTTATGGTGTTTTTCAACGAATTTGAACCCTTCTATGGGTTTTCTAATGTGTGCCGAGAGTAATGATGAGAACTCTTTGCGAGTCCAAGAAACCTGTAATTGTTCTTTATGCCAACTATCATAAACACTACGATATAATTTGCGAAGTGGAATGAAATCTTGTTTCTGTTCAAGTGCATCAATAGCAATTGTTAATATCTGCTGACTTCGCTTCTTCTTAATTCCCAATCCCGTCCGATTACTACTCGCCATAAATACAAATCATATCAACGGATATATTAGGCTTTCTTAGGTAATTCGGGTTTTAAATCATTATCTTCGTCTTTCCGTTCTTCGGTTGCGGCTTGTTTGCGGCTTTCGGAACGATTGTAATCATGCTCAAATGCTATATTACAATTATCATCTGTTGCCGAATATCCAATCTCCACACTACTATAATTTTGACAATTCAAAATAATAATTCCGTTATCAACCTCGCCAAAATAACCACCCAAACAAGAAGTAATTAACAATGAAACCATGAGGTAAGGGTGCATATTAAGAGTATGAGAGATTCCACTATCTAATTGTTTTGAAAATCCACTCTTTCTGCGTAAGACATGGTGTTCCATAAATACATAAACTTAGATAATGTATTTCCTCGCAACCCATCAAGATTAAACTTATATGAACAATTTCTGTTGTTGAAATCTTTAGTGGAAATAATCCCTGCGGCATTCCATCTTTTCAATGTTAATCCAACAGTCGTGGGGCTACACCTAATTCCATGTTTGCTACACCGTTCACTAATTTCCGAAGGCGAATACCAATAATCGCCATCATAAAGTTGATGATGATGGAGGAATGAAAGCATAGTTAGTGTGCGATGAACTCCCCTATTTTGAGAACCTGTTAATGCTGTCCAACAGGCTATTGAACAATATCCACGATTAGCCTTTTCTATACTGTTCACAAGTATTATGGTATTATCACACATTTGACAAGTTAATTCAATTTTAGGCCATCTCAATTTATTGTTATGATGTTTGTTATTGCCCTCAAATGAAACCATCTTTAATTTTTTATCATCAAATGCCCTACAATATCTTGAACAATATGTTTCTTCCCAAGCAAGGTCGCCTTTTAATGGTATATTCGTATTCATTTTTCTTGAACAAACCGGACATTGGTGGTGGGATATGTTAATTGCCATGATTAACAAAATAATTAACAGGTATAAGAACTTTCCCTACATTAAGACTACTGCCCCAATACCTACTGCGGCTAATACATACATTAGCATATTACTACCCTCATTTGTAGCAGTTTCTCCGCCTTCCTCTTCGGGTTTTGCGTATATACATTTTTTGCTACTCGTAGGTGAGGTCTGTGTGTTGGCCTTAGCATCATAATTTTCTGCGGTGGTGTCCATGCAACCCCTTCTTACTGTCCCTAATAAATCTGCATAGATTGGGCTTTTGTCAAATGGGCCAAAAGTAGTAGTAGGTGTAATAACTACACCATCCAAAAGAACTACCGGAAGCCCTCCGTCAAGTTTATCATATGCGGGTTTTAATAATGATATAGAAGGATATTCATAATTATAGCCATAGTATTGATACGCACCTTGAGTTTGATTTCCGCAACCATCTGTTGTTACATCCATACTTCTTACAGTAATAAATAACTGTTGCTTAAGTTCACTACCTACGACCCCTTGTGTGTGTTCACCGGACTTAACATATCTCGTTTCGGTTGTTGAACCTAAAGTTTGGTCTTGTATCTCTTTCAAAGTTTTTAATCTATCAAGCAATCCACCATAACCTGCTCTTGTGTCGGCAGGGGTGTCATTTTCAAATTTTGAAGCAGTAATTCCCGATGATTTTTCCCATGTATAGGTTTCACCATTAGAAAATGTATAAATGATTTTTTCCACATTTCCATTACAATTACTTGTAAATAATGTTTTATCAATTGAAAACAATGTGCTATCACAAGCCGTTTCCGTTTTCCATTGATTAGAAGGTTGTGCCGTCAAAGTGCAATTGGGAACATAATTAGTTTCTAATGTAGTCAAATTAGTTTCTAATGCCGCCTTAGAAGAAGCCTTAGCCGCATTAACATCACTACCTTTTGTCCATTCAAATGTAGGTGTTGTATAAGTCCATGCCACCGTTTTAGGTCTTACACCATTAACCGAACAAGAACTCGCCGTGCAAACCTTATCAATTGTGGCTACAAAATAACCTTCTAATTTATCACCTATAATTGGCCTTCGCATGAAAACGGTTCGCCCCTCAAAACGAACTCCGTCACTTGCTGTTGAAGAATTTTTACTGAATTGCCCCCAAGTCTCTTCCCAAAATTGACAAGAATTATCTAAAGTTAAAGCGTTTGAATCATAATTTGGACTATTATTATCAGTGCAACCTGCATGAGCCGATTCGTGAATATCCCTATATGTTTCCCAACCTTTCCAAGCCATTGATGAACCTAATTCAACAAAACCTGCATTAGTAAATGTATCACAATTTGAAGATGGAATAGTATGATTTTTTTGCCTAAAATACTTTATGTAATTACTCTTTTGTAAAGATGTTGGGGCTGTTGCACTATCCCATGAAAGCCAATAATAAGAATCCATACCATAATTAGATTGACCCTCATAAACACCATAAACATCAACACTATAAATGCGATAATTGTTATTTGAATCGTGATACTTTTGCGATAATGAACTGCTCATTGAATCCGAAGCAATACCAAAACAAGACGCACCACTTCCACCACCATTACTATCATTATTCGCCTGTGCCGTTCCTTGCGCTGTCGCAAAGGCAATAATGTTTTCGGCCCTTAGTGGTGTCCAAACAAACTCATTATGGCCGAACATAACTGTATATTATTGCTCTAACTATCTAAAATCACTTGAGAAAGAAAATTCCACCGATTAAGGCAACACCAATTACGCCATAAATTAGCCAATTGGTTTCTGTTTCGGTTTCATCATCGGCAACATCGGCTACATCGGCTACACAAACTCCTGTTGCATTTGCGGTAAATCCACTTAGACAATCGCCGCATTCTGTATCAGTAGCACCTGCCTCACGATTTTCATTTGGACAATCTTTTGCTGTTGATGTTCCCGTTCCTGTCCCCGTTCCTGTTCCTGTATCATTCCCTGCGTCTGCGGGTGATAATTCGCTAAATGTGATACCTTGTCCTTTTGACATTGTGAGAACAGTTAGTAACCAATTTGTTAAATCCGAAGCACTTGTTTTGCCACTATTACTTCTTCCTGTATTGCCTTCATATTGCACCCAATAACTGTCTGTTGATGAATACCATTTGGCATCATTATATTTTCCTTCATTACCTGCTGTTGGTTCAACATCAAAACTCGTTGCATTAAAAGTCTTCATTTCGGCCATTAACAAATTGTTAATTGGTGTCCAAGAGATATTATCATGTCCAAACATATATTGTTATGGTTATCCTTACTATCTAAAATCCCCTTAACGATTGTTAATTAGTTCTTCCTCGCCAAAGAATGATTTTAAGGACTGTTCGTTGCTAAGTGATTTATATGTCGCCTTTTCCGTTCCGATTTGGATTTTCCCAACAAGGTCTTTCGCCATCAACATTTTCAGTAAATTAGCCGCCTTATGTGGTGAACAAGAAGTATTACCATACCATTCATTCCAATAAATAGAAATCTGTGTGGAGGTCAATGGCTCATTAGGAAATTCACGGAGAATGCGAAGAATACGCACCCTGTCCCCTACCTTCTTTGAGCCTACTCTTGCCGATGTGTGAATCGCAGAACGATGGGATTGACGCATACATTGATTGCCACAGAAATGTCGGTTTTCCTCGCCCCTTGTGATTTTGAAATCATCATTACACCATGCACACGCAACCATTATTTTCGGGTATGGTGGATTGTATGCGTATTTGCCCGAACCCTTCCATGCTTCATACAGGGTCTTCTTGAAACCGTCTGCTATTGTAGTCATAAATATAGAACAATAGCGTGAACAAAACTTCTTATCCATTTTGTATGTCCCATCGGGTCGCCCACAGGCACAAAATCCAACGATGTCTAATTGAGCATCAATGATTTTCTTTCTTGGTTGTGTTTTGACTTCTGTTGGTCTGCGAGTTTTTGTAGTGGATTCAAATACTAACGGATTTACTTCTTCCATAACTCATGTTATTACTCAACAGGTATAAGAACCCTTCTCAATAAATCAATTCAAAATGGGTCTTTGCTATGAAAAAATCTCCCGGATTTGGGCTTGTTGCATTATGACTACCACTTGCTCGGATTTGAATAGTAATATCTCCGGTCATATCCCCTATACCAAATGTGTAATCAGTAATGGATTTATTGGATTGAACAGACCATACAGTTTCATTCTCATAAATGAGAGAATAATTTACCCATCCCTGCTCCCAAGAAATAGGCTCATGGAAATATGCCGACAATTCAAGATTCAAATATAAATTACCACTATTATTAAATGTGATTATGGAATTATTGCCCATACTCATCGGATTGTCATTCCAAAATTGATGAGAATGATTATCAAAAATATCTTCTGTGACTACTATTGGCTCTTGAATTGTAGTGGATTCACCCGATGATAAGCAACCACTCATTAGAATAATTGGGATTATAAATGCAATTATTGGTTTCATAATTACCAAACCTTGTAAAGAACGAATGCCGAAGTGAGGAATGCCATACATGAAAACAGGGTTCTCAACATAGCCATAGAATGCTGTTTATGCGAAAGCCAAGCCTCCGCTTTCCCATCATCTTTCGCACTCAAATAAGTGTCCATTTTATTCATCACCGTTGAAACGAAATCTTCTAAATCTTTATCCATAATAATCACAGTCCTCTAAGCCCTTATTAAACCTTATCAAAGAAAACCCATTAGAATCTTCGCCCATAATCAATAATTATGTCTAATGCCTTAATAAAGGTTCACTTGAGATTATGAATAGCCGCTATGGTTAAGAAAAACCCACCACCAATCACCGCTACGGCTTCTAACCGTTCCATGAATGACCTATCATCACTACGAACCATTCGGTATGTCCCATAGCCAATAGATGTGATGCCCACTAATGCACCAATAACCGTGATAGACTCACGATGCTTGAGAAGAAGATTTTTGACCATACTACTAAATGCTCTCACTTGTTATCTAAGCATTCCTTTTTGTCTTCAAGACTATAATTTATTTACTTGTTTGTATTCAACATACCAAGTTCCGATTGCATCGTCAAAACGATAACCATTGATAGTATGATTTGTCCATACATATTTTTGATTTCCTTCCGTCATTCGTTGTGATTGTTTTTTATCGTAAGAAACCCAAACATAGAACTTATCGGGGTGGCTAACAGTCAAATTATCAATAACCTCCATCGTTTTATCTAAATCTGCCATAGCGTCTTCTCGGCTTGTAAAAATACCCTCCCGAATAAATATCTCCGAAGAGTTTAACCCCCCATCGGGATGCCCACCCTCAAAGCCCCTACTTTTATTTTTCTTAAAAGCGTAGCCTTCCTCAAAAGTGACTGTTTTCAAATAATAGGGGCTGTTGTTTGCCTCTAATAAATTTTTATTTCCCCAAAGTCCTTTTCCTTCTGCGCCCATAGAAGTTTTACCGTCTAAGCCCGTTAATAAATGTTTTGATTCAGCATTTTTACTTTGTCGTTTTGACTTCAAGACCCTAAGTGCCTCATCGTAAGATGAAACTTGTCCTGTGGAAACTAATTCTTCAATTTGATTCAAAGCAATACTGATTTCTTGATTTTTAACATTCAATTCTTGGATGACCTTTCTCGCAAAGTCCTTCGGCCTATTTCCTGTTTTGGCCTTCTGTTCGTTGATTTTGTTCGTTATCTCATCAATCTCTATAAGTCGGGCGGCCAATGCCTCATCACCACCACGACGAATCCCCATCGTATCTCCTGTCACTACTTCAACAAGTAATGGATAATTATCATCGTTCCTCATCTTGGCTACTTTCGTAGGCTTTTTCATATCCCAAAATTTGCCTAAATGATTATCCGTAGTCCAAGCAATTGATTGTAATTCCTTTTTACTAAACTCAAATGGGCCATTTTGGTTATTGTAGTTTTCCAAAACTAATAATCCACCCTGTTTATCGTGTCCGTAAAATGTGTGATAACCTTCTTCATTCCATTCAGCCGTCTGCGGTTTGGCTATATCATGGAAAAGTAATGACCAAGCACCTAACTCACTTCTATTCGGTAATTCAGTAAATGTCTTAAATGCCTCTATATAATGATTATACAATGTGTCTTCGGGATGATAATCTAATTTGTGATGGTAATCATTCATCCCTCTAAATTCGGGCATAAGGATAGGCAATATCCCCGTTTCCATTAACACTTGATAACCATTTGGTTCATAAATAACTTTTCCAATTTCATCCCTCAATCTTCTCCCCGATAATTCAGTGACTAAATCTGCATTTTCAACAATCGCATCGTAAGTATTTTGCTCAATTGGCATCCCGTATTTTACAGAAAATCTAATTGCCCTAATCATCCTTAAAGGGTCTTCAACAAACCTTTGGGTCGGATTGCCTACGGCACGAATTACCCCGTTTTTAATATCCTCTCGCCCACCTTCGGGGTCTATGATTTTACCATCAACTGTCATACCCATAGCGTTAATCGTTAAATCCCTGCGCTTTGCATCCTCTTCAAAAGTATCGGCAGGTTCAAAGATTCCCTTCGTCCTCCCACCCGCATAACCTAACTCCTTTCGGTATGTGGTAATCTCTATCGCTTCATCCTCATTCGGCACATTTACAAGACTCGTAAGATTCACCAATGACTTCTCCGCTTTCGGGCCGAGAACATAACGATAACCTTTTAACCCATCAACAACCTTCTTGATTTCATCGGGTTTTGCATTGGTAGCCAAATCATAGTCTTTGAGAGGGCGTTTCAAAATTGAATCCCGAATCGCACCACCTACAATAAGGATTTCGTAGCCATTAGCCTCAAATGCCCGCATCAAATTGGCGATATTAAGAGGTATCTCATTAGATTCCGCTTCAAAACTATTTGTCATTTTTTTTTGCCTAATCTTCGTAAAAACATATGTGCCGCAGACTCTATATATGAGGCTTTAAATGGCTTTGCCCTTGACAAGAATTGCGGGCAAGGCCATAACTCCGTGATTTTGAAATCTGTTTCATCCCATGAATACATCCCTTTTGTGGTTTCGGAGAATTTTTGAGGTTGATATTTATCAACACATTGAGCAAAAATAGACCATTGTAAAAGTTTGATGTTTTCAAGTTTGAGGTATTTATTCTTAAATCCATCGTTTTCAATCTCGGATTGCGCTTTATCCCACATCATTTTCTGTATAGTCGGTGATACAATCTTTATGTTGGCATTATCAAACCACTTAAAGGGCGAATAAACCATGTCTAAATTATCAAACTGAAGAAATTTCTCATCATTGATGTAAAATACACCTCCATCCCAATTAAACCATTCAATTTTGAAGTTTTTTACATTATTCGCACAAGCATTTTGAAACCATGCAGGGTATAAACTAACCCACTTTTTAGAATCCTTATTGTATTTGGCTACGGAACTTTCTTTACCTACTCTCTTCGCATCATCAAGGAATACTAAGCCTCGGAGGAAATTGTCTGCGAAAGCATATTTTCCACTACTTTCTTTAGGGAATATCTTTAATGTATCTCCCCTCAATGATGCAATTTTGTGCATAGGTATTTTTTCCGGCCCGCCATGTGCATACCATTGAGTTTCTTTAGGAATTGTTTCAACAACTACTTGTCTGCCATCTTGGGTTCTTTTACGGTCATAACCCTTAATTTCCGTTCTTGAAATCATAGGTATGTCACTAATCAAACCTGCTTTTAGCATCATTATTTGAATTGGTGTTAAGTCTGTTCTGTCTTCGGGAATCCCCACCGATGTATTATACCAATCAAGAATCTGTTGAGTTATTTGGGATTTTTGGTCGGTGGTGAACCTTTTCCATGCAGTATTGTTAGGTGACTTGGCGTATGCCCTCCAATACCCACTTCTTTTTCTTGGCCTCCATAAGTGAATATGATAACCCGGAGGTAACTCATCAATATAATAAGCATTAGAAGGAGCAATTGATGTATCAGGTTGGTTTATATGGTGATTCCAATACTCCAAAGTGCTGTTTAACAATGACTCGGCCATCACATCATGCTCTAATCCCTTTGTCCACGATAACCTACTTCGTCGGCGGATTTTGCGACCATCAAGATATTCTGCGGAAAATGATTCTGCGGCCTTTTCAAATCGTTGAAAGCATCGGGGACATTTTAATGCAC
>ERZ890510.1998-NODE-1998-length-12194-cov-4.476646_pt1 | contig 12194 bp, 7 predicted proteins | sample MGYA00521265_ERZ890510 | MGnify/ENA primary metagenome ERZ890510 (study PRJEB32303, sample SAMEA104408624) | aquatic metagenome | biome: Brackish water; feature: Chemocline; material: water | place: Baltic Sea | collected 2014-10-26T21:54:00 | depth 110 m ...
TTTCGCCAGTTCCTATTGGCTTGCTGCTGCCGAGGTCCCGACGTTGCGACTGACGACCATGGCTTCAAGTCAGCCGCTAGGGTAACCTTCCAACACACTCCAAGTGATCCCGCCTTTATGTTTTTTTCTTTTGCGTTATTGTTCCGCCTAATGATATTTCTGCCGCAAGCCCTGCTAAGTAGTTTGCGTTTATCAATGCTGATGCTGGGGTTGACAGCAGCTGTTCAGGCAGAGGAAGTGGAATTGCCTCGAGTGATGGCTTGGACCGCGTACAATTTAGGCACAACGGGTTATAACCAGGCGGTGGCCATTGGCAAAGTCTTGAAAGACCAGCATGGTGTAACGTTGCGGGTGATTCCCGGTAAAAATGACATTTCCCGGTTGCTGCCCCTGAAGTCTGGTCGAGTGCAGTTTTCTGCCAATGGCGTTGCCACATACTTGGCGCAGGAAGGTGTATTTCAATTTGCGGATGCGGACTGGGGACCGCAGCCAGTGCGCGTGTTGATGATGTCTAATGGCCTGAGTAACCAATCTGTGGCGGTATCGGCAGATTCCGGTATTACTCAGTGGTCTCAGCTCAAGGGCAAACGTATTCCCTGGGTACGCGGCGCCCCAGCACTGAACCTTTCCATGGAGGCTCTCATGGCCTGCGGCGGTGTCGGCTGGGATGATGTGATCCGGGTGGACTACCCCGGGTATAGTGCCATGTGGAATGGGATCGTTGATGGCCAAATCGATGCAGCCTATGCCACTACCGTTTCAGGCCCAACGCGTAAGCTCGAAGCATCCCCTCAGGGAATATTCTGGCCCAAGGTGCCTCATGATGATGAGGCCTGTTGGCAGCGCTTGTTGGCTAAAGCACCGTATTTTTCCAAGCATGTTGCTACCCGTGGAACAGGTATTACCGTCGCTAGTCCGCATGAAGGCGCGACGTATCCTTACCCAATCTTGATCTCCATGGCCGATCAGGACGAAGCGCTTGCCTTTAATCTTGTTAAGGCCATTGATCAGGGATACCCCGAGTTCAAGGATGCGGATCCTGGCGCCATTGGTTGGGCGCTCGCCTCGCAACGGTTTGACTGGGTGGTTCCCTGGCATGCAGGGGCAGTGCGGTATTACCAATCTGTGGGCGTCTGGACTCAAGCGATGAATGATCACAATGAACGCCTGATTCAGCGCCAGGAAGTCTTGCAACAAGCTTGGCAAGAGGCCGTGAGTCTGGGCACTGAAGACGAAGAGAGGTTTGAGCAGGCCTGGTTGATGCTGCGTACTCAGCGATTACAGGCCGCTGGTTTTGATCCTGTGTGGCTTGACCAGGCGGGTCGAGAGTGAGTCAGATCCGCCCACTGACGGGCTATCTGGGAACCCTCGTTGCTGTGGTCTGTGTTCTGGCAGCGGCGCTGGCCCTGGACAATGTGCGGGCCTTTGGCGCGCCGCTGTTTAGTGGACTGATCACGGTGGAAACCCACTATTACTACGCCCTGATGGCCTTGCTGCTGCCGCCGGCATTTTTGCTCTACCGCTCCAACACTCGGTTTGACCTGATTGCCCTTGATCTGCTGTTGGGACTGTTGGCCTTTGGCATTTGCACCTGGTTGTACCTGAATGCCGAGACCATGCTTGACGAAGGCTGGGAGTTTGGCGCGCCTGATAGGGGCAATAGTCTAAGTATCGTTCTGTGGGTCTTGGTCCTCGAAGCTGTTCGGCGTATCGCCGGTGCGTCGTTGTTTATTTTGGTGTTACTGTTTTCCTTGTATCCCCTGGTCGCAGACCTGATGCCCGAGGCATTGCAGGGTATGGCGACGTCTCTGACCGACACTGCAGCCTATCATGTGATGAGTAGTGAGAGCCTGGTGGGCTTGCCGTTTCGTGCCTTCGCCAGTTTGGTGATCGGTTTTCTGGTTTTTGGCGTGGCGTTGCAACACACCGGCGGTGGTGACTTTTTTATTAAGCTGGCATTCGCCATGCTGGGTCGAGTGCGAGGCGGGCCTGCTAAAGTCGCGATTGTTGCCAGCGGATTGATGGGTTCCTTAAGTGGCAGCGTCATTACGAACGTGCTCACCACTGGTCAGTTGACCATCCCCGCCATGAAGAAAAGCGGTATCGATAAGGAAACAGCCGCCGCCATTGAGGCGTGCGCGTCCACCGGGGGGGTGCTGTTGCCACCGATTATGGGCTCTACAGCCTTTGTCATGGCGACGTTTTTGGAGATGCCCTACTACCAAGTCGCGCTGGCGGCGGCGATTCCGGCGCTGCTGTATTTTACTGCGTTATTTCTGCAGATCGATGCCTATGCCGCGAAACACAAGCTTGAGGGTGTGGTGGATCTTGATATACCGCGGGTCGCGGAGACCCTGAAGGCCGGTTGGTACTATCTCGGGGCTTTTATTGTGCTGATTTTTCTGTTGCTGGTGATGCAGCGTGAGGCGCTAGCACCCTGGTTAGCGACGGGTTGCTTGATCGTCTTGAACCAATTTTCGAAGCAGCATCGCTGGCAACTTGCGGATGGCTTAGCATTTTTGCGTGCCAGTGGCGTCTTGCTCATTGAGTTGCTGGTGATTCTCAGTGGTGTCGGCTTGATCGTCGGCGCCTTGTCTATGACCGGCTTGTCGGGCACCCTAGTGAATGAACTGTTGTTTCTCGCCGGTGGCTCACTGGCGGTGTTGTTGTTAATGGGTGCGGCCACGAGTTTCGTTTTAGGTATCGGCATGACAGTGACGGCGGCGTACATTTTCCTCGCCATCATTCTTGCCCCGGCATTGATCAAGGGCGGCTTGGAGCCGTTGGCGGTCCACTTATTTATTCTTTACTGGGGCATGTTGTCATTTATCACGCCGCCGGTGGCCTTAGGAGCTTTTGCTGCGGCCTCAATCGCCGGCGCCCGACCTATGTTGACCGGTCTGCGTGCTATGGGGCTCGGTGCCAGCACCTACTTCATCCCATTTTTCTTTGTGCTTGAGCCCGCCTTGATTCTTCAAGGCAGCTGGCAGATCACGCTGATTCAGGTGATCGAAGTGTTGATCGGCATCACCGTGATCGCCGGTGCCATGCAGGGCTATTTGCTCGGCCTTGGCCCTTTGACATCAAATTGGCTGGTACGGTTGGTGTTGGGTGTGGGTGGCTTGTTGATTGCATTGCCGGGACTCGGCGCAGTAAAAATCGACATCGATGATTCAACACTGGGGCTCATTGGCTTGTTGCTGGTCGTCGTGAGTGTCGTTGCCAGCGAAATGCTGGCTCGTCGCCGCGGACTAACCGTTGGCTAGCGTGGATGGTGTTTGTCGACAAAAAAGCGGCTCAGGGCTGTTCATAAAAGCGGCTCAGGGCTGTTCATAAAGGCAGCTCAGGGCTGTTGATAAAAGCAGCTCAGGGCTGTTTATAAAGGCGGCTCAGGGCTGTTGATAAAGGCGGCTCAGGGCTGTTGATAAAGGCGGCTCAGGGCTGTTGATAAAAGCGGCTCAGGGCTGTTTATAAAAGCGGCTCAGGGCTGTTTATAAAAGCGGCTCAGGGCTGTTAATTTTAGAGCAGCTCAGGGCTGTTGATAGGGCTAATTGTCAGCAATGTGAGGAAAGTGGCGGGTATCGGTGGTGATGTGTTTTACCTGTGACTGAATCGTGTTGTAATCAGCGCCTCGATCTAATCCAGCGAAGAGAAGTTATGCTTGAACGATTCAAGGCTATGGGTGTGTTACGTAATTTAATGCACTTGCTGGCCATCATTTTTATTTTGATATTGCCCTTTGCAGAACCCCAGTGGCACCCTGAGGGTGGTTGGGAGTTGTTGATGGGTGCGATGATTCCTGCCACGGCACCGATTATCTTTATTGTGATGATGTTTGACCTGTTGATGCTCAAGGTCATGCGTTCCGGTGCCGATGAGACCCGGCTCGAGATCGAAGGACTGATCACCCGCACCCATCTTGGTGTCGGTGCACTATTAGTGCTGATGTGGGCGCTGTCGTTCAGTGGCATCTTGTTTGGTTAAGCACCCATCGCCAAGCACTCGTTGCTAGGTGAGCAAAGTATGGCCTGTGCATTGAGTGCGCGTCGAAGCAAACCGATATCTGTATAACAAACCAGTGGTTAACGAATGAGTAATGTGAGGCGACGACCAGCGTGACGCAGAGTAACGGTCCATTACATGGGTTTCGAGTACTCGATTTGTCGCGGGTGGTATCAGGTCCCATGGCGGCAGTGGTGCTTGCGGATCAGGGTGCTGATGTCATCAAGGTTGAAGCCCCGGGCTGGGGCGATGGTATTCGCTATCTGGGGGCGAATCGCAACGGTCTGAGCGCCATGTTTGCCATGATTAATCGTAATAAACGTTCACTAGCGGTCAACCTAAAACATCCGGAAGGTGCGGCGCTGATTCGAATACTGGCGCAGACCGCCGACGTTGTGTTGCAAAACTATCGGCCAGGAAAGATTGAAAAACTCGGGCTGGGGTATGACGATCTAAAGACGCTCAATCCAGAACTGATCTATTGTTCCATTAACGGTATGGGCGAAGTAGGGCCCTATGCGGACCAGAAGGTCTATGACTATGTGATTCAGGCCATGACGGGCGCCACCGATGCTCAGGCCGAGCAAGGTGCTGCGCCGACCATGGTGCGCAGTATTATTTACGATAAGGTCACAGCCTTGACGGCGGCGCAAAGCATTACTGCGGCGCTGTTAGCGCGGGAACGGGGTGCTGGCGGCCAACATATCAGACTCTCCATGCTTGATACAGGCCTGTATTTTAACTGGCCAGACCTGATGTGGAATCACAGCTTTTTGGGTGAAGGCACAGAATACGCAGGCGACTTAGCGGATAACTACGAGGTCAATCAGACCGCTGATGGCGCGGTAGTGTGTCATCATCTGGGGGCCGATACGTCGCCTTATACCACAGACCAGTTGATCGATATTCTGGCCCAAAATGATATCCCTGTTGGCCGGGCCAACAAACGCAGTGAGGTGAGTTCAGACCCGCAGGTGGTGGCCAGCGGCATACTCGAAGTCAGTGAGCATCCCCGTGGTGGTGCTATGCAGCAGCCGAAAGCGCCGGCGCGGTTCAGTAAAACACCTTATGCGCTGCGTCATCACTCGCCCGAGGTGGGTCAGCACACGGTGGAGATTCTGTCTGAGCTTGGCCTGTCTATCGAGGATATGCAGGCCCTGGCTCGAGAAGGGGTGATTGCCTAGGCGCTCACCCGCGATGGGCTAGCGTGGCCCCTGGCCGTCATCAACCTTGATGATGGTGCCGGTCACACAATCTGATGATGGCGACACCAAATAGAGCAAGGTGCTGTCCATCTGCGCCGGCTGGCCAATACGTTTGCGCGGAAAGTGCTCGCTGATATCGCCCATGCGTTCCAACATGCCATCGAGCATCTCTGATGAAAAAGCCCCCGGGGCAATGCAATTAACGTTGATATTAAATCGCGCCCATTCCACTGCCAGTGCCTCAGTCATTCGAGCGATACCCGCTTTGGTGATGGAATATAAAGCCGCGCCACCGCCACTGTAATGAAACGCCGCCACTGAGGAGATGTTGACCATGCGTCCTGACTTGCCGCTGGCAATCAAGCGTCTCGCGATTTCACAGCTCATGATGTAAGGGCCGCGTAGGTTGGTATCAAACACATCATCGATCAATTGGTTCGACATCTTGTGAGCCCGCTGTGCATCGGGAATGCCGGCGTTGTTCACCAGTATAGTGATGGTGCCAAGGGCAGCTTCGGCGGCAGATACGGCCGCGACAATACTCTCCGAGTCAGTCATGTCTAAGCGCACAGGAAAGGCCTTGCCCCCTTGCGCGTTAATCTCGTCAGCAAGTTCGCGTAAGCGATCTTCTCGGCGACCAGTGACGGCAACACTGGCACCGCAGGCTGCCAGCACTTGGGCAAATCGCTTGCCCAGGCCCGAGGTCGTGCCGGTGACCAGAGCGACCTGGCCAGTGAGGTCTGTGGTGAAATTGGGTAATGCGAAGTTGGTCATGGTGTCATTCCTCTTATTTTAAAAAAATGCATTGCGTCATTGCCGGTGCAGCAGGGGCTGGCTATTCAGGCCGAGCGCTGTATTGCAGTTCCAGTGCCTGACCCAGTAAACCCTCAATAGGCGACTGACCCAGATTAATGGCGGCGGCATGCTGCTGTGCTGTGGCCAGGTCCAGCCCTTGATGTTTAACCAGAAATGCGGTCCACAGGTAACTAACCCGTCGGCCACTGCGACAATGGAGCAACACCGCACCCTCGTATTGGTCATACAGATCAATAAACTGTTGTACCGCCGCCGGCGAGAAGCTCGCATCATCTGACAAGGGGATGGTGTAAAAGGCGAGCCCCGCGTCCCGGGCCTGCTCGGCCTCGTCAAAGCCTAGTTTGTCGACCTCTTTGTCTGTTCGCAGCGAGATCACGGCGCGTACGCCGGCTTGCTTGACGCGCTGCAGGCCTTTGAGTGTCGGTTGGCCACCCAATAGGGTTGAGCCGCTTTGGGCCAGCACCTGTTCAAAATCTGTGGGATCCAGTTTGACAGGTACCTCTGCAGCAATGGCGCTGCAACCTATGAGGCATAGAAACAGCAGGCTGTGACAAAAGGCTCGCATAATTGAATCCTTGATAAGGGTATGAGTAGGCAGAAGATTGTAACCCAGGAAATTGCCGATGCGGACAATTCTTAAGCGTGAAGCGAGTCTTGAGGCTCGGCTGGGTACTAATGGGTGAGTGCAGAATAATAGGCGTAAAACGCCGTTAACGCCGCCTCAGGCAAGCCAGATGACGATTTTTGGCGTATAACCAACCTATATAAACACTCGGAGCCCGCCCATGTTTTCTTTTCTGAAAGCCGATCCTTTAAAAAAGCTGAATAAAGCCTATCAGCAAAAATTAGGCGAGGCCCTGCAGGCGCAGCGCAATGGCAATATCAGGGGTTATTCTTTACTGACGGAAGAGGCGGAAGCGATCTGGGTAGAAATTCAGGCGCTGACACCCAAGGCCTGAGGTCGTTCTGGTGGGTGCCGCGCCATGAGTTGGATGTTCTCTATTGATCTTCGGGTACGCCCAGTGGGGTGGTGTCGTCAACCTGTTGCAGCTCAATGACTATACGAGCGTCGGTGGCAAGACGGTAAGTGACGCGCACTCGCATGCCGGGTTCCAGCAGTTCATAGGCGCCAAAATTCGAGCCGTAAAGCTGAATCTTGGGCAGATCGTAACCCGTCACGCCGTTAAAGGCATAGCGGTAGCCGCTCATGATGGCGGTTTTTGTTGCATAGTCCATCGTGTGAATTTCCGCAATCCGGGTCTGCGTATAAGGGCTGGCGTTGACCTCGGCCGTCGCGGTATTGCACAGGCTCAAGGCGACGAGGATCAGGCCGGCGAGAAAGGTTGGGTTCATTGGTGTTAACTCCTCAAGTCTTCTAATCAGTTGTCAGCTGGGACCAGGATATTCGGCCGGTATGGACGCTAGCGCTGGTGTCCGTAAGCGTGATGTTGAGTGATTGATCGCTTAATTGAGTGACTAGCGAGTCGCCGAAGAATGTTGAGTCTGTGGGGACAGAGCCTTCAAAGTAGGTTGATGCCACCAAGTTGCCAGAGGTGGTTTTATCGGCAGCATCGATCGTTGAGTCGCCATTGATATCAAAAATGCCATCCCGGGTAATACAGAATGTGGAACCCGTATCAGGGCAAAATGCATTGGAAGCCCCGCCGGCTTGGACGCTACAGCTGAGCTCAGCTTTCGGTATGACGCTGTTGATAAACACAATGCCACCGCGAAGCTGGATATTTCTGATGGCGCGTTCGCCGGGAAACTGCGCTTGATTGACGCCGTCAATCTCGACGGGAACTGCTGCCGGATTATCGAAGTTCAAGTACCAGCCAAACTTTGAGTTGTAGTCCACCGGATTCCTCGAGAGTACGCGCCCATCGCCGACATTAGCATCCCCGCTGAATGCCGTGTAGGTCTGTTCTACCAGCGTGTCTTGAGTCACCTTAGTGGTGCCTAACCTGTCCCAGATGCCGTAAATACTTTGAATGTCCTTGTTGGTGTCGTCACCTTCATAGATATAACTGCCGGTACCGAATATGACAATATAGCCACCACATAAATTTGATGCGAGCACTTCGTTCGCATCAAAGGCACCGCAATCGACGCCGGTTTTAATGGTTGGGTGCGCGATCACCAGCGGTTGGGTCGTGATGGGTTGCGCTAACGTGATGCCGTTAGCATCGGTATAACTGGCGCTGTAGAGTAGCGTCGAATGCCATTTGGCGGGGTCAGGGTTGCGTAGATCAAACCGGAACAAATTGCCGAAGCGGTCGCCGGCATAGGCGATGTCGAGGGTGCCATTGCCGTCAAGGTCAATCCCTCGCGGCACGCCCAGTCCATTTGCGATCCCCGTTGAGGATCGGCCAGCGGCTGTAATTTTGACAAAGTCAAAGCTGTCCCCGTCACCATTATCCGTTGCGCAGCCGGGTTTTTCCGGGTGGCACCAGGTGCCGTCGGTGCCGCCATCAACAAACACCGCAAACAGTACCGCGTTGCCTGATGTGCTGTCGTAACCATTACCTAGGACGGCAATCCAGCGATTATCCCTGTCGGCTGTGGATGGGCTGAGATCGGCTTCGCTGACATTGCTCATGGCAATAGTCGGTGTGCTAAAAGTGTAGCCCAAATCACTGATCGGCAGAGACAAAGCATCGACGCTGCGGTCATCGGTATCGCCTGCGGCCAAGGTGTCAGCGTTAGTATCGATACCGTAGTCAGTGACCGGTGTATCGTCGGCAGGACTAAATTCCCACATAACGACTTTGCTGGCATTGGCTTCAGTGATGGCTTTGTTGGCATCGTTGGCCCCGGTTGGGTCAGAAATATCCAGTGCAAAATAACCTTTGCCGCCGGCGCGATAGCCGCCGATAAGAACGGTTGCCCAGTGTTTTTCGATGCTGCCTGTGTCGCTGCGACGATCACTATCCAGGTAAACGTCATTCACCGCCGCGGCCAAATCTACACTATAACGGTGTAAGTAGTTGGTGCTGAGCAATTGTTTAATTCGCTGGCTATAAACCCCGGTAATGACTTCGCCGGGCATATAAGCGAAATGCTCCTCGCCGGTATTCCCATTAAAACCGTGCAGGAAACCGTCATTCGAGCCAACATACACCATGGGTTGCCGTTCCTTGTCGTCATCGGCAAGCAGATTAGTATAGGAACCTTTGAAGGCGGCGTAGCTCTGGGCTGCTGTTGTAGGGTAGGGCGGTAGGGTTCTTCGAGCCCTGTTTGGTGGACCATAGAACACCGGTGTAGAGCTGACGATATCACCCAGTCGACCCTTAACCACGGGTCGTTCACGAAGGTTGCCAAGTGGGCGCTCATTGCTCGCGTCACCACGCAGGTAGTTGACGTGTTTAATCATCTGTCGATCAAACAGGTCTGGCGAGGGGCTAGCATCGGGGTCAAAGATATTATCCCAGTTGAGGACGCCCAAAATGTCATCTTCAAGGGCTTCGGCCAGTTGCTGATTATTTTCGACGATCGCCTGTGGTCTAAATGCGATGCCTCGAGCACCATTGGCGACACTGTTGTCGTAGGTGAGTAGCTCCCGTCGATTGATGCTCGGGTCTGTGGCGGTGGCATCTTTCAAATCGAGCTGCTCGGCAGCACTCCAAACTTGATCGCCCAGTGAGCCGTCCAGATTGAAACCTTGTGCTACCAGATCACCGGTGTTCTCTCGCACGTTATAAATGGCCCGGTAAAGCAGGGCGCCTTGCTGGACTTCTTGTGAGTTAAAACTGACAGCGCTGGCCGTACCAATAGCCTGGGAAAACTCTGAGAAAGCGGTTTTCAGGGCGCTTTTAAGTTCCTCGGGGTCGCCTGCATCGAGATAGCTGCCGCGGCCGTTGACTGCGGTATGAAGCAGATCGTTCAGCTTCTCGTCATCGGTGACCGCATCGCCCCAGTCGAAAGCCGTTGTATAATCAGTGGGTACATCGGTGGGCGATAAGCTGCCCTCGACACCGAAGGCAACGACATAGGTAGACATATGTTGGTGCATGGTTCGGTTCAAGGTTGAGCCGCCGAATGCGCTAGCTGCTGCGCCTGCCAGATCATTATCTGTCGCAGGCACCTCATTGCTCAATGAGGGGTGCAGGTCGCGCTCATAGAAATGCATGGCGATATCCGCCAGAGTGGGTGTTGTTGAACCAGCGTCTGCATAACGCCCGCCATCCCAATTACTGCTATCGTCACCATCGGCGTCATCTGTTGATAGCGTGTTCGTATTACCATTCCAGAAGCCGGCAGTGACCACCAATGTGAAGTTTTGCTGACAGTTGCCTTCCGGTGCGGGTAGTACCGGGCAGGTTCTACCACTGGTTATGATAGTGTTGCTGTTTTCACACTCGTAATAACGGCCAGTCCGCTCCAGGCTGTCACGTATAGGTGTTGAGTTTGATGACGCATTGTTACGGTATAGTCTATTGAGCAACTCACCTTTGTGGCCCGTCAGCGCTGATTCATTCATCTCTGTGATATTGATGTTGTCGTCTTTGCCACCAAAGGCCCCAAAGCCGATTCGCATGTTTTCTGACGCCGCTAATATACCCCCTAACGCATTTTTTGCCGTGTAGTGCCGCGTGCGGCCAAAGCTGTAGAAGTTAGCGAAATTTTGTATCTCTTCTGCATAGGTACAGTTGATACCGACACAATCGGTTCTGTTTGGTCCTTTGGGGTAAATGCTTGTTGCCGGCTTGATTTCTACTAGCGTACCCTCGGTGCAAATGCCACCTGCAGCCGTGAAGGGTGACGTGCCGTCAACGACGCCGACGACGTTGTCAGGGCAATTGATCGCATCATCGATATCTGTCCAAATATAATGCTTGGCCAGGAAAACGTTGCTATCGCTACCCGGCATATCTTGGCCAACGGTTAAATTAATTTTTCGGCTGTTCCGCGTATAGGGATCAGAGATCGCAGCGGTTGGATCTGAATTTGTAAAATTATCGCCACGATTATCCAAGCCAACCCAGGGTAAATAGGTGATTTCAGGATTATAGTAAACTTTGTTGTAGTCCTTATTGCGCAAGCGCCATAGACCTGAAGTTGAATCCTTTGCCTCACTGACTGCATAGCTGGGTCTGCCAGTCCCATCTTCAGGTAAAAACCAGGTTTTGGTCAGGTTGCCGACGGCATAGTAGCCCTCACTCTGGTCAGTGAGGATGTCTGATGCCATGGCCTCAGAGTCATCTAGCAAAATGAATACGTTAGGTAGCGCCGGAATCGGTAGTTCCAACGGTCCCTGTGAGAGCGTGCCGCTATCAGCGACATTACCTGTGTTGACCGCATCTGCGGCTCTTTTAAGGATGCTGACATAGACGATGCCAAGGGCGCAGCGCGCCTCAATTGTGGATGCTGGTGTGTCACAGACACGATAAATAAAATGGTCCAGGCCATCATCCGTGAGGTTTTTCCCCGCTGTTGGCAGATAAATAAATTCGCCGCTGGTGCTGTCAGTACCAGCCTCGTCAGTGAATGCTACAGTCGCCAGTAGACTGGTGGTGGATTGTAGCGTCGAGTAATACAGCCGTGTGTCGTCTTGATCCCAGGCATAGGGGAATTCACTGATGAGCTGGCGGTAGTTGGTCGTGGCTGTGTCCGCGAGTGCTGGGATGGGCGACTGGGTAACGATGCGTTTGTCTTGCTCCATGTAATAATCTACCGGCGTGCTGATCACACGGTGACAAGGTGTGGCGGCAGAAAAATCGTAATAACCCAAGGCTAACAGCGGGGTGATAAAGCCAGGCAGCGTATTGCGTGACTCGCCCAGACTGTCAAATTCTTCGCAGACCGTGATGCCCGGCGCATCATTTTGATCTGTAAGGTTGACGGTGATAGTTGCAGTATCCGTCAGTCCCTGACTATCAGTGACCTCCACAATCAGGGTGTAGGCATTTTTTGTTTCAAAATTCAGCAGTTCAATATCCGGTGTGTGCGTGCCCACCAGAAGATCACCGTTGCTATTGACCTGAAATTCGGCGGGTGCCGTTAACCCGGCAGTAATGACGAAACTAAAAGTCGTATCATCGACGTCGATATCGGTCGCGCCGAGATTCAGGACAAAGGCAGCGCTCGCTGAATTTTCCGGCAAGTTGATAGATTGATCGCTGATCTCCGGCTTGTCATTGCTACCGGTGATGGTAATGACAATTGCCTGCG
>ERZ890510.2000-NODE-2000-length-12184-cov-7.682002_pt1 | contig 12184 bp, 9 predicted proteins | sample MGYA00521265_ERZ890510 | MGnify/ENA primary metagenome ERZ890510 (study PRJEB32303, sample SAMEA104408624) | aquatic metagenome | biome: Brackish water; feature: Chemocline; material: water | place: Baltic Sea | collected 2014-10-26T21:54:00 | depth 110 m ...
CATAATGCCGTTCGAAGTTGCCATAAAATTCAAAAAAAGATTGGTAGCGAGTATTGGCCAACATAAACCAGGTGTTGCCACACACGGGCATGATTTTCCCTTGCTCGAACAAATGATGATCGTCCAGCTTGAATTGCAACGGCTCTTCTTCCAACCCTCCCAAATATTTAACCGCCTGGCCATAGTCTTCACAGGCAGGTTCCAATTCAGCCAGCTTGAACAGCCGATAGGTGACTGAATAAAATTTATAACCCTCGGTTTTATCCTGCACCGATTGGTTTTCGATTGTTAAGCGGCGAGAATCAACTACCCGCGGATCGGCAAAACCAACTTCTTTGGCAAGATTGACAAAATCATTCCAGTACAGCGCCCCACTCAAACATTCGCCATAAAGTTCTTTATCGTCAACCAGATGCTGGGGGATTCTTCTGTCGCAGTAGACGTCTGAAAAATACAGCTCGCCGCCTGCTTTAAGCACCCGATAGGCTTCACTGAGCACCGCCTTTTTGTTGGCGGCCAGGTTGACTACACAATTTGAAATGATGACATCAATCTCTTCGTTCTTGATACCGGCCGATTCCAGATCCTGAATATTCCCCTTCACGAAACTGACATTGGATTTTGCGTAGGCAAACTTTTCGCGGTGCCAGTCGATGTGACGGTTAGCGACTGCAAGCTGCTCATCGGTCATATCGATACCAACGACAGAACCCTCGGCTCCCACCAGTTGCGATAATAGATAGCAATCTCGCCCGGCGCCGCTACCAAGATCCAATACTCGCAAGCCCTTAATGTGCGTCGGGATAGTGAGTCCACAACCGTAATAGCGGGTAATCACTTCGTCATGAATATTTTTCAGCGCCTGCTTCACGCGCTGCGGATAACTCACCGTAGTGCAACAGGCATTGGTCTTCAGGTCCTGACTGCCCTGCAGCTCCTTGCCGTAGTAATCCTGAACCTCTGTCTCTAACTGACTGACTTCTTTCACTTGGCCTTCCTGGTTGTGTTGCTAAGATTGTGGCTAGTATAAAGCGATTTAAAAAGGGACACTCCTTTCAATTCATTGGAGTCTGCCGCTTGGTAGAATCCGCGTTGGCAAACCATGGCGCGCCAAAACAGAGAGCATACGGTTAAAGACCTGATTTTCAGGATTTACTTTGGCCCTTGCGCAATTATTTTCGAAGCGAACCACCGGCATCAGGCCAATTGCGGAGAAGCTTGCAGTCTTTGCCCTTTAACCCAGCTATAGAACAGCATGAGAATAATAACACTGATAATCCCCATGAAGCAGGCGAAGGGTGGAGAGCTGTCCGAGGTTCTCGCTAATCCGCGGGCAAGGAATAAACAATTATGCTGCCCGTTCTCGCCACCTCGTCCCCGGTCCGAAAAGTCAGCATCGCATTGCCCGAGTTGGTGGCGATATATTGCTTACCGTCCACTTCGTAGGAGATGATACCGCCGCCCACAGGCGCACCCGTAGGGATACTATTCAGCAACTCTCCAGAGCCGGCATCCATCAGCAACAAATTACCGGTCAACTCGCCACTAATAACCAATCCGCCGGCAGTGGTAGTGACACCTGACACCATCGGTTTGGGCGAGTGATATCGCCAACGTACGTTTCCACTCTCCACGTCGATTGCCGTTAGCCAACCCGTCTGTGCTTCATCGGGCCGCACTCCGCCGCCCAAATACATTTGGCCTGGCACGAATGCAACTTCTTCGGCGGCAGCAAATTGCGCGCAGTAATCGATCGATGGCGTAATAAGCAGTTTCTCGCCGGGATAATAGGCGGGTCCGCTCCAGAGTACGCCGCCGTATACACCCGGACAGACGAAAACACCTTCCTGGGTTACTGGCACTTCGGTATTCAGGATGGTGGTTACCGGTGTTTCGTAGAGGATTTCGTGAGTTCGTTTATCCAGAGTGCGCAATATGCCGTCTTTACCTACGGTCGCCACCATGTCGCGAGACACACCATTAACCCCGGCTTTTAGTACCGGGCTTACCTGGGTCAGATCCCAGTCGTGATCATCATTGGGAACCATCGACTTATGCCACTTCAACTCGCCCGTTCGGGCATCCAGGGCAATGATGTTATTGGTGTACAGGTTTTCCCCCGGCCTGAGATATGCAGGCAGATCCGGCGCCGGATTGGTGACGGCGGCATACACCTCGCCGAGTTCCAGATCCATACTTAATGGCGTCCAAACCGCTCCGCCACCGAGTGGAATATTAGTCGGATTGCCCCAGGTTGGGCCACCGCCAGCCGCCGCTTCGGGTACCGTCAGAAATTTCCAGATCAAATCGCCATCGCTCAGGGAAAATGCAGCGACCCAACCGGAGATAGCATTCTCACTACCCGCTGGTCCAATCATTACCAGGTCTTCAAAGATCATCGGCGGCATGGTGAAGGTTTCACCCAGCCACGGATCTGCGACCTGTCTGGCCCAGAGTAAATGGCCGTTCGCCGAATCCAGCGCAAACAGATAGCCATCGGCTGTGCCGCGCACCACATAGCCATCTTTAATGGCAACACCGCGATTATTACCCCATACCATGCGATCTTTAGGTTCCCAGTCATGGGACCAGATCTTCTGGCAAGTAGCCGCGTTTATCGCCGCTGTATGGGTAGCATTGGTGACATACATCGTGCCCTGATAAACAATCGGGCCGGTTTGCATGGTGGCGCTATTATTCATCTGATAGGCACAGACTTGTTGTAACTCGCCAGCATTGGCGGTATTTATTTCATCGAGGTTTGAGTAGCGTGTGCCTTGATAATTCTGATTATGATACAACCAGTCTTTGGCATTGTCGGCCGCCCCCCTAAGCTCATCGAAACTGGGACCCGTTCCTGTAGGCTCAATGCCATAGACTCCCTCAATAAAACTGGCGGCGATATCCAGCACTTCATCACCCCGAGAAATAGGAATAGCACTCAGATATTCATAATCATTTTTTAGCGCTTCGCTTCCCTGCAACACATTATTACGACCTAGTACATAGGCCAATAGATCCAGATACTGACTCTCTGCCAGGCTACCCCCTTGTCGTGGCGGCATGGTGGTACTGATACGATTGAACAACTCCGCTACGTTCGCTCCCATAAGCGACCAGCTCTTTCTGAATGTAGGTCCTATCAATGCAGGTGCCGCGGCACTATCGAGTGCTACGCCGTGACAAGCCGCACACTGCTGCTGATACAGAGCCTCACCGCGATCGAATTGCGCTCCGGTAAAAGTGCCTGAAGCGGGCGCATCGGCCGCAAAAACTGCCGTTGAGAAAATGAGTGCCAACAAGATTGGAATAATTTTGGACGCTGAAACGCTACTGTCTTTCATTGTTTTTCCTTCATCATGCTAATTCACATCGAAACAGGTGATTACCTGCTCTCCAATAATTTGGGGTCATCTCTTTAGGGATTGTTGAGCAACTCAATAGCGGCAGTATACATCGCCTCAACCCCTGCCTTTACCGAATTTGGATCGATCAAAAAAATAGCAGAGTGATGTGGCGGCGCACTGGTATTGCCGGCAACAATTTCCCGCATCAGATCCGGAGGAGTACCCCCAACCGAAAAGAATACACCCGGCACATCATGTTCGGTCTGAGTGAAATAGGCGAAATCTTCAGCCCCCATACCGGTTCTGGCAGACGTGATCAAGGGATTGTATCCAAGTTGTTGTTCCCAGGCTGGCAACACTTTTTGCACAGCATCACTATCGTTCACATTGGTCGGGGTACTTTCAAAACCCATAGCAACAATCGGCAATAAATCATCTGGCAGTCCATTTAAGCGACCAATGTTCGCAGCGGTATCTCGTATACTTCCTAACACCTGAGTCCTGGTAGCTTCCGAATCTGTTCGTACCGTTAACTGCAAATTTACTTCATTGGAAATAATATTGTGCTTACTGCCACCGTGAAATGAACCGACGGTAATTACCGCCGGGGATAAGGGATTAATCTGCCGGCTAACAATACCCTGCAGGGCAATCACTAACTGTGAAGCAACATAGATTGGATCGATGGTCTGATGTGGATAGGCACCATGCCCGCCTATTCCACGAACTTTTATATCCACACTATCGGCACTGGACTGCACGATGCCCTCACGAACTGCCACCAGACCACTCGGCATTCCTGAACTGACATGCAAACCGATCGCATAGTCTGGCACGCCGAAACGCTCATACAGACCATCTTCCAACATCGCTTTCGCACCATTGATAATTTCTTCGGCCGGCTGACCTACCAGCATCACAGTACCGCTCCATTTGTCACGGTTGTCCATTAGCATTTTCGCTGTGCCTACAAAGGTAGTCATGTGCATATCATGACCACAGGCATGCATCACCGGCGTATCGTCGCCAGCAAGATTGATTTGTCGATTGCGTGAAGAATAGGCCAGGCCACTTTCTTCCAGAATAGGCAGCCCGTCCATGTCGGTGCGCACCAATATCAGCGGCCCAGGTCCGTTCCTAATCATACCGACCAGCCCCGTCTTGCCCACTCCTTCGGTGACATCGATTCCCAGATCGCGAAGCTCCTGCGCCAATCGTGCCGCCGTCTTCTGCTCTAAAAAACCGAGTTCGGGATTCTGATGAAACCAGAGAAATAATTCGGCAAGATGGGAATCATAGTGCTCGCTGATCGCCTGTTTTACCGACAGATCTGCCGCCATCGAGGATGAGGGCAGGAGAAAACTCAAGGATAACAGGATGAGGGCACAGCGAGAGTAAAAATACTGCTGATATTTCAAAGACATAAATCAATTACCGGGCTATTGGGATAAATTCGATCCGTCCAGAGTAAATGACCACCAGGCATTTGGAAAGCAGTATTGTGGCGAGTGTCGTGTGCTGAGCAGATGCCACTTAAAGTGCTATCTATTCAGAACACTGCACTAGCATTCCTAGCACCGCAATAGTGGGTCGAGGACGCCGTCATTAATGCCTGCCCAAATGCAGCATTGAAATTGGAGTCAACTGAACCGCCGGCAGCGCTAAGCGGCTAATAATGAAATTCAAACTCAGCTCCAGATAGAGCTTGCTATCGAATACCCCTTGCATAGCCACGAGATCAGCTGGAGCAATTGAGTTCTGCTTAATAAATACTCACCCGATACAGAGCCAGCCCGGAAAATAACATTGGCCAGCATAGCACCTAGAAGAGAATTCTAAGTACAATCGGACTTCTCCTTCAATCCGCTCTAACCGCGATGACCTAATGGGATTACCGAAAATGAAAGTTACAAAATACCCGCTCGTGCTTTTCCTTGTCCCTGGCATTTTTGCATTGGGCATTGGCGCACAAAACACGGCTAACGCGGCAGAGTCAGAATTTGTCATGCTCGCCCCCCTCAGTGCCAGTGAAATCCCCGCCGATATTTATGCAGATTCATTAGCCAGACTTCCTCAGGTACGCAGAGAATCTCTGGATGCCGCAGGGCAAGAGGCTTTCGATATCTGGGTTAGTCCCGGCACAGGCTATGAGACCGGCTTACGTGGCCCAATAGGGAAGTGGATGCACAGTCCTGGCTTAGCCAAAGCCATGTTCGATGTACGCCAGCATGTACGCTATGGCTCTGCCAAGAATCAACGCCTGACCGAATTAACGATAATTTCCACCGCGCGGGAAATCGACAATCAATACGAGTACAGCGCTCATGAACCACTGGCCAGAGCAGCAGGACTCGAACAGGAGATAATCGATATTGTGCGCTTTCGGCAAGACCTGGATGCAGCAGAGGATATTGCGGGATTCGGAGAAACCGAAACAGTCATTGTTCAATTTACACGAGAGCTTGTCAGTGAAGAAAAAGTCAGCTCCGATACATTCGCCAGAGCGATTGCGCTTTTCGGTGAAGAAGGGGTAATGGATTTAACCGGCCTGATTGGCTACTACAGTTTTGTTGCGATGACGTTGAAGGCCTTCGACGTGCAAAGAGCCCCCGGCAGTGAATTACTCCTACCCGTAAGAAAAAATTAAACGGCTAAACCCTGGACAGCATAAAGAGGACAGACAAATGAAAAAAACAATCGCCTATCTGATTATCTTCGCCCTGGGCATTGGCTTCGGCGCATCCCTCACGATCGCCGGCGCCGCGGAGAATGCCGACAAACCTGCCTATTTAATTGTTAGTTCGGATCGGCTTCCCGGCGCTGACTATGGCCCGTATTCCCGCGCAGCCGGACCACTGGCCAGAGAAGCAGGCCTGGAGATGGTGGCAACAGCACAACCGCCGCTTGTACTGGAGGGCAACTGGCCTTATAAAAATATAGCTTTGGAAGTTTATCCTTCGATGGATGCATTAAAAGAGTTCTGGTATTCCGAAGGCTACCAAACGGCGAAGAAACTGCGCGAAGGATTATCCACCGTGAATTTTATTGTCGCTGTCGAAGCCGACTAGACAGCAGTAAATACTGCAGGGGAATCTCAATTGATATTCTCCTGCATTTCCTCAAGCGCGCCCTTCTATGGCCTTATTCAAACGATTGGCAACTTCACCCCAGTTAACATTACGTAGAAAGGCATCTATATATTGAGCCGTCGCCGCACCAAAATCCATATGATAGGAATGCTCATACATATCCATGACTAAAATGGGAATCGAAGCGACTGGCGCATGCATATGATCAGCCATCCAGAAATTTTCCAAAGTTTCTGTGTGAACATTCCAGGCCAGCATGACCCAACCTGAACCACCGCCTAAGCCGCCACCAATACGGCGGAATTCTTTTTCCCAGTTCTGGACACTGCCGAAGGCTCTGGCAAGATTACGATCGAGTTCAGCTTCGCGACTTCCGGGGGCGGCAATATTGTCAAAATAATATTCATGCAGCACTACCGAACCAGTCCGCATTAAATGCTCCCGTTTTAAATCGTTATACACAAACCCCGGTATAGAATCGTCAGCCAGCGCTGTCACCAGCCGCTGTTTTATGGTGTTAAGTGCCCGTACCGAACCGCCGTAATTATTCTGCCAATGGGAAGTCATCAGACGCTCAGAAAGACCATCCAACTGTGCCGGATCAAATGCAAGGGGTTTTAGTTCCAAATTGCTTGCAAAGGCATCAGTAACAGAGGCCTGATTTTGAGCATAGACAGGCCTCGCATTGATAACAGGATACGCGGCGACGGTGAGTGAAAGGCTCTTTACAAATGAGCGTCTTGATAAAGTCATTTTCGTGCTCTCCCGATTTAATTTTCAAGCTTACTGACCGGCCGCTGCCGCCGCCGCTTCAGGTGTTTGTCGCAGATGCCCATAAAGAATTTCTTCCGAATATTCCTGACACTTAAACTCAACCAGCCGCATGTCATTCTCTAGTCGGCGATACAGGGGCAGGCTGATCTTCCACGGTCGGGTAAACGTCTGAGGGTCTTCGATAGTGGCTTCATAGTAAAGCGTATCTGGCCCGGTGTGAGTAAACCGTTCGGTCACCTTCATGTTCTCACTGTGGTGATTACCGGAACTGTCGAACCAGGTGAGATCGTATTGGTCACTCACATTAATGACAAAAGTATCGCCTTCGAAATGACCGAGGGAATGCCCCATAACAGTGGGTATTTGTGCCTGGTAATCTGGTCGATTCATAAATACCGTGCGACTGGCACTGGCGAACTGATAGGCAAACAGAATGAGATCAGGGGTCTGTAAAATCTGGAATGGCTGCGGCATATAGTTGGCTCGAGGTATGCCCGGCATATAGCACTTCACCGCCGGGTCAAGTTCCATCCAGTTGGCTTGATTCTCCTGTTTCTTAGCCAGCGCCGCAGGCTGATAAGGGATACTGCCGCCCTCGACAATTCCAATCCCGCCGGGAATAGCGCCCAGCGCTCCGAGTTGCCACAACGGCCCGGCGCGGGTCTGGTGGGTTTCAATATCCCAGTGAGCGGTCCCCATCGCTTGCCAGATACCATTAAAATCGGGATTACCGTAACCATCTCGAGGGGCGTTATAGTCAGAATTCTGGGCGATTGCGAGTTGCGTGATTAATCCCAGCAACAACATTACAGCTGGCAAACATTGGCGTATAGAGAATCTGGACACTGGCAATCCCTTCTTCTTGTTGTACCTATTGTTGTACCTACTGTTGTACCTACTGTTGTACTTAACTTTACGGGAAAGGCTAAAACTGGAACAGAGTTTAACCCGGATTCGCGTTCAATATCGATACTGAGCGGAGAATAGCTGAAAGCCTCCAAACACTGGTATTTTGAGCGAAAATTCTCGTATACTAAGCGTCAAATCACCTGAGCTGGGAATGATAATGGCAAATCCCTACACGCTTGCAAGACTCGTTGTCCCATTCGCCAGCACCCTCATGCTCACGCTGGTCAGCAGTGCAAGTTTTGCCGCCGATGCTGATATTCCTCGCACCCCCTGGGGGAAACCCGATCTAAATGGCTACTGGGATTATCACCACCTGACGCCATTACAGCGTCCAAGCCAATTTGAAGGCATTGAGGTGCTCGATGAAACCATGGCTAAAGACTGGGAAGACAATGCCTATAACCGGGTCGCCGATCAGCGCGGCCGAAACAGCAGCAACGACAATGTCAATTATGTAGGTGTGGATCTTTGGCACGAAGAAGCCTTAGGCGAATGGGAACTGGATGATCACCGCACGGCCTTGATCACCGATCCCAAAAATGGTCGCCTGCCGCCCATGCTGGAAAGCCGGATTGCGGAACGACGGGCGGTTCCCCGTTATCGAGGTTTCGCCCGCGGGCCAGAAGACAGATCTATGATGGAGCGTTGTATTTTTGCTCCCGCTTCCGTACCACCGATCGAGACACTGATCGAAAACGCCATGCTGCAGGTGCTTCTTACCGAAGACTATGTGGTCATCCAAACTGAACGCATGCACGACTCCCGCATCATAGCACTGGATAATCGAGCTCCCCTGCCCGCACACGTGAAGCAATACTATGGCAGTAGTCGCGGATATTGGGACGGCGACACCCTGGTGATTGAGACCACCAATATCGACGAGTCCTACAGCTATCAGGGATCGAGTCCGGATATGAAAGTTATTGAGCACCTGAGCCTGGGTACTGATGGCCGCATTCATTACCAATACACCATCGATGATCCCCGCAGTTGGGAAAAACCCTGGACCGCCGGTTATCACTGGAAGCCGAGTGAGGGTCCAATCTTCGAGTATGCCTGTCACGAATGGAACTATGGCTTAACCGGTATCTTGCAGGGAATGCGTGTCGCCGAACAAGACGCGAAGGCTAAACCCAGCGAAGAGAATTACAAGTAGCGAAATGGTCGTTGACGAAATGCTACTCCGACACCTTCTTCTGTTTTCTATAGATCGTTAACTACTAGCCATTAACTACAAGTTATTAACTACAAGTTATTAACTACAAGTCATTTAAAAAACCCAGCATCGCCGCCGTAGTTTCCGCAGGCGCTTCCTGTTGTACCCAATGCCCAATTTCTGCAATCAATACTACGCCACGCAAATCTTCGACCACACGCGACATGCTGGCAGTCAACTGCTCCTGTGTTGCTCCCGCGATAACCACATCTCTTGCACCGGCAATAAACAGTGTGGGCACCTGAACCTTCACCCCATCCAGATTTTCGGTGATTTCCCAGTTGCGATGAAAATTGCGGTAATAATTTATCCCGCCGCGAAAGCCCGACTGCTCAAATTGCGCGACGATGTAATCCAGATCTTCCGCCTTTAACCACGCCGGCAATTCTTTCGCAGCACCGAGGCGATCGATCCACCCCCCGGCTGAGCGTAGCGGATCGGTGACAAGCGGGACTTCGCGTGGCGAGTTTGGTGACAAATATAATCGACTCAACAATCCGCGCGGATTGGAATCGTATTCTGCCTCCGCCACACCACCGGGCTCATTGTGATAGAGAATATAGTAGAAGTTATCACCGAAGGCGGCCTTCCAACTTTCCAGTGGCGATTGTCTGGCACGACCTCCATAGGGCACGCTCATGGCAATCAATGCCGTGAATCTTTGTGGATGCAATAACACCGTATTCCAGGCAACGATTGATCCCCAGTCATGGCCTACCATGATCGCGGTTTCTTCGCCCAGCGCATCCAGAATGCCGACCATATCAGCCGCCACATGCACGATGTCATAATCATCCACAGCGGCCGGTTTGTCGGTCTCACCATAACCACGCATATCTGGAGCGACTACATGGTAGCCGGCATCCGCCAGCGCCGTCAGTTGATGTCGCCATGAATACCAGGATTCTGGCCAGCCATGGGCCAACAAAATCAGAGGCCCTTCACCCGCTTCGGCGATACGCATGGTTAAACCATTAGCCTCGATAAAACGAAAGCTCACGCCTGTTACTGGTGATTGACTGGCCACAATTCCGCTCCCCTGCTGCGCTGATACTTGCGCCACCATAAAAACCAAACTGAGTGACACGGCCACGAATGATCGAATGACTATAGATCCTGGAATTTTTATTCTCGCGTACACTCGTCACTGACCCTGATGCTGTTTTGATCAACAAGATTAACACAAGCCGTGTGGACTTCACTACAGCATAGGTGACCGATATAGTCGAACATTGCGGGGGCCCCCGCTACTTACATTTTGACTTCCCCTTGGGAAACCCGCGTGGAAAGCCAGGCGATGTCGCCTTGCACTTACAAATTATTCGTCCGGCAAGGCAAAGCAGATTTTTCTGATGAGTATGCGAAAATGACAGGCTATGATGAAACCAGGAAAAATTAACTAATTCAGCTCTCGCGCAAAACCTTATTCACAACCTCAAACAAGGAGCTGGCAGTGAAGGGTTTCGGAAGAACGTCCCTGAAGCCGAAGCTTGTATGGCTTGCCATGACAGGATCAATCCCGTACCCGCTGGAAACAATGGCCTTCGCCTCAGGATTTATCTTCAAAATCTCGATGAATGGCCCTGCGACAAGCCTGAATGCCAATTCATTCAGGCTTATCCCCGCTGGAAAAAGGAACGAAAAGAGAAAAGGGATCAGTGAAAAATCGAAGTGCTAATGATTCTCAATTGTCACCGCCCCCTTTTCTCTTGGCAGGAAAAACTGTTAAGTTATTAACTTATCAGTGTCCCCTCTTTATTTATTAACTTATCAGTGTCCCCTCTTTATTTAATCCTTCCCTGTTTCCCCTAAGGCATATCTGGTGTTCGCTGCACCAATTCGATATTGGCGCCGTTCGGTCCTTCTATATAGAAAAACTCGATCGGGCCATTGGGTAATTCCATTCCCCGTGCCGGCACTCTAACGTAGGCGCCGCGACTTTTCAGGTCGGCCATGCTGTCTTCCATCACTGGCGCGCGCCAGCCGATGTGATCGATTGTGCCTTCGGTGCTGGGGAAAGTGTCGCCTTCGGAGACTAGCAGCCATACATTACCTGGATACAACAGCCCGGGAATACGCCCCTTGAGATTCAGCCTGACGCCGCCAAACATATTCTCGTACCAGTCAAGCGCCTCGGCGGGATAGGGATCGCGAAGATGCAGGTGATGCAGTCCCAAGTGTTGAAAATCTTCGATCAATTCCAGCCGGGTTCCCCACGGATCCACCACGAAGGCGAGCTTGAACAGGCCGGGAACATCTCTGATTTCACCCTGCTGTGTGGCGCCGGCCGCCACCAATTGGTCCACCTTGGCCGCCAGGTCTGTAAAGGAAAAACCGATGTGATCGACCACACTACCCTCGCTGGGCTTGCGCGTATTACCCCGATCCGACAGCCACATGATTCGAGTTCTGCTATATATCAGTCGATCATCCCGGTCATCGACCCGCGCGCCACCGATATTTTCCAGATACCAGGTCGCCGCCGCCTGCGGGTCAGGCACGGACATGTGTATGTGGTCATAGAGTCTGCTCGGGGTTTGTTGGGCGAAGGCCATCCCGCTAAAGCAGGCCAGCAGAAACAGGGGGATACGAAGTATTTTTGGTAGATTGGGTTGAGCCATTGGTAACTCCTTGATGTCGTGTCTTATTGTAATCGCCGACTGGGCGAGCTTTGGTGACTGAGAAGAATAAAGGCTGCCTGCATTTAAGTCCATGCCTGCTTTGTCAGAACAAGAAGAAGGAGGACACTAATAACTTAATAACTTAGAGATCCCGATCAAAAGTGCCCGTTAAGTTATTAGTGATGAGATGGACGCTCCCAACCGGCGTCGCAATGCGCCAAACTGAAA
>ERZ890510.2001-NODE-2001-length-12181-cov-7.588900_pt1 | contig 12181 bp, 11 predicted proteins | sample MGYA00521265_ERZ890510 | MGnify/ENA primary metagenome ERZ890510 (study PRJEB32303, sample SAMEA104408624) | aquatic metagenome | biome: Brackish water; feature: Chemocline; material: water | place: Baltic Sea | collected 2014-10-26T21:54:00 | depth 110 m ...
ATTGGGATTGTGGTAGCGCTGTGAGTGAGCTTAAGGCTTTCTCAGATTCTACTGCAGCAAGATTCCTGGTGTAGTCCAGGGCGCCGCAGTCTCGCACAATCTGGATAACCTGAGTCAAAGATTCTTCCGCTAGTTCCTGCTGTGCGAGGCACTGCCTAATCAAGCTGGCATCAGACTCGTCGGCATGTTCCAGGGCATAGATTAGTGGCAGGGTTGGTTTTCCTTCGGCCAGATCATCACCAATGTTTTTACCCATCGCTTCGCTATTGCCATCATAATCCAGCACATCGTCGATCAGTTGAAAAGCGATGCCAAGATGCATGCCGAACGTTTTCAGCGCAAATTCCTGTTCGGATGTGGCATTGCTTACCATGGCTCCACACTGCGCCGCCGCCTGAAACAGGATCGCCGTCTTATTTTGGATAACTTGCATATAATTCTGTTCGGAAGCGTCAGGATTATGCTTGTTGATTAATTGCAGAACTTCGCCTTCAGCAATCTTGTTGGTGGTATCGGCGATTATATCCATGATCTTCATGTCGCCAATCTGCACCAGTATCTGAAACGCACGTGAATATATAAAATCTCCCACCAACACGCTGGATGGATTATTCCATTCGGCATTAACGGTCGGACGCCCCCTGCGCAGGGCTGACATATCCACCACATCGTCATGTAGCAAGGTGGCGGTATGAATAAACTCAATGACGGCCGCCAGAGCAATATGCTGATCGCTATTCACATTGCATGATTTCGCGGCCAGCAGAACCAGAACCGGACGCAGGCGCTTGCCCCCCGCTTCGACGATATAATGGCCAATATTCTCCACCAGTGGCACGCTGGAGTGAAGCTGGCTGATAATGAACTGATCAACCGCAATGAAGTCTGATTCGACTACTGATCGGATTTGCTGGTACATGGATTGTTGGATAGGGCTCGATTTTAGTGTGAATTGGGGTGGTTCAGCTCAATGACCGTGAGCACGCATGCTAGGGAGCCAATTACAAGCTGTCAAGCGGGCGTGCATGCTTGATGGTCTGCCGAAGCAAGATTACTACGTTGAATAAGCCTTGCCAGCAGATTTTGGCCCTTGCCCCTGTCGCTATGCAATAGTTACGCAAATAGTCACGCAATAAATGTTATGCCTGAATCTGCTTGCTTCGTAGCGTATGTTCCCGTAAAATGCCCGCCCCTATAGGAATGGGTCCAACTCCCATTCTAAAGGCGGTATTGGAGACAGATATGTACGCGGTTATTATGAGTGGTGGCAAGCAGCACAGGGTTGAGGAAGGAGAAGTCCTTAAGCTCGAAAAGCTGGAAATTGCGACCGGTGAGGTAGTAAATTTTGACAAAATTCTTATGGTTGGCGAAGGCGAATCAGTAAAGGTCGGCACCCCTTACGTTACGGGTAGTCAGGTTACTGCAGAAGTCTTAAAGCAAGGCCGTGCCAAGAAAGTGCACATTATCAAGTTCAACCGCCGCAAACATTTTCGTAAGCAGCAAGGTCACAGGCAGTGGTTTACTGAAGTTAAAATCACAGCTATTAAAGCTTAAAGTCTGGAGTTTAGGTAATGGCACATAAGAAAGCAGGTGGTAGTACTAATAACGGTCGCGATTCCATATCGAAGCGACTTGGTGTGAAAATGTTTGGTGGTCAGGTAGTTAAAGCCGGGAATATCATCGTGCGTCAGCGAGGCACTCGATTTCATCCGGGCGAAAACGTGGGCTGCGGCAAAGACCACACCTTGTTTGCAAAGGCTAATGGGGTGGTGAGATTCGCCGTAAAAGGCCCGAATAGCAGGAAATTCGTGATCGTCGAATCGGCTTAGAGAATAAATTGTTTTACAAAAAGCCTCGTCGTTCGACGGGGCTTTTTTATTTGAGGATTCGGACTAAACTGGTTTGAAACCCTTGTAGTTTTGTAGTTGAAATCTTGTAGTTGAAACCCTTGAAGTTGAAATCTTGTAGTTGAAATCTTGTAGTTGAAATCTTGTAGTTAAAATCTTGTAGTTGAACTCCTGGAGTTGAAATCCTGGAGTAGAAAATCCGATAGATGCATACTGATGTGAATTAAAATCACCCGGAAGAGATTCCCAAGAGCAGATTGTGAAATTTGTAGACGAAGCAGAAATAAAGGTTGAAGCAGGCAACGGAGGTAAGGGTTGCCTCAGTTTTCGGCGTGAAAAATATATAGAAAGAGGCGGGCCAGATGGCGGCGATGGCGGCGATGGTGGCGATGTTTATATGCAAGCAGACGCTTCGCTGAATACGTTGGTAGATTTTCGCTTCCAGCCCCAATATAGAGCGAAATCAGGCGAATCGGGGCAGAGCCGCAACTGCACAGGCCGGGGCGGCGACGACTTGCTGATCAGAGTGCCCTTAGGCACCAGTGTTATTGATGTTAATACAGAAGAATTAATTGCTGACTTAAACAATACCGAACACCCCGTAATGGTGGCTAAAGGCGGCTTTCATGGCATGGGCAATACGCGCTTTAAATCCAGTACCAATCGGGCGCCAAGAAAAACCACCAAGGGAACCCCTGGCGAAGTCAGGATTCTGCAACTGCAATTGCGCCTGGTAGCCGATGTTGGCTTATTGGGTTTTCCGAATGCCGGCAAGTCGACACTTATTCGCTCGGTATCGGCGGCTAGACCCAAGGTGGCGGATTATCCCTTTACAACGTTGGTGCCTAATTTAGGCGTTATAAGCCTGGGCATGGCGCGCAGTTTCGTGATGGCTGACATTCCAGGGCTAATCGAAGGCGCCTCGGAAGGCGCGGGTCTTGGCTTCCGTTTCCTGAAGCACCTGTCCAGAACCCGGTTATTGCTGCACATGGTAGATGTGCTGCCAGTCGATGGCAGTGATCCAGTTGAGAATGCGGTCAAGATTGTTCGCGAATTGGAAAAATTTAGTCCGACCCTTGCCGCCAAGGAGCGTTGGCTGGTACTCAATAAAGTAGATCTTGTAGATGCAGAAGCTATCGAGGCATTGAAGCGCAAGTTGCGCGCCACTTTAGCCTGGGAAGGGCAGATTTACGAAATATCAGCGCTGAATAATGCCGGTTGTGAGCCGCTGTGTAGTGCTCTCATGCAAGCGATCGAATCCCACCGTCAAATGCTTGTCGAAGACAAAGATTATGTTGCCGGGCAACTGGAAAAAGAAGCGGCGATGGCCTTTGAAATCAGGCGCAGTATAGAAAACAGTAAGGCGGCAAGGCGGGAACGGGCAGAAGACAATTTTGTCGACGAGCTAGAAGACGAAGAGTGGGATTAGCGGACGTGGCGGCTCTACGAGATAAAATCAAGAATTCAAAACGCTGGGTGGTAAAGGTGGGAAGCTCACTGGTCACCAACAACGGTCTCGGTCTGGATCTGCAGGCTATCGAGGGCTGGGCCAGTCAACTGGTGGCGATGCAGAAAAGTGGTTTGCATGTGGTGCTGGTTTCTTCAGGGGCGGTAGCGGAAGGCGTGACACGCCTTGGTTTGAAATCCAGGCCCAAGCAGGTGCATATCCAGCAAGCCGCCGCCGCAGTTGGCCAGATGGGCTTGGTGCAGGCCTATGAGAGCTGTTTTATGCGCCATGGTGTACATGCAGCGCAAATTTTACTGACCCATGACGATTTGTCTGATCGCACGCGCTATCTTAATGCCCGCAGCACCTTGACCACGCTGCTGGACATGGCGGTGGTGCCCGTTGTTAACGAGAATGATACCGTGGCAACCGCCGAGCTGTGTTTTGGGGACAATGACACGCTCGCGGCTCTGGTGGCTAATCTCATCAATGCCGATGTGATGGTATTGTTAACAGATCAGGATGGTTTGTTTAATGTTGATCCCAGAATCGACCCCAACGCCAGTTTAGTAGCCACAGCTTCGGCTAAGGACAATAGCCTTAGTGCGATGGCGGGACAGGGCAGCAGTCTCGGGAGAGGGGGCATGCTGACGAAATTGTCGGCGGCTCGTCTTGCTGCCCGCTCGGGAACCAACACCATTATCGCCAATGGCAAGGAACAACAGATTCTCAGCAGACTTCTGCAGGGTGAGGAATTGGGCACTTTGCTGGAGGCTGATGACGAGCCGGTTACCGCGCGTAAGCAATGGTTAGCCAGTCAGCTCACGCTCAGAGGCAAGCTTGTTTTGGATGCCGGGGCGGTAAAGGTATTGAAGAATTCAGGAAAAAGTTTACTTGCAGTAGGGATCAAGCAGGTATCGGGACGGTTTAACAGAGGTGAGGTGGTCTCCTGTCTGGATGAGTCTGGTAGTGAAATCGCGCGCGGACTGGTTAACTATACAGCGGCTGAAATTGAAATATTAAAGGGTCAAAGTAGCAACAATATCGAACGCTTGCTGGGATATGCGGGGGAAGAAGAGATTGTTCATAGAGACAATCTGATTCTTATTGAATAGTTCTGCAGGGTTAGGGTTTGAAAAAAAAACCGGCTTAGGCCGGTTTTTTTTTAATCTTTGAGATTTAAACTATTTAAGCGCTTTAACCGCTGTGTTTAATCTACTCTTGTGTCTGGCGGCCTTGTTTTTGTGAATAATGCCTCTGTCAGCCATGCGGTCGATTACGGGCACTGCTTTATTGTAGGCCTCAGTCGCGGCGGCATGATCGCCTCCCTGGATAGCGGCGTCAACTTTCTTTATGTGGGTGCGAACCATAGACCTGAATGAGGCATTATGACGTCGACGTACTTCACCCTGTTTTGCGCGCTTTCGGGCTTGTGCAGAATTAGCCAATTGGGACTCCTTGTAATAATGATAGTTTTTGCTAGTTGAATGTCTTGTTAGATAGTGGGCTGCAGCTTGCCTCACATCCCAGTTTTCAGAGCGCGACACTATGCCGTTTTCATCCAGTGATGTCAATAGCCAGAATGCCGTAGGCCGTGGTCTAAGCACCTAACAATACTCAACTTATTGCGCTTTTCTCCCGATAGGGAATGATTGAACTTTATTAAAGTAGCCAGTGTTTTCAAGGCTGTGGCTGACGCGTATTTGAGATTACTCTGAGTCCAGGCCACGGAGTTTCAGACATTTTGCACAAATGCTGGCTGGAACTGCCATAATTGCGTAACTATGAGCGAAGCCAAAGGGAGCGAATTCAAAGAAGCCTGATGACAGATCTACCCCCCGAGACAGAGCAGGCGGCAAGCGCCAGCGAGAGTACCCGCCCCAGAGGGCATGGCTTGCTAAGGGCCAGCGGGGTAACCGGATCCATGACCATGGTGTCGCGCGTTCTCGGGCTTGCCAGAGATGTGGTCATCGCCAGGATATTCGGTGCCGGCGATGGAGCCGATGTATTCTTCCTGGCCAATAAGATCCCCAACTTTATGCGTCGTCTCTTTGCCGAAGGGGCATTTAATCAGGCCTTTGTGCCAGTTCTCTCGGAGTATCGAAGCACAAAATCACTCGGCGACGTGCGGGACTTGATCAATTCAGTCGCCGGTAGCCTTGGCAGCTTTCTGACAGTAGTCACGGTTCTTATGATTGTGGCGGCGCCTTGGATCGCTGTGCTGATTGCCTATGGCTTCACCGATGAGCCTGACAAGTTTGCGCTATTCGTGGAAATGCTGCGTATCACCTTCCCCTATTTGCTGCTTATCTCGATGACAGCACTTTGTAGTGCCATACTTAACAGCTATGGCCGTTTTGCCATCCCGGCAGTGACTCCGGCCCTACTCAATATTTCTCTCATCGCTTGTGCATTCTTGCTGGTGCCCTATATGCGCGTGCCCGAACTGGCACTGGCCTGGGGGGTGCTCATCGCCGGTGTGGCACAACTGCTTTTCCAGCTCCCCTTACTGGCGAGAATGCGGTTAATGCCGGTGCCAAAAGTGGGTAAATATCATGCGGGGGTGCAGCGGATAAAGAAATTGATGGTGCCGGCATTGTTCGGCGTATCTGTTAGTCAGATTAATCTTTTACTCGATTCGGTTATTGCCTCCATGTTGGTGTCGGGCAGTGTCTCCTGGTTGTATTTTTCAGATCGGCTGATGGAATTACCTTTAGGCACCTTCGGTGTTGCCATTGCCATTGCGGTTTTACCCAGCCTCTCAAGAAAACATGCCGAAGCATCAATGGATGAGTTTTCAGCGACGCTGGACTGGGCTTTTCGCTTGGTGTGTCTGATTGCGATTCCCGCAACTCTGGCGTTAATGTTAATCACCAAGCCCTTGCTGATTACCTTGTTTCAAAATGAGAATTTTACCCAGAGTGATATGCTGAGTTCAGCCGGGAGCCTGCAAGCTTATGCCTTTGGTCTGATAGCCTTTATGTCTATCAAGATATTTGCGCCGGGATATTACGCGCGACAAAATACGGCCACGCCAGTCAAAATTGGAGTGATTGCGGTAGGTGTGAATATGCTTCTCAATCTGATTTTTTATCTCAATGGCATGGCTCATGTTGGCCTCGCGCTGGCAACCAGTCTGGCGGCGTTTCTAAATGCAGGCCTGTTGCTTCGCGGGCTGCATGCAGAGGGGGTATTCAAATTTCAGCCGGGATGGTTTGTGTTTCTGCTGCGCCTGCTAATGGCAAATGCGGCGATGGCATTTTTCCTTATCCGCTTCGCCGCGGATTGGCAGCTATGGTCAGGTTTTAGTATGACGGATAAAATTTCTCAATTGGGCATTCTCGTCGTGTGTGGAATACTGATCTACGCCGCAGTTCTGTTTGCCGCTGGACTTCGATGGAAACATATCTATCGGTGATGATACGACTGGCGTAAAAGTAAACAAGGTCGTAGTAAACAAGGGTGTAGTGAACAAGGGTGTAGTGAGCAAGGCTGTAGTGAACAAGGGTGTAGTAAACAGCCTGGCAGGTGAATTCCTCCTCATCCTGTCGGCGTCGATGGCGATAGAATTGACAGGAAATCAGGCAGTGGCGACAACTAACAGGCGAATAAGTTGAGGCGTGTTTATACATCCGATAATGTTACCAAGGCATGGCATATACGCAATGTGCTCGAGCAACATGACATTCAGGCCGTCGTAAAGAATGAACAGCTCTACTCGGTGGCGGGTGAAGTGCCGATCACAGAATGCATGCCAGAGGTTTGGGTCGGCGATTTATTTTTCGCCAGAGCTGATCAAATTATAAGGGACATCGAGAATAGCGCGGAGCCTGAAGGGCAGGACTGGATTTGTAATAGCTGCAAGGAGGTCAATGCAGGCAGTTTTGGACTCTGTTGGAATTGTCAGGCAAGTGCTGATTAAAGCGGTGAAGCAGGGCAGTGAATTAGTCGATGGTCTTTTATCGGTGGCGGGCTTCAAACTGTTTGGCGGCTCGACAGGGGTGGCTCTGGGCACTGGCGGCAATAGCATCGTTTTGGTAGAGAGTACAAAAGTAGAAGGTATGCATGATCATCGCATTTTGCCCGTGACCTATACCTTTATGATGCGCAATAATGCCGTCATCGATGAGGCCATACATTATTTGAAAACCGGAGCGTTCATACCCTTGGCAGCGGAATTCTAATGCAGGATACAGACGTATCATTCTTGCCCGACTCGAACCAGCTTTCCCTGGCGGCCGAATTGGGTATTGGTTTGCAGGCAGAGGCAAATCTTGACTCCTTGATTTCGGAAATTGAGCAGAGTCTGGGCGATAAATGTAGCGAGGAACAGGCGCGTTGGTTTGTCTTAAGTGTTTCACGTCACCTGAATCGAGAGAAATGGCTAGAGCCTGCAGCAAGTAATCTGGATCTGTCTCGCCAGTATGCATTGGCTCGAGATTGTCTGGCGATCGATGGCTTCAGGAAATCAATGAAAGCGCTGCTGAAAGACAGGCACTGCGTATTTACCCTGCTCTGTTTTCGCAGAAGAAAAGACGTAAAAAACAAGATCATGTCCACGACTACCAATGCTTATAAAATTGCAGCCACTGTTTTACAGGAAACAGACACAGGTCTTGTGCCAGAACGCGAAACTAAAAAGGCTTCGCCGCAAGCTTTGACCGAAGATTCACTTAATAAAAATTTGACTAATATTGCCGCCACTTTTTTGCAGGAAACACACGCAGGTCTTGCGCCAGAACGCGAAACTAAAAAGGTTTCGCCGCAAGCTTTAGCCGAGGACTCACTTAATAAGAATCTGACTAACATGGCAGCCAACAGACGGGCCGGGCGAAGAGGTTATTCCGATGCTGGACTGCACAGTGCTGTTGGCTCGTATCGCCCGGAAAAATCCACATCGAGCAAGGATCGGGCGCCATCTATGAGCGAGGAAGAATTTTCGCATCTGGAAGCGGCGATCGCAAACAACTCGCAAGAGCCGGTACAACAAGAATGGAACTATCGATCCAATGAGGACCGTTGGAGCCTGGTTCTTGGTCTGGCAGCAGGCATTGGTTTTTTTTCGCTGGTATTAATATTATTTCTATAACCGCGCGCTTCCCTGAACTTGCAGGCGTTGAACAGGGATGCCGATCCAAAGTTAAGTGTGGGCGTTGCTTTCAGGCTTTTATTTTAAGCGCGCGACATGAACTTTCCGGTCACGGTATTCACTTTGACGATTTCATCCGGCTCCAGATATTCCGGGACTTGAATCTCGAGCCCGGTGGATAGCGTCGCTGTTTTGCTCCGGTTTGTTGCCGAAGAACCGGTCACTGCCGGCGGTGTGTCAGCAATCCTGAGATTGACCGACTGCGGTAGTTCGATCCCTAGAATATTGCTATCCCTGATCAGCGCAATAATGTCCTCCTGCTGCTCAACAAGATAGGCTATCTGACCCTCAATTTGTTCCGCACCGATACCGTACTGGCTAAAATCTTCCATGTTCATGAAATAGTAAATATCTCCATCCTGATAGGAATACTGTACATGCACGCGTACACAATCAGCCTCCTTGAGAAAATCATCTCCCTTGAATGATGAATCCAGTTTTTGATGGGTCTGCAAGTTATTGAATCTTACTTTGTAGAGTGTGGCCGCGCCTCGAGATGACGGACTCTTGCTTTCAACTTGCTTGACAATGTGAGGCTCGCCATCAATCTCTACGATCATCCCTCTCTTTAACTCACTGGCTTTGGGCACACTAAACTCCTTGTATTTGCCCCCCAGGCTTGAATGAGGCTTCGACTGAATGATTAGGATTTGGGAGCTGAATTTACCCAATGCTGAACGGGCTGTAAACAGCTATAAGCTGTTCTTGTAGCTTTGTTGTAAATTTGTTGCTGAATTCTTGCTGGAATAAGGCTTTGTTTACACCTTCGTTTCACCCATAATCTCAAATCTCAAAATTCGCAGGTTGAATCCATGTCAGATCGTATTAAGGAAATTGATAATCTTCACATCATAGGCTATGAGGAACTGCCCTCTCCAGGCGCCCTTAAAAGTGAGCTTAAGCTGGAAGGGGCGGGCTTGGCCACGGTTCAAATGGGCCATCGTTGTGTGAAGGGTATTCTTGACCGTGAAGATTCGCGATTAATCGTGGTAGTGGGCCCTTGTTCTATTCACAATCCGCAGGAAGCACTGGAATACGCCCGGAGATTGAAGCCCCTGGCGGATGAGTTGGCCGAAGATTTACTGATTCTTATGCGGGTGTACTTCGAAAAGCCGCGTACTTCTGTAGGTTGGGAAGGGCTAATCTATGATCCACATCTCGATGGTAGTCATAGAATCGATCATGGTTTACATATCGGACGGCAGTTAATGCTGGATATCGCCGAAATAGGCTTGCCGATTGCGATTGAAGCCTTGGACCTCATATCGCCACAATACTTGCAGGATCTTGTTACCTGGACGGCGATTGGCGCCAGAACCACCGAATCACCCACCCATCGCAAGTTAGCCAGTGGCATTTCCTCTGCTGTTGGATTTAAGAATAATGTCGATGGCGGGGTGATGGTTGCGGTGAATGCTATCCGTTCTGCGGCGGCTACCAATAGCTTCATCAGCGTGACGGAGGAGGGCAAGGTGGCGCTTTTCCGCACCGCAGGAAATCCACATTGTCATGTGATACTCAGGGGGGGCAAGTCACCTAATTATGATAAAGAAAGCGTGGCCGCCTGTGAGCAGGAATTGCAGAAAGCCGGTTTAACAGAAAATATTATGATCGACTGTAGTCATGGCAATTCCAACAAAGACCCGGAAAATCAGAAATTGGTGTTGGACGAAGTAGCCACTCAGATCCAGGCCGGCAATAAATCCATCATCGGGGTTATGTTGGAAAGTAATCTCGAAGCGGGTAATCAGCCGATTCCGGATGATCTTAATGATCTGAAATACGGGGTTTCCATAACAGATGCCTGTGTTAATTGGGATACCACCGAAACGTTGCTCAGAGATTTTTCCGCCGCCGTTGGCCCATCCCTTAAATCCCGATCCGCTTGATTTAGATCAACGGCAATCTTTGTGTTGTTATCTAAGATTGCACCCTGTAGCTGAGAAAGTAAACTTTGCCGGGTTACAGCGGCGGGGATGAGGGGAATTGTTTTTGGCCCAATTTAGAAAGCTGTTACTCGCGCTGGATTTAAGCCCGGAATCTGAGGTGTTGATCCATCGCGTGTTGCAGATGTGCCAGGATGATTTGGACAGCTTAAATGTGGTGCATGTCATAAAGCAGGGTATGCACGACGGATCGACGGTCAACTCGGACCTGGGTGGCAATTCTCAGGCCCAGAGGATGGTTGATCACACCATGATTCGCCTGCGAGAAATATTGCACCGAAATGGGCTTAACATACCCACCGAGAAGATATTCCTGGCGCGAGGCGAGCCTGCGTTCGAAATCAAAAAACTGGCGCGGGAAATTGATGCGGATTTGGTCATTGTCGGCAGCCACTACAAGCACAATGACTTCTTGCGCTTGCCGGGCACTACGACCAATTGTGTCATGCAGGGAATTTCTTCCGATGTAATAGCCGTTAAAATCTAGCGGGCTTTCTGTTTTACGAACATTCGTTTTACCAACATCCGTTTGACAAAAAAACCAGCTTGACCGTTAGCTACCTCTGTTTCAGGTCTTCAAACCTGTCTCTTTAAACCTGTCTCTTTAAACCTAAGTCTTCAAGACAGTAGCAAGACTGGAGACAAGATACTCGATGTTCTGGTTATTGATTCCTGCCACATTGATGCGACTGGAATTTACCAGATAGATGCTGTAGTCATTTACCAGCGATTGTACTTGATCTACGTTCACACCAAGGAAGGAGAACATGCCTTTCTCGCGCTCGATGAAACTGAAATCTTCACTGATGCCCATAGTCTGTATTTTGCTAACAAACTGCGCGCGTAATCCGTTAATCCGGTTGCGCATTTCGGTCAATTCCGTATCCCATTCCTTGCGCAGGTCTGCATCACTAAGAATCAACTGAACGATGGCGGCGCCATGATCGGGGGGCATGGAATACATGGTTCTGGCGGCGGCAGCTATCTGCGTTGTCGCTACGGTTGCAACAGCTTCGCTGTCGCAAATCACAGTCGTGGCACCGGTACGCTCGCGATACAGGCCAAAGTTTTTGGAGCAGGAACTCACTACGATTAGTTCGGGCAGAGATTCTGCCAATAGCCTGACACCGTAGACATCTTCTTCGAGGCCATCGCCCAATCCCTGATAGGCAAGATCGATAAACACCGTAAATCCGCATTCCAGCGCCAGGTCGCGTATTCTCTGCCACTGGGGTTGACTCAGGTCGGCGCCACAAGGGTTGTGGCAACAACCGTGTAACAGCACGACATCGCCTCGGCCCAGCTTGGCGAGGCAGTCAATCATTTCGTCAAAGCGTACGCTATGGCTGGCATAATCGTAATAGGGGTAGGACTCGATCTTTAGACCAGCCGATGCCAGCAACGGAACATGGTTGGCCCAGGTTGGGTCGCTTACCCAAACGGTGGCGTCGGGGTTGGCGGATTTAATAAACTCCGCGGCCAGGCGCAAGCCGCCACAGCCGCCAGGAGATTGTACAGTGACTCGACGTTTCCCAAGACTGTCCATCAGGGATTTGCCGAGTAATAATTCACCCACGGTGGCGTTGTAGTCAGCGGCACCGGTTGGGCCGACGTAGCTCTTGCTGGTCTGGGAATGGAGAATCAGATCTTCTGCTTTCTTAACCGAGGTCATGATGGGTGTATCGCCATTTTCATTTTTGTAGACACCAATACCCAGATCGATTTTTTTGGGATTGTTGTCCGCGCGATAACTAGCCATAAGTCCGAGAATAGGGTCGGCGGGAAGGGACTT
>ERZ890510.2002-NODE-2002-length-12179-cov-4.984659_pt1 | contig 12179 bp, 10 predicted proteins | sample MGYA00521265_ERZ890510 | MGnify/ENA primary metagenome ERZ890510 (study PRJEB32303, sample SAMEA104408624) | aquatic metagenome | biome: Brackish water; feature: Chemocline; material: water | place: Baltic Sea | collected 2014-10-26T21:54:00 | depth 110 m ...
GTTGATCCACATCGAAAATGTGAGCACGCCGTACCCCTCGGCCAGGAATCGTTGGATCACCTTGGCATTGCGGTGGAAGCGCCCGGTGTTGCCTTCATGGAAGACCACGAGTTTACCGTTGGGCGCGCGAGGGACGAGATGAAACGCGCGGGAAATAAATCCCGGCGGGGTTTCCCGCACCAATCGATCAATCCGATCAACTTCGGGCATGGCCGAAAACAGGTCATCGCGAAAGTCGCGATCGACACGTGTCGGGCGTAGGTCGATTGGAAGGCCCGACTCCCCCCATATCGCAAGCAATAGTTCGGCACGCGCCGTCCAAACATCGGTCACGCTATGCACGCGAATCAGCGCGGCGGCATCGACCGTCTTAAACTCGGGATATGTCTCAAGGAAGCGGAACCGCTGACCCGGCCTCAAGTACTCGGTACGCGCAACGCGCACCCAGTCGCGCGCGTCCGCATAGGCCTGGGCGTCCACTGCCCGCAACACGAGGCTGCCGAGCCACACCGCCACTAGGACCGCGGCCAGCGTGACAAAGGTGTACCAGATAGTCTTGATGAGCCGCCAAAGCCTGCGCATGGATGGGTAACCTATAGACTAGGCCAGGAGGACGGTAGCGCCGAGCTTCACCAAGGCACTTCGGTTCCGTCGTAAAGATAGAATTTTCCGGTGTCAGCGAGCGTCCACGATTGAATCATCGGCGTGCAGTTTGCGACCGATTCGTCGACCGAGAACTTCGCCTGATCGCTGCCCAGCGCGGTGCGCACCCAGCCAGGCCCGAGCATCACCACGGCGACGCCGCGCGGCTTTAGCTCCCACGCCATGCAGCGCGACACCATGTTGAGCGCGGTTTTCGACGAACGGTAGAGGTAGAGCTCGCCCTTGGCGGAACCCGACGGCGTCGGGTCGACCTTGTTGGCGATCGACGATGTTCCTGAGGACACGTTGACGACCAGCTTGCGGTTGGAGCGTGCGACGTGCTCGATAAACGCCTCCGACATTTTCATCACGCCAAAAACATTAGTGCGCATGACGTTGGCCCAAGACTCGTAGTCGGTGGTGCCAAAATTCTGGGGCTGTGGGCCCTGAATGCCTGCGTTATTGAACAAGATATCGACAGACTCGCCCGACAGTGACGTCGCGTAGCGATCGATCGAATCATGATCATTAACGTCGAGGCGGTCGATCCGAACACGATCGCCGGACGCATCGGCCAGCGCGCTGAGCGCACCGGCCGATGCAGGATTGCGACAGGACGCCAGGACCCGCCATCCGTCTCGCGCAAAACGCGCGGCAAATCCCAGTCCTAGTCCCTTGTTCGCGCCGGTAATTAGAATTGTCGGCATGGCACCCCTATTCGAAACTATAAGATCACCACCCTACCCCACCAGTATGGACCGGTGGCATCTGGTTGTGACGGGGATCACAAGTGGCGTAAGTAGCGCTTGCCACCGGTGCGCCGCGTCACCGAGAATTCGGCCTTAGTTTGGGGGATTTAGTGCATTTGGTAAAATTTTGACGGTGACGGACGCGCCGGGCGACAACGCCTCTTCTCACGACGCGCATCATTGGGTCACGCTCCTCGGTACCAGTCTGCGGCAGGAACAGGACTACGTCGCCGAGGTCCGAGGGCGATGGCCCACCGACTTGCGGGGCACGCTGTTTCGCAACGGTCCGGGGCTGTTTGAGCGTGGCGGCGTGCGGAAGCGCATTGTCTCGGACGGCGATGGCATGATCCGGGCTTACGACATCAGCGATGGGACAGCCCGGTTCCGATCAAAATTTATCCGCACGACAAAGTTTCGCGAAGAGGAGGCCGCTAGCCGCTACAAATACGCGACTTGGAGCACGCGTGCGCCAGGCGGCATTCTACGCAACCTCGGAGGCGGCCGTCGCCGTTCCCAGGCTGAGGCCACCGTCATCGTGCGTCACGGCAAACTGCTGGCGTTTAACGAGGTTGGATTGCCGTGGTCGCTCGACCCTCACACGCTAAACACAACGAGCCGGCACCAAATTGGGGCGCCGTCGGATCGGCCAGCGTTCAAGAGTCGTACGAAGATTGACCCGATTACCGGAGACTGGTTGGTGCTCGGAAACGACTATGTCGAACCGTTGAAATTGCGCGTTCTTGTTGAGAACGCACAGGGCCTCTCGAAAACAGAGCGAAGTTTACGCCTACCCCGAAAAAGCTACTTTCGCGATTTTTTCGCAACCGCGCGCTTCGTCGTCGTCGGCCTAAATGCGGTCGAGATAAATACCTTGTCGGCGACACTCGGGCTCGCCCCTATTCTCAGCGCCATTCGATGGAAGCCGTCGATCGGCAACATCGCGGTTGTCATCCCCAAAAACGGTGACGATCCGTTCGCCGTCGACGCGCCGCCATCGTGGTGTTTTCACACGATTAACGCTTACGAGTCCGGGAACGAGATCATCGCCGATTTTGTCGGTCATGATTCACCCGAGTGGCTCCTGGGAAAAAATCCGGCCCTCGGTGCCGTCATGCGCGGTGTGGTGAAACCGGTCGAAGACCAGGGAAAGGTGCGCCGCTGGCGCATTGACCTGAACACACGCCGTCTGCGTGAGGAGATCGTCGACGAAACCGGGCACGAGTATCCGACAGTCGACGCGTTGCGCGTTGGTCTTCCGTACCGTCATGCGTACCTAGCGACAGCCCGCCCGAAACAATGGTGGACCAGCGGAACCGTAAGACTGGACATGGAAAGCGGCGCGCGTGACGCCTATGAGGCGCGATCGACACAGACGCTGGGCGCGCCGGTCTTCGTTCCGCGCGAGGGCGGCGGCGCTGACGAGGGATGGCTTCTCGTCGAATCGCTGGACGGCGAGGCCGGCGTCACCTCTCTCCTCCTCTTCAATGCCGGGAGGGTCGCAAGTGGCCCAATCGCAGAAGCGGTCTTGCGCCATCACTTGCCGTTCAGCGAGCACGGATCCTAGATGTCCGGCACCTGAACGACGACGGCGGCGCGGTTACCCGCTAATGGCCTCGTCATGATCGGGTAAGGTTGGTGGGTCAGGCTAGCCAGTTCTGTGCGCACAAGCGCGGCGCCCTGCGCTAGGATCGTCGACGGTAGATGGAGTTAGCGCTAATGACGAGCGAACTCTGGCTCTTGACGGGCGTGATCGTCCTCGCGCTGGCGCAGGTGTCACTGGCGACTTTTTGGGCGCAAGCGCAACTTGGCAACTGGCGCGTTGGCCCGCGCGAAGAACAACGTCCGCTGACCGGAGTCGCCGGCCGGTTGGACCGCGCCTACAAGAACCTGCTGGAAACATTGCCGTGGTTTGCGGCGCTGGTACTGCTGTTGCATCTAACCGAGCGTGGGGGGCAATTATCTCTCATTGGCGCGCATCTTTATTTCTGGGGTCGGGTCGGCTACGCGCCAGCATACATCACCGGCATACCCTGGTTTCGCACCGTGTTTTGGTGGGTGTCGATGATCGGGATCGTGCTGCTTCTCGTCGAGGTGGTCGTCTAGGAAGATTTACCGCCGCGCGCTAGCTCCGCGTGCGTTCGAGAGCGCCCACTGCAATGTAGCCCGGGTACTGATCGGTGGCAGGCTCGGCGTGGACAGACTCGTCGACCGCGATTTCGATGCCGTCGCGCACAAACGTGGTGCCGCCGGCCCAGCGACCGTCTGCGATCGCCTGCGCAATCAGGTCTTCGCGCACAAAGCGCTTCATCGCCTCGACATGCCAATCGGCAATATGGTTCGGCATCGGCCCATCCTTGGCGACGCCGAGCCACGCGCGTGCGGTGGCGTTGAGGTAGAACGGTTTGCCCTCGAGGTTGGCCAACGCAAGGAAGTAGGGCGAGTGATCGACCGCGGTGCTGAACTGGCGGCGAAAAACAAGCTCGCGGCGTAGCTCGAGTTCCGCCATCACGCGGTCCGCAAGAATCCCGATCATGTCGACTTGCTCGGGCGAGAACGTATGCGGTTCGCTGTCTAGCGCGCACAGGGTGCCCAGCACATCGCCGCGCGCGGTCTTGAGCGGGATGCCGCAATAGGACCGGATCATCGGCCCACCCGTCACCAAGGGGTTGTCTTTGAACCGGTCGTCGAGAGCGGCGTCGGCGATCAGCATCGTTTCGCCGGCCGCCACCACGTGGCCACAGAACGACACCTCGCGCGAGGTCTCTGTCGCATCCAGGCCGTAGCGCGCCTTGAACCATTGCCGGTCCGAATCGATCAGCGACACCAGCGCAATGGGCACGTCGAGGATATGGGCCGCAAGGCGCGCAATATCGTCGAACGGTTTTTCTGCCGGCGTGTCGAGTACATGGTAGCTCTGCAACGCCGCCAGGCGCGCTGCTTCGTTGGCCGGGATCGCCGGTGCCTTCATGGATGCCGCCGTTCGTTGAGGGTGTAAGCGGCATTATGCCATACGGGCCTGGGCCATGCGACCGCCAGCGCGCTTACCACGGCACCACCGAGCCGTCGTGGCCGCGAAATTGGCCGGTGTCGGCCAGGGTGAAACTGTTGATGGTGGGCACGCAGGCGGCGATGGCTTCGTCAACCGATAGGCGCGCCTTGGGGCCGCCCAAGTCCGTGCGCACCCAGCCTGGGCCCAGTAGGACGACGGCGATACCGCGCGGTTGCAGTTCCCACGCCATGCAGCGTGAGGCCATGTTGAGCGCGGTCTTGGTCGAGCGGTATTGGTGGAGTTCGCCTTTGGTGTTGTCGGGGTCGGCGTTGGTTTTGTTGGCGATAGACGACGTGCGCGACGAGACGTTGACGATGAGTTTCTTGTCGCTGCGCTCAACGTGCGGCGCGAAGGCCTCGCACATCTTCATCACGCCCATCACGTTGGTGCGGAACGCGAGATCCCACGCCGCGTAATCGGTGTGGCCGAACTTTTGCGGGTGGCCACCCTGCACCGCGGCGTTGTTGAGCAGGAGGTCGATGGGCTCGGCCTTGAGGGTATCGGCCAGCCCGTCGACGGTGGCGTAGTCCGTGACGTCGAGCGCATGGACCTGCACGTCGTGGGTTTGGGCGAGCGCGTTGAGGTCGGTTGCCGCGTCCGAGCTTCGGCAGGCGGCGAGGACGCGCCAGCCGTCGGCAGCGTAGCGTTTGGCAAAGCCGAGGCCGAGGCCCTTGTTGGCGCCGGTGATGAGGATGGTGGGCATGGATGTTTTTCTCTCATTTGCCGCGTTTGAGGTCTAGGGCGGGGTCCTTCGGGACGCGGCCCTTGGGGCCGCTCCTCAGGATGAGCTCGGTCACCTTTTGCCGAAACAAAGCCAACTGCCGCAGATTGCCTGGGGTTTGCGGTTTGCCGCCTGGACGTCGCACTTTTTTTTGCCAAACGAACCCAAAGTTTTCCATATTTTCCAATTACTTAGCTTTCTTGGCGACGAACGAAGCCGAATTGTCTTGTGGGAACAAAGGCTTGGGACCTCGGCTGCGGGTTGCGACGGGGTCCTTCGGGACGCGGCCCGAGAGGGCCGCTCCTCAGGATGAGCTGACTCTCTTTTTGCCGAAACAAAGCCAACTGCCGCAGGCGGCCTCGGGTTCGATGCTGTCACTACATTCCTCGCTGGCACTATTCAAAGGTCCGAAGACAGGTGGGGATCGGCGTCGTGGGCGTCGATAGCGGGACTGGGATTGTGATGGGTGGGGACAGCAGTTGTGATCGTTCCCTATCAAGCCCCCTGGCCTCCCCGTCTGTCATCCTGAGCCGGACGGATCGCGCCGACAGGCGTGGGCCGTTCGAGTCAAAGGGGCTGCCAGCGCGCCGCGAGGCGCGCTTACCTGTGATGAGGTTGGGCTGACACGCGGTAGCGCGCGCGACGCGCGCCCTTCGGGCGCTCCTCAGGATGACAGAGTTTTTGAGGAAGGGTTGGGGCGTTCAGGTTGGCAGCGGGGCTGACCCCCTCCCTGCCCTCCCCCCTCCGCTGCGCGCAGGGGGAGGAGATTGGTGTCGCGCTGTGCGATACGCGCGGCGGCCGCGTATGCGAACGCCGTGCGGCTGACAATGAGGCGGTTTGGAATGATTTGAAGAGACGCCGACTTCGGGCCTCAGGATGACGGCGTTTGTTAGTACAAAAACATCGGCGCGCCCAGCACGTGATGGGGGCTGGGGCGGTAGGCTTGCTCGTCGTAGAGGTTGGCGACATCGACTCGTTTTTCGCCGGCGATGCAGGTCTCGACCGGCACCGTGGTGTAGCGGCCCTGGCGAATCGCCAGCATGATGTCGCCAGCGCCGTCGTCGATCTGTTCCAGGGCGAGATTGCCGAAGGTCACGGCGACCATGCGGTCGAGCGAATCGGGCGCGCCCGAGCGCATCAGGTAGCCAAGGCTTTGGTTGATGATTTCGACGCCGGTGCGGGCTTTTAGTTCGGCACCGATGATTTGGCCGATGCCGCCGAGTTTGAGGTGGCCGTAGGCGTCGGCCTCGCCGCGCTCGACACGGTCGCCGTCTTGTAGCGTGGCGCCCTCGCTGACCACGATGAGCGCGTAGTGCGACGGGTTGTCGATGCGGTCTTGGCGGACCAGCGTGGCGAGGCGGTCGATGTCGACCGGGACTTCGGAGATCAGCGTGCGGTCGGCGTCCGACAAATAGCCCGCGATCAACGCGGTCTCGCCCGAGTGGCGGCCGAACAATTCGATCACCGCAATGCGCTCGTGGGAACCGGCGGGCGTGCGCAGCGCGTGGATGAACTCGACCGAGCGAGTGACGGCGGTGGAAAAGCCGATGCAGTAATCGGTGCCGTAGACGTCGTTGTCCATCGTCTTGGGGATGGCGACAACGCGCACCCCTTGGGCGGCGAGATGCGCGGCGTAGGACAACGTGTCGTCGCCGCCGATCGGGATCAGGCAGTCGATGCCGAGCCAGCTCAACGCCTCGACCACATGCGCGGTGCAATCGACCTTGCCGGTTTGGGGATCGGGCGTGAAGCGCCCCTCGATGTGAGGCGGCACGGCGTCGGGCGCGACCCGGCCCGGGTTGGTGCGCGAGGTGTGCAAGGTGGTGCCGCCGGCGCGGTCGATGGTGCGCACCGAGGCGGGCGTGAGTTTCTCCACCCACTTGGCGTTGCCGTCCGGATCATGGCTATCAACATTGAGCGGCCCGGCCCAGCCGCGGCGAAAGCCGAAGACTTCCCAGCCGCGCGCATGCGCGCCGTCCACCACCGCCTTGATGCAGGGGTTGAGGCCTGGCACATCGCCGCCGCCGGTGAGGATGCCTAGGCGCATTTTTCTATTCCAACCGGAACTTGCGCCGAACCGCAAGCACGAACAAGGTCAAGGCACCCACGCCAAGCAGAGATTGTGCGAGCGCAAGCCAACGAAGGACTCCAAGATTTGGTTCTACCCAGTCAATATGGCTGGCGTACCCGGACGACCAAATCGCAAACGGTCTAACGTATTGCTGGATGCCAAATTCGAGCGCCGTTTGCGCCAGCTTCCCGGGGTCGCCCTGGGCAATGACCCTCCCGTCGACTGCCAGCGAATAGTAGACGACGCTGGCAACAAGAAGAATGGCAAGAAACGCCCACAGCGGGCGGGAGATGCTTTGCCCGTAATTCGCGAACAGTCCGTACGACGCAGAAAAGAACCGCTTGACACTTGGCAGTTTAAGTCGTGATCGGCGCGCTCGAAGCTCGCATGCAAAGAAGCGCGCCTGTTCCTTTCTATCCCGCCGACTTTCCATAGTTCGTTTGAGGAAGCGATAGGCCGCCTCATCCTCGCCCCGCGAGAACGAGGAAATTTCTGCCCCCGTGAAATCGACGCCGTCATGCAGGCTAGCTCCATTAAACGTTGGGACTAGACTGAGGAACCTAGTGCCCGAAAACGCACACGCAGCAGACATTTTGCTGTCGTCGAAGTTTGCGGAGTCTTGGAATGTGGAACCGGAAAAAACGGACTCCCTGGAAAATCTCGTCCACGAAAAATTTGCCGGGCCGCCAAACGACGCCTCTCCAAAGCTCATCGGGCCGTCGAACCTCCAACCATGGAAGTCCGCAACAGGAGTCATGGACAGCACGGGCGTCGCGCGCCGTCGCAGCAGCCCTCTTCGGCGGCGGGTAGCCCCTCGAACACTGAGAAGAGATTCCTTGTCGCGGCCAAAAACGGTTCAGGATCAAAGGAGGCGCCGTTGAAGTCGGCACCAGAAAAGAAATTGCATTCTTGAAAGTTCGCGGCAGCGCATTTCACCCGGGAAAAATTTGTCTGCCGACCGAACTTGATCTTCGAAAACGAAGTAACTCCAAGAAACTGACTACCAAAAAAATCGGCGTCGTCGATCTGCTTCCGTGGCCCACGAGCAAAGAAGTCGATGTCTATGGGACAAACAAGGCCGGAGAAGTCGTTGCCGCGGGCGTGGCCGGGGGTGACTACCCTCGACAGGACGTCATTCCTGAACTGTGTCCCCACTTCAGGCGACCAATTCATTTTTGGCGACGGGACACCGTCGAGCTCCATAGGTAGGTGGAACTTGCACCACGATTTGTCGGCAAAACTAATAAGCTCTTCATCGGGAACGTTGAAGCTGCACTGGATGTTGGGCTTCCGGCCAGAACCCCAGGAAGTGTGCGGCCGTTCATAACAGCTGGGCATTTTCGTAGCCTACCTAATCAATGATCGGAGCACACTAGGTCTTAATGGCGCGAGAGTAGCGCCATCAGTTGGTGCGGGCGAATACTGCAACTGCCTATTGCATTCGTCATCAATAGTCGCGCTTTCTTGAGCTAAAGCGTTGAAGAGACGCGCTGCGCGCGAGGGGCGCCCTTCGAGACGGGCCTTCGGCCCTCCTCAGGATGAGGGGGTTGGGTGTTTATGTGGGGGAAAGCCCCTACCCGACCTTCTTCAACCGTTCCAGCGCCGCCGCCAACTTGTCACGGGTTTGGGCGTGGTCGGCACGCCTTGTGTGTTGTTCCTCGATGACGTGCGGGGGGGCTTTGGCGACGAAGGCGCCGTTGGCGAGTTTTGAGTCGACCTTTTTGATTTCGGCCTCGGATTTTTGGATTTCCTTTCCGAGGCGCGCGCGCTCGGCGGCGATGTCGATGATGCCGGCCAGGGGGAGCGCCACGGTGGCTTCGTCGATGATGAGTTGGACGGCGCCCGGCGGCGGTTGGTCGGCGAAGTCGATCGAGTTGAGGCGCGCGAGGCGGTTGATGAGCTCGGCGTGGGTGGCGAGGCGCGCTTGGGTTTCGGTGTGGGCGCCGACGAGTTTCGCGTCCATCTTGGCGGCGACCGGGATGTTCATTTCGGCGCGCACGCTGCGGATCTCGCTGACTAGTCGAATCACCCAGTTCATTTCGTCGGCGGCGGCCTTGTCCATCGGCAAGGCGCTGGCGTCGGGCCAGCCGCTGATGATGAGGTCTTTGGTTTCCGGTATTGGTGACTCGTTGCGCAGCTTGTCCCATAGCTCTTCGGTAACGAAGGGCATGAAGGGGTGCAGCAGGTGGAGAATTTGGCTGAGCGCCCAGGCGGCGCAAGCGCGGGTTTCTTCGCGGGCCTGGAGCGTTGCCGGGTCGTCGTCGGGTGGGGGCGCGGGGGGTGCGTCTGCGTCATCGCCGGCGTCCGGGCGCGGGCCCATTAAGACCGGTTTGATCAGCTCGACATACCAATCGCAGTAGGTGTGCCAGGTGAAGTGGTAGGCGGCGTCGGCGGCCTCGTTGAACTTGTAGGCTTGGATTGCCTCGGTAATGGCGGCAGCCGCGCGCGCGGTTTCGCCGACGATCCATTTGTTGACGGTGAGACGCACCGCGCCGGGTTCGAAGCCGGGACGCAACAGGCAGACGTTCATTTCAGCAAAGCGCGCAGCGTTCCACAGTTTGGTGGCGAAGTTGCGGTAGCCCTCGACACGGGTTTTGGCGAGTTTGATGTCGCGGCCTTGGGCGGCCATGGCGCTGAGGGTAAAGCGCAGCGCGTCGGCGCCGTATTCGTCGATCAGGGCGAGCGGGTCGATGACGTTGCCCTTGGACTTGGACATCTTCGCGCCCTTTTCGTCGCGCACCAGGGCGTGGACGTAGACCGTGTGGAACGGCACCTCGCCCATGAAGTGCAGGCCCATCATGATCATCCGCGCGACCCAAAAGAAGATGATGTCGAAGCCGGTGACCAGCACGTCGGTGGGATAGTGACGTTCCAACATCGGGGTTTTGTCGGGCCAGCCCAAGGTCGAGAACGGCCATAGCGCCGAGGAGAACCAGGTGTCGAGTACGTCGGGGTCGCGCTCAAGCGGGGTTTCCCTGCCGTAGTGCAGCTTGGCGGCATTGAGCGCGGCTTCTTCGTCGAGCTCGACAAAGACTTGGCCGTCGGGGCCGTACCATGCCGGGATTTGATGGCCCCACCACAGTTGGCGCGAGATGCACCAGGGTTGGATGTTGCGCATCCATGAGAAGTAGGTGTTCTCCCATTGGCGCGGCACAAAGGCGATGTTGCCGCGCTCGACCGCCTCGATGGCGGGTTTGGCCAGCGTCGCCGCGTCGGCGTACCACTGGTCGGTGAGCCACGGTTCGATGATGACGCCGGAACGATCGCCGTAAGGCACGGTGTTCGTGATGTCGTCGATCTTTTCGAGCAGACCTTGGGCTTCGAGATGTGCCAGCACTTCTTTGCGCGCGGCCATGCGTTCCAAGCCGCGGTAGCCTTCGGGGACGTTGTCGTTGAGATGCGCGTGGGCATCGAAAATGTTGATCAGCTCAAGTTTGTGCCGGCGGCCAACCTCGAAGTCGTTGAAGTCGTGGCCCGGCGTGATCTTGACCGCGCCCGAGCCCTGCTCGGGATCGGCGTAGTCGTCGGCGATGATGGGAATTCGGCGGCCGACCAGCGGCAACACGACGGATTTGCCGATCAGGTCTTTGTAGCGCTCGTCGTCGGGATGCACCGCGACGGCGGTATCGCCCAACATGGTTTCGGGGCGCGTCGTGGCGACGACGATATAGCGGCCTTCTTCATTTTCGATGGGATATTTGATGTGCCACAGGTGGCCCTGTGACTCGCGGTTCTCGACCTCGAGATCGGAGATCGCGGTGAGCAACTTGGGGTCCCAGTTGACGAGGCGTTGATCCTTGTAGATCAGACCTTGTTTGTGGAGATCGACGAAGACTTTGGTGACGGCGCGGCTGAGCCCCTCGTCCATCGTGAAGCGTTCGCGTTCCCAATCGGCCGAGGCGCCGAGGCGGCGCAGCTGATTAAAAATGGTGCCGCCGGATTCTTCCTTCCAGTCCCACACGCGCTCAACGAACTTGCTGCGGCCCATCTTGCGGCGGTCGGTCCCCTCGGCTTCGAGTTGACGTTCGACCACCATTTGGGTGGCGATGCCGGCGTGATCCATCCCGGGTTGCCACAGCGCATCGCGGCCGCGCATGCGCTCAAAGCGGATGAGCACGTCTTGCAGGGTGTTGTTGAGGGCGTGGCCCATGTGCAGCGAGCCCGTGATGTTGGGCGGCGGAATGACGATGGTGTAGGGCTTGCCGGTGTTGGTGCGCCCGGCGGCAAACGCGCCCTCCTCTTCCCAGCGCTGATAGTGCGGGCCTTCGATCTCTTCGGGCTTGTAGGTCTTGGACAGCGGCATGGGGCGCGGGTTTCCGTGGGATTGCGGGGCTGGTGCTTGGCCCGAGGGTTATAACGCGGCCCTGCGCGGGGGCAAAGGCTGGTAGGTGTCCTGGCATTGCCGTGCCAATGGACCCTTTAGCCCACGATCACACAATTCCCCGCATCCTGAGCCGGGTCGGCTTCGTCGTCAGACGAAGACGGCGCGTGTCGAAGGGCGTGCCACGTGCGCGTTAACGCGCGTCGTTGGGTTCAAGCCGATGAATAGCGCGCCTCGGCGCGCGGGCAGGCCCTTCGTCACGCCTGGCTCGCGCCTTTCGGCGCGGTCCAGGCGGCTCAGGATGCGGGCGAACGTGGTGGCGGACGGTAGGGGTGCGGCGCCCTATTCGTCGTCGTCGCCATCCATGTGTGGGCGGCGGGGTTCGCCTTCCGTCCGCGGGCCGCGGCGTTCGCTGGCGTCGCGGTGGCGCCGTGGGTTGAGTTCTTCGCTGGTGAGGATGCCGTCGCCGTTGCGGTCCATACGGGCAACCAGTTTGGCATAGGGTTCGTTGAACTCCTCGGCGGTGACAACGGCATCGCCGTCGTGGTCGTGGCGCTGGAATTCATCGACCATGCGTTCGCGGTAAGCGTCGAGCCACAGGGCTTCGTATTCCTTCAAGGACCGCG
>ERZ890510.2003-NODE-2003-length-12172-cov-4.341999_pt1 | contig 12172 bp, 8 predicted proteins | sample MGYA00521265_ERZ890510 | MGnify/ENA primary metagenome ERZ890510 (study PRJEB32303, sample SAMEA104408624) | aquatic metagenome | biome: Brackish water; feature: Chemocline; material: water | place: Baltic Sea | collected 2014-10-26T21:54:00 | depth 110 m ...
TGTTAATACTTTTGTAAATATTTCTTAAACTTAGAACAAAATTATTTCTATTAAATAAAATATTAATAGTCGTAATAATAAGTAGTAGGCAAGATACAAAAAAAGCACTGTACCATCCGCTCAGAAACTGTGCTGGAACAAGAATTGATAAAATAAGGATATTAATATTATTATTAGTTATATTTTGAATCAATCTAATTAATATGTAAATCATCAACATTGAAATCGCATAACCTGATATATTTGTATACATGTAGAAGTACGAAATTAAGGTGTATGAAAAAATAGAGGAAAGTAAAATTAACGAGCGAATTACTTGATTTTTTATTAGAGAGCGAATAATTAAGAAGATTCCTAGATTAAATAGAAACATCATCACAGAATTTGTCACGGCCCAGCTGTCAAGGGAGCTTAAGCCAAAAAATTTTGCTATGACATATATAGGGCCTTGAACAAGGAATGAATCACTAAACCCTAAGCCTCGCTGAAAAGGATAGAAAAATCCTGTATCCAGAAAACTTTGGTCTCCTTGTAGGAAATTCCACCAATGCTGATGTAAGACAACCATAAGTCGGCCATCAAATGGGTCGCCAATGTATGACCCAAAAAAATATGGCTTAATTTGATAGAGGGTCCCAGATAAAAGTATTGCGATCTGGACTAAATTGTGGCCAATTTTATTAATTTTCCCCATGGCAAACACTATATAATAATGCTTAGTAATAGAATGATAAATGATAGAAATGAAGGAAATTCTGTTTAATAAAATTGAAGTTGAGTACACAGATTTTGATTATGAAAGATTTGTGGAAGATAATCCAATCAATAAGAAACGCAAACCTTTCATTAGAGATCGTGCTCGAGTATTGCATTCATCAAGTCTGCGAAAGCTGGCCGCAAAAACACAGGTACTTGCACTTGATTCATCTGATTTCCCAAGAACAAGACTCACACACACTTTAGAAGTTGCTCAAATTGGAAGGGAGTTAGGGGAAGAACTTGGATGTAATCCCGATCTTGTTGAGACCGCTTGTTTAACTCATGATCTCGGGCATCCCCCATTTGGTCACAATGGCGAAGAAGCGCTGCACAAAGTTTCCTTGGATATTGGTGGTTTTGAAGGAAATGCACAGACGTTTAGATTATTAACAAGATTAGAGTCAAAAAATATTAGTCAAGGCATATCTCGGGGACTTAATTTAACTAGAGCAACTTTAGATGCTTCAACTAAGTATCCATGGAATTTTGATGGAATAAATTCTAAGTTTGGATTTTATGAAGAGGATCGAGAAGTTTTTGAATGGGTTCGCAAAAACCGTACTGGGCAAGAAAAAATTTTCGAAGCACAAATAATGGATATAGCCGATGACATCGCTTATAGCGTTCACGATATTGAAGATGCAATTAATGCTTATTTACTAGATCCTTCTGTTTTATTCACAACTGCTGAAGTAGAGGAAATTTTGAGGTTGACAAAAGCTGATTATGCTACTGATCTGGATGTGGATGTAATTTCTGAAGCTTTACCGAGTTTATTGAATGAAACTTGGTGGGTAAGAAAATTTGAAGGTAATCAAAACGATTTAGCTTTATTGAAAAATATGACAAGTCACCTCATTGGTAAATTTACATCCGAAATCGAAAACGAGACAAAAACTTATTATTCAAAGAATGAATTCCATAGAGAAAAGGCAAAATTACAAGTTCCAATAAAAACTCGAGCAAAAATTGCTGTCATGAAATCCATAGTTAAACTATTCGTTCTTCAACGAAAAGGTGCCGCTGAACATTATGCTTTGGAGCAAGAAATACTAATGGAAGTTGTGGCAGGTTTAGAAAAAAATCCTAATAAATTAGACCCTCAATTTAAGGAACAATACGGGGTGGCGAAAAACGATAAAGATGCCAAAAGGGCAATTATTGATCAAGTAGCTAGTTTAACTGACGCATCTGCTCGAAGATTAGCCAAAGAATTTGTAGGCTAAGGTCATGGCCGGTCGAATTAGAAATGAAGACGTCTCCCTTGTTCGCGAACGCTCACGAATTGATGAAGTCGTGCGAGAACACGTATCACTTAAAAGTGCTGGTGGAGCAAGTTTAAAAGGTTTGTGTCCATTTCATGACGAGAAGTCACCTTCGTTTCATGTCACCCCGTCTAAAGGATTTTGGTATTGCTTTGGTTGTGGGGAAGGTGGCGATGTAATTGGATTTCTCCAAAGAGTTGAGCATCTATCTTTTACCGAAGTTGTAGAAAAATTAGCAAATAAATATAATATTGAACTTCGCTACGACGAAACTTCTAGAGGACCAAATCCAAATACTGGTCAGCGTAAAAGAATTCTTGAAGCAAACAAATTAGCGGCCGAATTTTTTGCTCACAACCTTAATTCTCCCGAAGCAGAAACTGGAAGAAAATTCCTAACAGAACGAGGATTCGACAAGGCTGCAGCCCATATGTTTGGAGTGGGATATGCATTTAAGGGCTGGGATTCGCTAACAAATAATTTAAAACAAAAAGGTTTCAGCGAAGATGAGCTAACTTTGGCAGGACTTTCAGTCAGTGGCCAAAGAGGTACATACGACAGATTCAGAGGACGACTAATTTGGCCCATTCGAGATGCCAGTGGCGAAGTCGTTGGTTTTGGAGCAAGAAGACTTTATGACGATGATCAAGGGCCAAAATATTTAAATACCCCAGAAACTCCCGTCTATAAGAAAAGCCAAGTACTTTATGGACTTGACTTAGCGAGAAAAGATATCGCCTCTTCTAAGCAAGCAGTCATCGTTGAAGGTTATACAGATGTGATGGCTTGCCATTTAGCTGGAGTCACAACAGCGGTTGCAACATGCGGCACTGCTTTTGGTGAAGATCACACCAGAGTCCTAAGAAGATTTTTGATGGATCAAGAACAACTTAAAGGTGAAATTATCTATACTTTTGATGGAGATGAAGCTGGAAGAAAGGCTGCATTAAAAGCATTTTCTTTAGATCAAGCTTTTGTAGCACAAACTTTTGTTGCAGTCGAACAAAGCGGACTTGATCCTTGCGAATTGAGACAGAAAAGTGGAAATGATGCCATACTTTCATTAATTAAAAGTAGAGTTCCATTATTTGAATTTGTTATTAAATCTACAATTGCTGGTTTTAATCTGGATACAGCGGAAGGAAGAGTCTCAGCGCTTCGAGCTGCAGCTCCTGTGGTTGCCAGTATAAAAGATGTTGCACTAAGACCTGAATATACAAGATTATTAGCAGGATGGTTAGGTACAGAAACAAACGCTGTTGTGCAAGCTGTTGGTAGTGCTGGACAAAATAAGAATAGATCAATACCGGAAGTAGTAGAAGTAAAAAGTGATAAAAAAGAGATTTATAGAGATACTTTAGAAACATCAATCGAACGTGAAACTTTAAAAATTATGTTTCAGTTCCCAAATTTAATTACACAATGGGTTAATCAACTAAACCCAGATTGTTATTCACATTTAGCATACAGAGATATTTATGAATCAATTTCCGACAAATCAATTACAGATGATCTTGCCAACCAAGTACATCAAAATACTGATGACGATGATTTAAAAATACTTGTTGCAGCCCTCTCAGTTGAAGAGTTCAAGGGAAATGTTGACAGCAAATATGTAGATTCAGTATTTGCTCGAGTTTTAGAAATAAATGCCGGTAGAACCATTGCTGATTTAAAGAGTCAGTTACAAAGGATTGATCCACAATCTCAGACAGCTGAGCATGATCGAATTTTTCAAGAATTGCTCAATATTGAAGAATTTAGACGTGCATTGAGAGAAAAATCCATGGGCAGTTCATGAGTAACCTCAAGTCACTTAAAAAACGAGTTATTGGTAAGTTTGCATTCGCGTTAAAAGTCAATCCCGCATAGCTCAATTGGCAGAGCACTCGACTGTTAATCGAGTGGTTCCTGGTTCGAGTCCAGGTGCGGGAGCCAAAACCAAATTGGGTCGAGGAAGACTTCAAAAGTTTAAAAATCAAAGTTTCTTTCCAAAAGTTAAGTGGTGGTGGAATATGCCAATAACGCCAGGATTTTTTTGGGTTGTTGGAACACTTGCTTTGCCTACACTTATGTTCTTGGTGTTGCGTCTGGATGCTCAATATAGAATTGAAGTTAAGAATTGAAAGCCCCTGGTACTATCGCCTTGGTCGGTTCAGGTGAGTGGTTACCTGTGATGTTGAGTGTTGAAAAAGAATTACTAAACAATCAAAACCCGGTTTATGTGCAACTTTCCACAGCAGCTGGTCAAGAAAGTCAAGCAAGACTTAAACAATGGAAAAACTTAGCTCAAACTCAAGCAGAATTATTAAACGCTGAATCCAGATGGCTACCAGTTTTTGATCACCAGTCTGCCAATAATCCTGAATATGCAGAAAGAATAAAAGGCGCAGGATTAATTTATCTAAGTGGAGGTGATCCAACTTATTTAGCAGAAACCTTAAGAGAATCACTTGTTTGGAATTCGATTGTTAATGAATGGGAGAACGGTGCATCCTTAGCAGGTTGTAGCGCTGGCGCAATGGCTTTAACAACGTGGGTGCCGAGGATGAGAATAAGAATTGGCAAAAACAATGAAGATGTTAAAGGATTAGGTTTATTGCCAAACATTAGGGTAATTCCACATTTTGATCGAATGCTTGGTTGGATTCCAGACATTATTACAAAATATTTAATAAATACTCCAAAAGGAGTTACTTTGGTCGGAATTGATGAAAATACGGCTCTTGTTGGCGGAATTAATAGTTGGACTGTAAAAGGTGAACAATCTGTTTGGGTGTTAACTCATGATGGTCGGGAAGAATTTAAACCAGGACAAATGCTCACAACTTATTAAGCTTTGTGTTTGTACCACTGAGCATCAATAGGCTCCAAGGGTTTTTCATTCAGGATCAAATCAGCCGCTTTTTCTGCCACCATCATCACTGGGGCATAAATATTGGCATTTGTCACGTAAGGAAATACTGAAGCATCAACAACTCGAATGCCATTCAACCCATGAACTCGCATATTTATTGGATCTACTACAGACATTTCATCAATTCCCATTTTTGTGGTGCAAGATGGGTGATAAGCGGTTTCAGCATCTTTGGCTACCCAATCAAGAATTTCTGAATCATTTTGCACACTTAGACCTGGAGAGATCTCTCCGCCATTAAAATCATCCATCGCACTTTGTGTCAGAATGTTTCGAGCAACTTTTATCGCTTCAACCCATTCCCTTTTATCTTGATCAGTTGACAAGTAGTTGAATAATATTTCTGGTTTTGTATACGGATCAGAATTTGTAATTTTTACGTGTCCTCGAGCATCTGAATACATTGGACCTAAATGAATTTGATATCCATGTCCTTTTACTGTCACTGTTCCGTCGTATCTAACTGCAATAGGTAGGAAGTGAAACATAAGATTTGGATATTTAACATCTTCGTTACTTCTAGCAAAGCCGCCACCCTCGAAATGATTGGAAGCTCCAGGCCCTTTTCTAAGAAACAACCAAGCAGCTCCAATGAAAGGTCTTCTCCAGAGTTTAAGATTTGGTTGTAGCGATACAGGTTTAGTGCAAGAATATTGAACATAAACTTCCAAATGGTCTTGCAAGTTTTCTCCCACACCTGGAAGATGTTTTACACTTTTTATACCTAATTGTTCTAAATAATCTTTATCGCCAATTCCAGATAATTGTAAAATCTGAGGTGTATTTATTGCACCTCCGCAAAGAATTATTTCTTTACCTCTAATAATTCTCTTACGTTTGCCAAAAATTGTTCTAAAAGTAACTTCTACGCCAACTGCAGTATTTCCTTCAAATATAACTTTTTCTACCATTGCTCTGGTTTTAATAGTTAGGTTTTTACGATTCTTTACTGGGTGTAAATATGCTCGAGCTGAAGAAAGTCTTCTACCCTTTCTAACATTTCGATCAAAGGGCCCAAATCCTTCTTGCCTGTATCCGTTAACATCATCAGTTAAGTGATAACCGGCTTGGGCTGCAGATTTAAAAAATGCTTGGAATAGTGGATTTTTTGCAGGACCTTTTTCAAGTACCAAAGGACCCTCATGGCCTCGCCAAATTGTTTTAGGATCATCAATTGCGTTTTCCATTTTTTTAAAATATGGAAGACAGTGCGCATAATCCCAAGTTTGCATACCTGGATCACTTGCCCAACGCTCATAATCCATAGGATTTCCGCGTTGAAAAATCATGCCATTAATAGAACCAGATCCGCCTAAAATTTTACCTCGACCGTGATAAACATTTCTGTTGTTCATAAAAGGTTCAGGGGCAGTTTGATATTTCCAGTCATAAAACTTGCTTCCGATAGGAAAAGTTAAGGCTGCTGGCATGTGAATATAAACATCCCACCAATAATCAGGTCTACCTGCTTCAAGAACTAAAACTTCATTTTTGGGATCAGCACTTAATCTATTTCCTAAAACTGATCCAGCTGAGCCTCCGCCAACTATTATGTAGTCATATATTTCTTTCATTGAATAGACCTTTCTGCTTCGTCAACAACATTTGCTAAAAGCATTGCTCTTGTCATGGGCCCAGTTCCTCCTGGCATGGGTGCAAAATATCCTGCGATTTCTTTCACATCTGGGTCAATATCTCCGATTAATCCTTTATCGGTTCTAGTGATTCCTACGTCTAATAGGGCAGCACCTTTTTTAATCATTTCACGTTTAATTAGATGGGGAACTCCAACGGCTGCAACAATGATGTCTGCTCTTTTTAAGTGTTGGTCTAAATCTTTAGTTCCGGTATGACAAAGAGTCACTGTGGCATTTTCAGATTTTCTTGTCAGTAATAAACCTAAAGGTCTTCCAACAGTAATTCCTCGCCCAACAATTACAACTTCGGCACCATCAATATTTACGTCGTAGTTTCTTAATAATTCAACAATTCCTCGTGGAGTGCAAGGCAGGGGAGCGCTTTGGCCCAAAACAAGTCTGCCTAGATTTATGGGATGTAATCCATCTGCATCTTTTTTAGGATCCATATTTTCAAGTACTAGATTTGAATTTAGTCCTTTAGGAAGTGGAAGTTGCACAATGTAACCGGTACACTCTGGATTTTTATTTAGTTCAGTAACAGCATTTAAAACTTCTGTCATTGTGGCTGAATCTGGAAGTTCAACCTTAATAGAAGCTATACCAACTTCTGCACAATCTTTATGTTTGCCACCTACATAAGAATGAGAACCAGGATCGTTTCCTACCAAAACTGTGCCCAAGCCAGGAAATATTCCTTGTTCTTTTAATTTAGAAACCCTGATGGCTAAATCCTTTTTAACCTTGGCTGCAGTTGCAACGCCATCTAATATAATTGCACTCAAGTTTTTATCTCTTTTCTATTTAGCTAAATACTCGGTTGCAGCATCGGTCAGAAAATTCCACAAATGTTGGGCAAATGAGGCTCTCACATATAGATGATATACGCCAATTGGTCCATAATAAATAATTACTGGAGTTCTAGCCAAAATTCCTTGCGCACAACTTCCGCCTGGAAAATTTTGTACATTCAAATCGTTTTCCCAGCCATGTTCAAGAACAGCTTGGGCATATTTGCCTGAAACTTCAATAAATGTTCTTTGAGCAGAAGTATCAACTATAGATACAAACTGTGAGCCAGTAGATTTACGAATTAATTTTTCATGATTTGTGGTGGCACCAACGATCATCCACCAATCTGGACCAAGTGTTAAAACTGTGAAGTCTTTATTTCTAAAGGTAGAACCTACCTTTGTTGGGAGTTTGATTTTTAATACCTTTTCAATTTTCCCTTTGGCGCCACTTGTCTGCTTAACTCTAATTTCTAAAGTCGTTGCAAAAGGTTTTTCTTGTAAATAAATTGTTGATTTTGAACCTAATTTTGATCCCTTTAATGGACTTTCTCTAAATTGTTTCAAATTAACCATCACGACGCCTATTTTCTTTATCAAACAGCACTGAGTTTACTATTTCAGCTTTAATAATTTTGTCGCCAACTGGTATGCTAACAAATTTTCCAATCAAAGATTTACCGTTCACAACTAGAGATAGGGCAAATGTTCTAGCTAGTGCATCCGAATAATAAGAACTTGTAACATAACCAATATGTTTCGAAACGCTATCTTCAATAGTTTCTTCATCTTTAGTTACATACGAGCCTTCTGGAAGTAAATCTTGATTATGAACTGGAAGAAGTCCGACCAGCTGATGCCTATCAGTTCTCGAAGTATCTGTTCTAGCAAATGATCTTTTACCGATAAAGTCTTTCTTTTTTGAAACTATCCAATCCATGTCTAGATCCATAGGGGTTTGTGTTCCATCTGTTTCTTGGCCAACAATCACAAAACCTTTTTCAGCACGTAAAACGTGCATTGTTTCTGTTCCATAAGCTGTGATCCCAAATTCTTTACCCTGGCTGAAAACTTCCTGCCAAATGTGTGAGCCAAACCATGCTTCAACATTTATCTCATAAGCCAATTCACCTGAAAAGGAAATCCTGGCAATTCGTGCTGGAATATTTGCGACATTGGCGTATCGATTTTCCATAAAGGGAAATGCTTCATTAGATACATCTAAGTCAGGTGAAAGTTTGGCCATTAATGCTCTTGCTTTAGGCCCAACGATTGCCACAGTTGACCAATGTTCGGTCACTGAGGTGCAATAAACATCTAGTTCTGGCCATTCTGTTTGGAGCCATTCTTCTAACCAATCCAAAACTTTCGCAGCTCCACCAGTTGTCGTGGTCATTAAGAATCTATCTTCTGCGATTCTGGTTGTAACACCATCGTCAAAGACCATTCCGTCAACACCACACATCAAGCCATATCTACTTGAACCAACTTTTAAAGTTGAAAACATGTTTGTATAAATTCGATCAAGAAAAATTCCAGCATCTGGACCTTGGATATCTATTTTTCCTAATGTGGAAGCATCCATTGCCGCAACATCATTTCTGGCTGCTCGACATTCTCTGATAACTGCATCATGCATATTTTCTTTTTCAAGAGGAAAATACCAGGGGCGTTTCCATTGCCCAACATCTTCCATGGGAGCTTTCGCATTTAAATGCAAGTTGTGAAGAGAAGTTGTTCTAATTGGATCAGAAAGAATTCCTAGATCTCTTCCCGCCAGCGCTGAGAAGGGAACCCCAATATAGGGCGGTCTGAAAGTTAAAGTTCCAACTTCACCTGGGGCTTTATTTATTAATTGAGCAAGCAATCCAATGGTTGTGGTCCCACTAGTTTTTCCTTGATCATGGTCGGTTCCAATTGTTGTGTAGCGCTTGACATGTTCAATTGATGTTAAGCCTGCTCCAACGGCTCTTCGTAAATCTCTAATATTGGCATCTCTTTGTAAATCAACAAATGACACTTTTGCATCTTCGCCTTCTGGAATTAAACCAAAAAAGACCGCAGGAGGATTAGTTGATTTATCAAAATCACCTTTCACATAACCTACTGCCTCAATATTTTTTGGCAATTTAGTTAAATTAAAAGACGCAGTGTTTTGATTCCAAATAGGTTTGATATTCAAATAAGTTGCTAAATGAACTGTTGGAGTCCAGCCACCAGAAATTGCTAGAAGGTCACAAATGATTTCATTTGTTTCGCCATTTATGTTTCCTTTTAGATCAGATTTTGTGACAAATAAACTCGAGATTGCACCACTTGCATCTGAATTAGTGTTTGTGACACACGATCCTGTAATTATTTGTATTCCTTTTTTCTTGACTTGGTCAACAAGTGGCCCTGATACCTTTTGCCTAATATCTATGATTGCTTTAACGTTTGTGCCAGTGTCTTGAATTCTGAGCGCATCTTTATAGCCGCTGTCATCGACTGTGAAAACAACACAGTTAGTAAAGGTTCCGACTCTATATTTGTCTAAATATGTTGCTGCAGCATGAGATAACATAATGCCGGGACGATCATTATTAGGAAAAACTATTAGCCTTTGGAAAGCCCCTGTTGCAAGAATTATCTTTTTTGCTCGAATATGCCAGGTTCGCATTCTTGCAAAATTAGGAATAATTTCAGAACTTAAATGATCACTTCTTCTTTCAACTGCCACAACATAATTTTGATCATATAAACCTATGGCAGTAGTTCTTTGTAGTTGAATAACATTGTCTGTAGAAAGATTTTTTAATAACTCTTGTGGAATTTTTTCATTTAACTCATTTTTATATCCACCAACATTAGGTTTATCATCAAGTATAATTATTGATTTATTTTTCTTATATTCTTTCTTTAGCGCAAGTAATCCTGCTTCTCCGGCACCCACGATTAACAAATCAACATGTTTGAAAGTTTTGTCATATCTTGCTTTGTCAGGAGAAATGGGAAGATCTCCAACTCCTGCCAAACTTTTTACAACTAGTCCTTCGACTAATTCAATTTTGGTTGCAGGAACCATCGGTTCACCACTTCCAGAAACTATTTGTACTAAAGCATTTGGTTCTTCGTAACCTAAACCAAATACACCTCTTGGTCTAAAAAGATAGGAACTTTCAGTTACAACTTTTATGTCATTTCTTAAGAGAGCAGCAGAAAGTGGTTCACCTTTATTTCCGTGATAAGTCACACCATCAAAGCTAAATTGCACGGTACTCATTTTGGCCTACTTGGTTGTTTTGTAAATGGTTTGTAAGAAGGTCCAAATTCATGATTTATTGTGTTTCGCCAAACATTGAACCAACGTCGACAACTTGCAGTGTGTACCCAGCGTTCGGCATACCAACCTTTTGGATTATTTCTAATAAAAATATATTCAGCCCATTGTTCATCATTTAATTCTTCAGGTTTTTCTGGATACGCAATGTGAGCTTCGCTGCCATAATGAAACTCTGTTTCATCTCTTGGTCCACACCATGGACAATTAATTAGTAACATTTAATTTCTCCTAGTGCGCCACACCGGCGGCGCCGTGTTCGTCAATTAAATGTCCAGAAATAAATCTGTCCAAAGCATATGGTTTTGCTAATTCGTGGGGTTTGTTATTTGCAATTGTGTCAGCAAAAACCCAACCAGATCCAGGTGTTGCTTTAAATCCACCAGTACCCCAACCTGAATTTATGAATAAGTTTTCAACAGGAGTTAAACCCAAAATAGGGGAGGCATCAGGTGCGATGTCTACTATTCCACCCCATGTGCGAAGTAAGTGTGCTCTAGAAAATATTGGAAAAAGCTCCAGCGCTGAAGCTAGTTGATGTTCAATAACATGAAATCCACCACGTTGGGCGTATGAATTGTAGGCATCTGTTCCAGCGCCCATAACAAGTTCACCTTTATGAGCTTGGCTGACATAAACGTGTACTGCTCCACTCATAATCACAGTATCTAAAACTTGTTCTAATAATTCTGAAACCAGTGCTTGCAAAGGTCTACTTTGAAGTGGAACTCTAAATCCTGCCATTAGAGTTAACACAGAAGTGTGGCCAGCAGCAGCCATTGCAACTTTGTTGGCTGCAACAAATCCTTGACTTGTTTCAACCCCTAAGATTTTTCCGTCTTTAACTTTCATGCCAGTAACTTCGCAACCTTGAATAAGATCAACACCTAAATCACTAGCAGCTTTGGCATAACCCCATGCCACCCAATCGTGTTTAGCGATTCCACCTCGGGCTTGATAAGTTGCACCTAAAACTGGATATCTTACATCTGGTGAAATGTTTACAATAGGTGCAATTTCTTTAACTTCTTCTGGGGTTAGCCATTGGGAATCAATTTTGTTGATGGCGTTTGCATATAAATTTCTTTTTTTGGTTCGCACATCACTAACGCTGTGTGCAAGAGTCATCACACCTCGTTGGTCAAAAAACATTTCATAACCAACTTCTTCTTCTAAATTCTCCCAAAGGTTTAGTGAGTGGTTATAGATACCAGCGCTTTCATCCCATAAATAGTTTGATCTAATAATGGTGGTGTTTCGACCCATGTTTCCGCCAGCAAGCCAACCTTTTTCTAAGACAGCAACATTGGTGATTCCAAAGTTTTTAGCTAAGTAGAAAGCAGTTGCCAAACCATGTCCACCAGCGCCAATAATTATCACGTCATAAGATTTTTTTAGGGCAGGGTTTTTCCACAGAAAATCTGGGTGTTCAGGTAAATGGGCGGTATGTCTTCTGGTAGTTGTCATGTTAAAAATTAGGACCT